>Ga0209631_10006350_pt1 | contig 12190 bp, 8 predicted proteins | sample COG_08_FD_184752 | JGI IMG/M metagenome (GOLD analysis project Ga0209631, IMG submission 184752) | Pelagic Microbial community sample from North Sea - COGITO 998_met_08 (SPAdes) (version 2) | ecosystem: Environmental > Aquatic > Marine > Neritic zone/Coastal water | place: Helgoland, sampling... | reverse complement strand
CTTCTAACCCAAATAATAACTTCTTATATGGATTAAGAACATGAACGTTGATTTCACTTTCTGTGCATTCATATAAAGAATAATAATTGTTTTGCTCTTTTAAATTTCTTCTAGTTTCATTTGATCTTAAATTTATACCAATGATTGATGTATCCTTGTTGTTATTTAACATTTCATGCACAAAAAATGCTTGGTGAGCTCTATGGAAATTACCAACTCCAAAATGCAAAATACTATTTTTTGTTTTTTGAGGATTATAGTTAGGTTTTGATTTTAAATTTTTTATTAATTTTATATTTTCTTGGTTTAATCTCATAATGGATTACGTAACTCTACTTATATTATCAATTTAAAATAAAAATACATATAATTTTACTATTAATAAGGTAAATACATTATGAAATTCAAAATATACAAATGATTAATAAAATTTATAAAAGTGCACTCATAACTGGTGCCGGAAATGGCATAGGTTACGAAACTCTTAAAAGATTTCTTAAAGAAAAAATTAAAGTCTATGCTCTAGATAAAAATGTAAAAAAATTAAAAATTCTTCAAAAACAATTTAAATTTAATATTATTGAATTAGATTTAGCAGATACTGATAAATTATACAGAGAGTTATCAAAATTAAAAATTGATATTTTATTTGCTAATGCAGGAATAGGCAGGGGTGCTGAGGGAATTTTGCATGCTTCAAGAGATGATATTGAAATTTCTACAAAAATAAACATGGAATCATGTCTTCATACATTAAAAGCTATTGTACCTAAAATGGTAAAAAATAGAAAAGGGCATGTTGTCCTAATGGGCTCACTTGCTGGATTATATCCTCAAATTAGCACTGTTTATGGAAGTCAAAAAGGAGCTATTCATCGTATTGCTCAAAGTTTAAGATTAGAAGTAAGTGGATCTAGAGTAAAAGTAACAGAAATTTGTCCAGGTAGAACAAAAACTAATTTTGCTAAAGCCGCATTTACTGACAAAACTAAAGCAAAAAAATTCATGTCTGGTTTCACTTTATTGGAAGCTAAAGATATTGCAGATGCAGTAATGTTTGCATTAAGTACAAGATGGAGAAGTAATATAAGCACGATAGAAATTTCAGGAACTGAACAATCACCAGGTGGTGTACCAATATATCCTGTTAAAGATCCAATATTATCTTAATAGTCTAACTTATAAAATCTAAAGCATTTTTTGATAATAATTTATTAACATCTGTTATAATTTTTTCTTCAGATATTTTAAAGCCTCTTAAAACAAGTTCACTATAATGTGAAAAAAGAATTTTGTTTAAAATAACTTTAAAATGACTCCATTTATATATTAATTGATCGGTGACTCTCGCATCTGAATGTTGCGGAATAAAATTAAAACCAAGTAATTCAATTCTCAAATTCATTATCATTTCTATAAGAGTCGGTTGATTCATAAACCACCAAAATCCAAAAATACGCATATTTGAATGCTTCCTCCCTATTACAGTTAATTCATGCTGATCATTCAGAGATAAACAAGAACAAAGGAATTTATTTTTTGGATATTTATTACATAGTTTACTTAGATAACTTAGATCAACTCTATCTATTCCATCACCTGCAAGTAAAAATTCCTTGTTTATTTGTCTTTTAACTCCCAATAATAATGAGAGAGGTAAGTTTTTTAACTTTAACCATTCAAAAATATAAGAAAATATTTTATTTTCTATTAAAGTACTTAATTGATCTTTATTTAATGAGATAGCAGCATAAACAGGGTTAGATTGCTCATAGGCTGTATCCAAATATTTTATAATTAAATCTCTTTCATTTAAATTATCCTGAATTTTATTTTTTGCAGTCTGTATACATTTATTAGGATCTAAAAGAATATCATCAAGTCTTAAGGAAGCTAAATAAACATCAGAATTCCAATCTTTTTTTTCAAATAACTTCCATTCCTCTAAATCAAAAGGATTATTAGTCATAACTAAATTAGATATTTTACTTCTATTCAAAATATCTTGATCGGATAAATTTAATTCTAAATATTCAGTGTTTATTTGATCAAAAGATTTAGATGAATAATCAATCTCAAAAGAAGACAAGATTGTTAATACACCCTTACAAGCTTCTGAAACAGGCGTTTGTTTTATAAACAATTCTTCCCATATTAACTTGGCTCTATCATTATTATTCAAATTATAGAAAGCGTTTGGGGTTGTGTTTGTTGAAGTCAATAATTCAGCAATTAAGTAATGATAATTCAAGACCTCACCAATCCCAGATAAATAATGAGTCTTAAAATTTGATGGAAATAAATGAGTATGGATGTCAAATATCTCTGTATTATTTATTATTATATTTAGTTCTTCTTTTAAATTTTTCATGCAGTTATATATATTTATTCGAGAATATAATTATAAGTCTCTTTCATAAAGTAGTTTGAACAATTTTTTATAATTAATTTTTTATCATTTGGGTATTTTATAATAATCTTCTCTTTTTGCATTTTACCTTTTCCTATTTTATTAAATAGTAAGAGTAAATTATTTTTTTCTATTTTTATATGTGGTGTAAGAACTAAATTTTTATTTTTTTCATAATCTTTGGTCTCTCCATCATCAAATATTAATGGCAAATTTTTTTGAGAAAATGATATATTACTTTTTGAAGGAAAGAGTATTATTTCTGCAATAGAAGCAAGGTGAGGTTGATTAAAAACTACCTTGAGTTTTGGAATTAATGTTCCTCCTCTTATAATAATTGGGATTTTATTTATTGGAGCTTCTATAGTTACCCATCCACCAGTTGAAATAAATTCAAAAGAAAAGTAATCAAACCACCCTTCATCACAATAAGGAAGGAAAATATTAATCGTTTTTTTATGTTGGTGAAGTACTGGAGCCACTATAATTCTTTCATTTATTGAAAATACTTCTTCCTGAGTGAAATGTTCTTTTTCAGGAAAATCTAAAAACAATGGTCTAATTATTGGCTCTCCTTCTTTAAAATATCTCCACAGTGCTGCATAAATGATTGGGAGTAATTGATATCGAAGTTTAATTAAATCTGAAACAAGAGATATACTATCTAAATAAAGCCAAGGAAGATTTGTATTATTTAAATTATCAATTTTTTTCTTTAAACTATTTTTTTTGGCATTTGGTTTCCATGAGTTCATATGAAAACGAGGATGAAAAAGCATTAATTGCAAAGACCGTATCATTAAATCTTTACTTGTTTTTGGACCAGTAAATCCACCAATATCATGACCAAATAAACCTATACCAGATAGAGATAATCCTAAACCAATTGAAGAGCTCCATTTTAGTGAATGCCATGAGGTATCATTATCTCCAGTCCATGTTTCAGCATATTTTTGAATACCTAATCCCCCAGATCTTGTAACACCATGATTTCTAATATTAGGATAATATTTTGCCATAGCTTCTGCACTAGCTTTTGTCATAAGAAGAGCTTGCAGAGGTATTAACGTACTTGTTTTTACTTTAGATTTTTCAAAAAATGAAAAAGCATTTTTTTCTTCTAAATCATATTCATTATTATCATTCCAAATAGTATCAAAACCGTTTGATAAAATATATTTTGTCACTTTATTCTTCCACCAATCTACTGCCTCTTTTTTAGTAAAATCTATTAAGCTTGCTGTTTCATCCCAAAACTGAATGATAATGGGATTGTCATCTTCATCACAAATAAATATATTCTCTTTGACTGCAGCTTTATAAAATGGGTGAGTAGTTAATAACGCAGGCTTAATATTAGCAGTAAGATGGATTCCTTTTTTTTTAATTTTAAATAAAAAACTTTTAGGATTTGGAAATTTTTTTTTATTCCAAACAAACATATATCTTTTTTTTCCATGCAAAGTATATCCTGATCCAAAATGAAGACTACTTATTGGAATTTTATAATCTGAACATTTTTTTAAAAATTCTAAATATAATTTTTGCGAATTTTTATCATCTGCTATTTCCATCGAAGAAAACTGAAATCCTAAACTCCATTTTGGAGGAAGATATCTTGGTCCGATAAGATTATTTAAAGAAGATAGAATAGAATTTTTTTTATTTTTTAAAATTAAATATCCTTGAATTCCTCTATTTTTGAAATTTATATATCTATATGGTAAATGATAATTGGAATGCTCGCCACCAAGATCAACTGATCCATAATTTAAATTATCATAAAGAAGTCCAAAATCACTATCTCTGATTTTAGTATTTACCACGTAAAGCCATGGGAATGATTTATACAAAGGGTCACTTTTTTCAGCATTATATCCTAGAGCATCTTTTTGAGAAAATACGAATCTTCGATGAGATTTTTCAAGATTTCCTGATCTTTCACCAAGCCCATAAAATTTATGTTCATTTTTTCTTTGCTGATAGTGACTAGTACAATTATCATCATTATTCCAATACCAAGCACCAGTTTCTCTATCTGAACATATTTCTCTCCAATAATTATTTATTTTTTTTAAAACTTTTAATCTAAATGGATTCTCTTCAATAATTATTTTTATACGTTCAGTATAAATATTATATTTTTTATTTATTTTTTTTGATAATTTGAATTTTTGATAACGTAATTTTTTGCGGTCAATAATATAGTTTTTTGCTTCAACATATTTTTCATAATATAAAGAAAAATCAATTATATCATTTGTTAATATTGAAATTCTAAACTTCCATTTATCATCTAGATTAAATACAACTTTTGTTTTCGAAATATTTACATCTAAAATTTTATTGAGTTTTTTCAACTATTTATAGATCTATCATCATTATCAAACCAATGTGCATCCTCTAAATTAAAACCAACTTTTATATCCTGGTTTGATTGTATTTCAGTTTGATGATTTAATTTAATAGAAATTTTTTGGTTACCTGTCGTTTTTCCATATAAAAAACTATCTGATCCTAATTGTTCAACTGTTTCAACATTTAATAACAAAGCATTTTTATCAATAATTGATAAATGTTCTGGTCTTATCCCTAAAGTAGAGGATTTCGATGGAGCTATTTCTTTAATATTATTAGGAAGACTATCAAAGTTAATAAAATTCATTTTTGGTGACCCAATAAAACCTGCAACAAACTTATTTGCTGGTTTGTTATACAATTCTAAAGGTGCTCCTACTTGCTCAATAATTCCATCATTCATAACAACAATTTTGTCTGCCATAGTCATTGCTTCAACTTGATCGTGGGTAACATAAATCATTGTATTTCCTAATCTTGCGTGTAAAGCTTTTAATTCGACACGTGTTGCAACCCTTAGTTCAGCATCTAAATTTGAAAGTGGTTCATCAAATAAATAAATTGAGGGCTCTCTTACTATAGCTCTTCCAATCGCAACTCGTTGCTTTTGACCACCGGATAGTTGCCCTGGTTTTCTTTGCAAATATTCCTCCATTCGTAATAATCTTGCAGCTTCTAAAATACGTTTATCAATTTCATCAACATTCATTTTAAGATTTTCAAGCCCAAAAGCTAAATTTTGCCTAACACTCATGTGAGGATATAAAGCATAAGATTGGAATACCATTGCTAACCCTCTTCTGGCCGCAGAAATGGTATTTACTACTTTTGAGTCAATTAAAATTTCACCTTTAGTAATTTTTTCTAATCCTGCAATCATTCTTAGTAAAGTTGACTTTCCACAACCTGAAGGACCAACTAATACACAGAATTCTCCATTATTAATAAAAAGATCAACACCGTGGACAACTTCTAAACTTCCATAATTTTTTCTAACTTGTTTTAATTCTAATGTAGCCATTATTATTTGATACCTGTACTTGCTATTCCGCTAGTAATATATCTCTGTAAAAAAACAAATACTAAAGTTGTTGGAATTAAACTTACAACAGTCATTGCCAATCTGTAATGCTCTTGGGCAACATATTCACCCTGGAAATCTAATAAACATAATTGAATGGTATAAGCTGTTTTTGTAGTTGATACTGCTATCATTGGTAAAATTAAATCATTCCACCTCCAAATGATTGAGAGAATTCCTAATACAGCAATAGCAGGAAGTGCTAGAGGAAAAACAATCTTCCAATAAATACTCCATTCACTTGCCGCATCCATTCTTGCAGCTTCTAAAAGTTCATCAGGAATTGTTAACATATATTGTCTAAGCATAAAAACACCTGTAGGAGTTGCTGCCCCTGGAATAATAACTCCCCACAATGAACCATTTAATCCTGTTACTGAAACCATTTTAAATATTCCAACTATTAAAACGGAAGCTGGAACCATTAAAGTTGCCAATATAATTATAAAGAAAATTATTTGACCATTAAATTTATATTTTGATAATGCAAATGCTGCCATTGAGTTTATTAATACTGTTATAATAGTTGCAACAATAGTAACAAAAACAGAATTACTAAGACATTTAACAGCATCAAAGCTCATACCTCTCACATTATTAGTCAATGGATCAGAGTAATTAATCCAAGAAGGACGTAGTTTTTTATTAACTATGATGTCTTCTGTTGGCAGCTTAACTATTCCCCCTTGGGGATTAGTAATTAATCTAGCATTTACAGTGTCTTTATTATTATTTAATCGACTAACTGAATATTCTTCAACTTTATTAGTTTCAGAATTAATTGCCGATATTAAAATTTGTGATGTAAATCCATTTGGCTTATAGGGCTTGATACCAAGGAATTCAGAAAGAAGCCGAGTGTCTTCTAAATCTAAATTGATTAAATATTCTTGAGGATCATATTCTTTTTTAGCGTCAGGAAACATACTTGGATATTTTATAAGCCATTCAGGAAAATTTTTTTCGTTAATTAAATTTTTTGCATGTTCAGACACAAGACCAAGATGAGTTCTCAATGCATAGTATTCTTTGCCTTCATATTGAGAAATAAATTCATTTGGATTATTTTCATTTTTTTTATCTTCATCACGCAGTTCATTCCAATAGATAACCCAATCGGGCATATCTTTCATAATAAAAATTTCTTTTCCATCTGGCCCAAAGACAGTTGCTCTCACCACTCTATCATAATCTAGTGGAAGTATATTAGTATCAAGTTTTTGAAGAAGAAACTGTGACTTTATTGAGTTTAATAACAACCATAATACTGGCAAAAAAATTATTAAAAACCCTAAAAAAAGATAAGCATAAGAAACCCAGTCTAGAAAAGAAGGTCCATTTTTACCCTGCGTACGTGATAGAAATTTTAAAACTGCACTCATAATTTAACTTGTCTTCTAGTTAAGTAAAATTGCAGTAACGATAAAAGTATTAATAATGAAGCCACTAATAAGGAAGCCATAGCAGCAATTCCTAAACCAAAAGTTGTTTTTTGTCCTCTTAAACCAGCAGTTTCAAAAATATACGAAACTAAGGATATCCATCCAACTTGTAGAGCGAATAATTCTTCAAATGCTTGAAAAGCTTTTATTAAAGATAAGACGGTTACCACCAAAAGAATAGGCATTAAAAGTGGAAGGGTAATTCTCCAAAAGACTCTCTGATCTGAGGTGCCATCCATTTCTGCAGCTTCATATAAATCTCTTGGTATTGATTGAAGACCAGCTAATAATATCAACATATAAAAACCTAAGTTAGCCCAAGTATAAATTAAAACTGACCAAAACATTGTCCACGAAGGATCTGTTAACCATTGAATTGGTTCATCAATCCAATTCCAACCCATTAACATTTGAGAGAGCAATCCTTGTCTTTTTAGAATTAATGTCCACAGAAAAGCCACAACAACTGGGCTTAGCATCACAGGATAAAAATAAACTGCTCGCCAAAAAGCCCTTCCGATAATCTCTCTATTAAGTATTATTGCAGTTATTAAAGCAATAACAATCATTATTGGGACCTGAAATAATACAAAGACAAAAGTATCTGCGATTGCAGCTTTAAATTTATCATCCTCCATATTTTCAAGACCAGTATCTATTTGTTTTTCTAAAATAATTCTTGATAAGTTATCAGAGCCAGAATAATCTCTTGAGGAGAAATTTATACTTTCACCATCCGTAACAGAAAAGCCAAAATTCATAAATAAGGGTAAAAAAGTGAACAACCCAAAAATTAAAATATTTGGAAATAAAAATAAATAAGGTAAACTTTTTGTACCACTTAACCTTTGAGCCAGCTCAATAGGCCAACCTATTATTGACATTACTCTTGTGACACTTCCTATTACACCTCTAGACAATAGAAATCCAACAAACAAATAAATGAATGTAATAAAATACCAATAGTTAAGATTTAAAAAATTCTCAGGCATTAATTTTTTTAAATAAGGCCGATAATTAATCGGCCTTATTAAGTTAATATTTATTTATTCTGCAATTTTTGCAGCTACATCCGCATCGATTGCAGCTAAAGCTTCTTCAAGACTCATTTCGCCAGTAATAGCTTTAGTTATGTAATCAGGCACAATTCCATAGATCGCAAAGTTTTTATTATAACCTTGAAACCAGTATGCTTGAGGAGTTGTATCTGCAGCTTTTCCAGCATTTGCAGCAAAAATTGCAAGACCTTGTGCAACATTTGGACTTACGCCAGCATAGTCAATACCAGATTTTTGTAAACCTTGGTGAGCTGTAATATTACTTGTTGATGCAGCAAATTTTTCTGCATTTTCAGTTTGCGCCATAAAATTGATAAATGATGCAGCTGCTTCAGGATTCGCAGTAGAATTAAATGCTACTATTCCAGACCCTCCAGGCATAGCTCCACATCCACCAGGACCACAAGGGATAGGTACAACTTTCCATTCAAAATCAGTAATATTAGTATCATAGTTTCCAAGCATCCAAGAACCAGACATATGCATTGCAACAGTTCCATCTAAAAATAAAGGAGCTGCATTTTTATATGATGTTCCTGCACCAGCTGGCCATCCTTCAGCAGGCATTAAGCCTTCTTCATGCCAACCAACGAATACTTCAGAAAATTTTCTAAAACCTTCATCTACTAAAATAGGTACACCATTTTCATGAAATTTTGCACCATAGGAAAAAGCTGGACCAGCCCATCTATGAGCTGTTCTATCTAAAGCTAATCCTGCTGTTAGACCAAGTTCTGATTTGACTTCTCTTAAAGCATCAGCCCAATCATCCCAAGTAGCGCCTTCTTCTGGCATATCTACGCCAGCATCTTCGAACATTGTTACATTAACATAAGGTCCTGTAACTGTTAATTGAGTCTGCCAACCATAAATTCCGTCATCACCAGATGGTTTTCTATACCATGGTAAAGTTGCTCCATAGTTTGTTTCCCAATATGAAGAGTCAACATATGGTTTAAGATCTAAGTAAAATTTATTTAGACCACCAAGGTTAGTTACTCTTGCTAAATCTGGAGCAGCACCTGATTCTAGCTGATTTTCAAGTTGCTCTCTAATTACTTCATATCCAACTGTCTCTATATTAAGTGTATGACCTGTAGAAGATTCCCATGATTTTGCGAGTTCAGCTATAGTATCACACTCATTGATATCTTGATAACATACAAACTTCAGTTCAGCAGATATAACTGCAAAAGAAGTTGATGTAATAAGTAAAAAAATTGCGAAAATTTTTTTCATAATTCCTCCCTAAATTTAAGTTAGAAATTGATATCATGATCTGTAATGAATTCAAAAAAAAAATTACGATTTTATATTAAAAATTCAATATATTTTGTATATTTTCTAAATAGATTTAGATAATCAATATTGCAGTTTAAGTATTTCTTTTATGAGTAATTATTAAGAAATTAAAACAATAAGGAAAAACAAAAAAAAATTAAAATTTTAAAAAAATAATAAAAAATAAATTATAGTTTTATGTATTTTAGTAAAGTATTGAGCTAACAAAATTAAATAATAATATAATGTTTTTAAATAAAAAATTATGATTGGATATATAGGATTAGCCAGGGAAACATTTGATGTTTCATTTGCTGAACAAAAATTTCAAGAAGGTAAAAAAGCACTTCTTAAAGTTACTTCAAAATTGGAGGGCTTTGACAATCTAATTACAAATGAAGAGTTATCAAACAAAGCATTAAAGTTTTTTAAACAGAAACTTTTTTCTAAAATAATTATATTTCAAACTACATTCACTGATGCAAAATTTATCCTGAGTTTTGCAAAAAAAATCAAGAAGCCTATTTGTATTGTAGCTTTTCCAGAAAAAAGAACAGGTGGGAGATTAAGACTTAATTCTATTTGTGGACTTAACTTAGGAATGCATTCTTTAATAAAGAATAAAATTTATTCAGACTTTATCATTGTTGAAAATTCAGAAAATTTGAAAAAAAAACTCAGTAATTTTATTTTGAAAGATAAATTTACTAATAAATTAACAAAATGGAAAAAAATTAATAAAAAAAACAATAATACTAAAATCAATATAAAAAAACAAAATTTAGGATTAATTGGTAAAAGACCTGATGGATTTGATACATGTGATTATTCTGCTACTGAAATTAAAAAAAAATTAAATTTTAATATAAAAAAAATTGAGCTTGGAGAATTGTTTAATCAATCAAAAAAAACTAATAAAAAATTGATTGAAACCACTAGAAATAAAATTGATAGAGATTTAAAAAATACGAAAAACTTAAATCAAAAAGAATTAGATAAAAGTATTTCAATATATCATGGTCTAGATACACTTAAAGTTAAGCATGATGTTCAGGCGTTTGCAATTCGATGCTGGCCTGAGATGTTCACTGAGTATGGGTGTGCATCCTGTGGCCCGATGGCTATGATGAATGAAAATAGAGTAAGCAGTGCTTGTGAAGCTGATGTATTGGGCGGAATTAGCTGCAATATATTAAATCAATTAAATAACGCGCCATCTCTTTTAGTAGATATCGTTGATATAAGTGAAAAAGATGACTCAGTTGTATTTTGGCATTGTGGCTTAGCTCCAATTAGCATGTCAAATAAAGGTAAAGCAAGAGCAGATATACATTCTAATAGAAAAAAACCTCTACTTCACAATTTTTCTTTTAAGCCTGGAGTAATAACAATTTTTAGAGTGTCAAAATCAGCTAATAAACTTAAATTTTTTGTTCTTAAGGGGAAAATAATTAATAGAAAAAACTCTTTTTCAGGAACATCTGGTGTGGTCAGTTTTGGGAAAGATACTAAAGGCAAGATTGAAAAAATGTTTAAAGGTGGACTTGAACACCATGTTGCATTTACTTATGGTAATTATTATAATGAAATTATAAAATTAGGTAACCAAATGAAAATTCCAACTTACACCGTATGACTGAAAAATTTCGATATGGAATTATTGGAGCAGGCGCTATGGGCCGTGAACATATAAGAAATGTTAATATAATTGATCATGCAGAAATAGTTGCCATAGCTGATCCACATACAGATTCAATAAATCAATCACTGTCTCTCTTAAACAATAGTGTCAAAACTTTTGAGAGTTATCAAGAAATGTTAGATGCAGATTTAGTTGATGGATATATTATTTCTTCACCTAACTATACGCATATAGAAGTTTTAAAAGATGTAATTTCGTCAAAAAAAAATTTGTTGATAGAAAAACCAATGTGCACGACTACAAAAGATTGCATAAATTTTAAAAATTTAACAACAAATTATCCAGCTACTATTTGGACTGCAATGGAATATAGATACATGCCCCCAGTTAAAAGAATGGTGGAAGAAATTCATAATAATATAATTGGAAACTTAAAAATGTTATCAATTCGTGAACATAGATTTCCTTTTTTAGTTAAAGTAAATGACTGGAATAGATTTGCAATAAACACGGGTGGAACATTGGTAGAAAAATGTTGTCATTTTTTTGATTTAATGAGACTTATTGTAAAAAGTGAAGCTACACAAGTTTATGCTAGTGGCAATCAAGATGTAAACCATTTGGATGAATCTTATAATAATAAAAAACCTGATATTTTAGATAATGCGTTTGTAATTGTTGATTTTGAAAACGGTGTTCGAGCCATGTTAGACTTATGCATGTTTGCAGAAAATTCAAATAACCAAGAAGAACTTTGTGCAATAGGTGATAAAGGAAAAATCGAAACAGCAGTTCCTTCAGCTAGATCTGGTAAAAATTCTTCAGAACTTAGAATTGGATTTAGAAAAGATAATAGAACTCACAATGAAACCGTAGAAGTTGACGAAAAAATTCTAAAAGTAGGAAGTCATCATGGTT
>Ga0209631_10006349_pt1 | contig 12190 bp, 13 predicted proteins | sample COG_08_FD_184752 | JGI IMG/M metagenome (GOLD analysis project Ga0209631, IMG submission 184752) | Pelagic Microbial community sample from North Sea - COGITO 998_met_08 (SPAdes) (version 2) | ecosystem: Environmental > Aquatic > Marine > Neritic zone/Coastal water | place: Helgoland, sampling... | reverse complement strand
ATCAAGAGGAGGAACAAAGAAAAGACCTGTATACAAAGTTGTTGTAGCAGATAGTCGTTTTGCAAGAGATGGAAGATTTATTGAAAAAGTAGGTTTTTTCAATCCTTTACTTCCTAAAGAAAAAAAAGAAAGAATTGGACTTGAAGCTGAAAGAATTAAGTATTGGTTAGGCCAAGGGGCACAACCAACAACAAGAGTAGCAAGAATTTTAGGTGAAAATGAATTAATGCCTATGCCTGCTAATGGAAACAATCCTCAAAAAGCAATTCCAAAGAAAGATAGAAAAAAAGAAGGAATTGAAGAAGCTAAAAAAGAAGAAGCTCCAAAAGCAGAAGCAGCACCAGCAGCAGAAGCTAAAAAAGAAGAAGCTCCAAAAGCAGAAGCTCCAAAAGCAGAAGCAGCACCAGCAGCAGAAGCTAAAAAAGAAGAAGCTCCAAAAGCAGAAGCAGCACCAGCAGCAGAAGCTAAAAAAGAAGAAGCTCCAAAAGAGGAAAAAAAATAATATAAAGTTTGCCTATGTTTCAAGCTCAAGTATTTACTCTTTATCCAGAAGTTTTTCCTGGACTTTTATCTAAAGGTCTTTACGGAAAGGCTTTGTCTAATAAATTGTGGGACTTAAGTGTAATAAACATAAGAGATGCAGCCACTGATAAACACAAAACAGTTGATGATACTCCTTACGGGGGAGGGACAGGAATGTTGTTAAAAGCTGATGTTTTAGCAAATGCACTTGATCAAAAAGTTAAAAAGGGAGAGAGAGTATTTTATCTTTCACCCAAAGGTAAAAAATTTGATCAAAAACTTGCTCAAGACTTATCAAAAGAAAAATCTATATCTTTAATATGTGGTCACTTCGAAGGAGTGGATGAAAGAGTTTTAACCACAAGGAATATTGAAGAAATAAGTATTGGAGATTATATTTTGTCTGGAGGCGAAACTGCTGCATTAGTAGTGCTTGATAGTATTCTGAGACTTTTGCCTGGAGTTTTAGGGAATGATAAATCTTCACTTGATGAAACCTTTGAAAATAGTCTTTTAGAGTATCCTCAATATACAAAACCTCAAATATGGGAGGAAAAATCAGTGCCAGAGGTATTATTATCTGGAGATCACAGTAAAATTAAAGACTGGCGTTTATCTCAATCTGAGGCTATAACACGCGACCGAAGACCAGATTTGTGGCAAAAATATAAGAAGAATTAATTTTTAAATATTAAAATGAAAACAATAGAAGAGATAAACCAATATAACGTTAAAAAAATTCTTTCAGAAAAGAAAATTCCTGATTTTTTCCCTGGAGATGTAGTTAAAGTTGGTGTCAGAATTACAGAAGGTAAAAAAGAGAGAATTCAATATTTCGAAGGCGTTTGTATAGCAAAGAAAAGTAGAGACTTAAATTCATCTTTTACTGTAAGAAAAATATCTTTTGGAGAAGGTGTTGAAAGAACTTTTCCATTATATGGTACGGTAATTGATACGATTAAAGTAATTAGATCAGGAAAAGTAAGAAGAGCAAAACTTTACTATTTAAGAGACAGAACTGGTAAATCAGCAAGAATTGCAGAGAAAATAAGAAAAAAAATTGGAATTGATATTGATGTTAAACCTGAAACTGTGAATGAAGAAAATTTAGCCCCAGTGACTAAAGAAAGTGAAACTGAGGTAAAAACTGAAAAAGCTCTGGCACCAGAGGCTAAAAAAGAAGAAGCCCCTAAAGCTGAAACTAAGACAAAGAAAAAACTTGAAAATACACCAGAAAAAAAATAATTTTTTTTTCAATGCCCAATACTCTTTACGATAAAATTTGGAACGATCACTTAATAGATCAACAAGACGATAGTACCGCTTTACTATTTGTTGATAGGCATTTAGTTCATGAAGTTACAAGCCCACAAGCCTTTGAAGGATTAAGAAACTCTAAACGTAAAGTAAGACATCCTAACTTAACTCTTGCTGTTGCAGATCATAATGTTCCTACAACAGACAGGTCTAAAGGTATCTCTGACCAAGAGTCAAAAATTCAAGTTGAAACTTTAGAGGCAAATTGTAAAGAATTTGGTGTCCAACTTTTTGGAATGGATGATAAGAGACAAGGCATTGTTCATGTTACTGGTCCTGAACAAGGCTTTACTCAACCAGGTACTGTTATTGTCTGCGGTGATAGTCATACGGCCACTCATGGTGCATTTGGAGCTTTAGCATTTGGAATTGGAACTTCAGAAGTAGAACATGTTTTAGCAACTCAAACATTAGTTCAGAAAAAAGCAAAAAATTTTAGAATAAATGTTGATGGTAAGCTTCCATTAGGTGTTACATCTAAAGATGTAATTCTTCAAATTATCGGAAAAATTGGTACCGCAGGTGGAACAGGATTTGTAATAGAATATGCCGGTGACTTAATTAGATCATTGAGTGTTGAGCAAAGAATGACAATTTGTAACATGACAATAGAAGGTGGTGCTAGAGCAGGATTGATAGCTCCTGACGAAAAAATATTTGAATATTTAAAAGGTAGACCAATGTCACCAAAAGGAAAAGATTGGGATAAAGCTTTAGAGTATTGGAAAAATTTAAATACTGACGAAAGTGCTAAATTTGATAAAGAAATAAACATAAAAGCAGATGAAATTTTGCCTATGATAACTTGGGGTACATCTCCTCAAGATGTGATTACAATTGATGAAAAAGTACCAAATCCACAAAATGAGAAGGATGAAGACAAAAAAAATTCTTTAGAAAGAGCTTTAAAATATATGGGTTTAACTCCAAATATGGCAGCTAAAGATATTAAGATAGATAAAGTTTTTATTGGAAGCTGTACGAATGGTAGAATTGAGGATTTAAGAGAGGCTGCAAAAATTTTAAAAGATAAAAAAATAGCCTCACATGTACATGCAATGGTCGTTCCAGGATCGGGTTTAGTAAAAGAGCAAGCAGAACAAGAGGGATTAGATAAAATTTTTTTAAATTCTGGTTTTGAATGGAGAGAGCCAGGCTGTTCTATGTGTTTAGCAATGAATGCAGATAAATTAAAACCAGAGGAAAGATGCGCCTCAACATCAAACAGAAATTTTGAGGGCAGACAAGGTAGAGGTGGAAGAACTCATTTAGTAAGCCCAGGCATGGCAGCTGCAGCAGCAATATCTGGAAACCTTGATGATGTGAGAAAGTATCAAAATTAATATGCAAAAATTTAATTCATTAAAGAGTATACCAGCCTATCTACCGATAGTTAATATTGATACGGATATGATTATTCCAAAACAATTTTTAAAAACAATTAAAAGAACAGGTTTAGGTAAAAATTTATTTTTTGAGATGAGATATGACGATAGAGGTAAGGAAATTAGTGATTTTATTTTAAACCAAAATCCTTTCAATAACTCAAAAATTTTAATTGCGGGTAAAAATTTTGGATGTGGTTCATCCAGAGAGCACGCTCCATGGGCATTATTAGATTTTGGTATCACTTGTGTGATTAGCTCCAGTTTTGCAGATATTTTTTATAGTAATTGTTTTAAAAATGGAATTTTACCAATAATTATTGATGATGAAAAAATTAAAGAACTATCAGAATATGCTAAAAGAAAAGAGGAGATTTCTGTAGATCTTAATGAAGAAAAGATTATTTTTGGAAATAATGAGATAAAATTTAAAGTAGACTCATTTAAGAAGAAATGTTTATTAGAAGGATTAGACGATATAGCGTTATCTTTAAAAAAATCTGATAAAATAGAAAATTTTGAAAAAAATTTAAAAGTTAGAAAGCCATGGATATTTAATGATTAAAGTAAAAAAAAGAAAAATATTATTATTACCAGGAGATGGGATTGGTCCAGAAGTCATTGGAGAAGTTAGAAAAATAATTAATTGGTTCAATGATAAAAAGTCTCTTGATTTTGAAATAGATGAAGATCTTGCTGGAGGTTGTTCTTATGACAAACACGGAACGCCAATTACAGATGAGGTATTTTATAAAGCCTTAGAAAGCGCGGTGGTAATGCTAGGTGCAGTCGGAGGTCCAAAATGGGATGGCGTTGAATTTTCAAAAAAACCTGAGAGAGCTTTATTAAAACTAAGAAAAGAATTAAAACTATTTGCTAACTTACGACCAGCAATATGCTTTGAACAATTAGTAGACGCCTCAACTTTAAAACCAGAAATTGTTTCGGGTCTAGACATTATGATTGTTAGAGAGTTAACAGGTGGAATATATTTTGGTGAACCAAGAGGAATTAAGCTGATTGAAAATGGAGAACGAAAAGGAATAAATACTCACACTTATACCAGTAGCGAAATAACTAGAGTTGCAAGAATTGCTTTTGATTTAGCAAAAAAAAGATCAAATAAAGTTACATCTTGTGAAAAATCAAATGTAATGGAAGCAGGCCAACTTTGGAGAGAAGAAGTTCAAACATTACATGACAAAGAATATAAAGATGTTGAATTAAGTCATATGCTTGCTGACAATTGTTCAATGCAATTATTAAGAAATCCAAAACAATTTGATGTAATAGTAACTGATAATTTATTTGGAGATATGTTGTCAGATCAAGCTTCTATGTTGACTGGATCTTTAGGTTTATTACCTTCAGCTTCATTAGGGGCAAAAAATAAAGATGGCGAAATGAGAGCCATGTATGAACCCATACATGGATCTGCTCCTGATATTGCTGGCAAGGGTATTGCTAATCCAATAGCTAGTATATTGAGTTTTGCAATGGCTTTAAAATATTCATTGGACCTAGATAAAGAGTCTCAATCTCTAGAAAAAGCAGTACAGGACGTTCTAAATGATGGTTTAAGAACTAAAGACATTTTATCAGATGGAATGAAAGAAGTCTCTACTTCCCAAATGGGTGATGCGATAATTTCAAAATTGCAATAATCTATCAATTATTCTAAACTATTTTTATGACAAGCTATACTGCACCAGTAGAGGATATGATGTTTCTTTTTGAGAAATTAAGAGACAATAAAAACTATAATGAATTAGAAAAATACAAAGAAGTTAGTTCGGAATTAGTTAAAGATATCTTAGAAGAAGCTGCAAAAATTAATCAGAACTTAATTTTACCACTTGCTAAAACAGGGGATGAAAATCCTGCGGTTTTAGAAAATGGAGTAGTAAGGACACCCCCAGGATATAAAGAAGCATATAAAAGATATATTGAAGATGGATGGACTTCTTTATCTTGTGATCCGAAATATGGCGGACAAGGTATGCCAAAAACAGTAAGTGCATTTTTTGATGAAATGTTATCATCCGCAAGTTTATCATTTAAACTTTACAGTGAACTTAGCATAGGTGCATATAATTGTATTAATCACCATGCATCAGAGGAATTAAAAAATAAATATTTGCCAAAGATAGTTGAAGGTAAATGGAGTGGCACTATGTGTTTGACAGAACCAGTATGTGGAACTGACTTAGGACTTTTAAAAACAAAAGCTGAAAAGCAAAAAGATGGAACCTATAAAATTAGTGGCCAGAAAATATTTATAACTTCAGGAGATCATGATTTAACAGAAAATATTATTCATTTAGTAATTGCTAGAGCAACAGATTCTCCAGCCGGTACAAAAGGTATAAGTTTATTTTTAGTTCCTAAATTTTCAGTTAATGAAGATGGAAGCGTTGGTCCAAGAAATGGCATTTCAACGGGATCTATTGAAAGTAAAATGGGTATAAAAGGATCAGCAACTTGTGTATTAAACTTTGATGAAGCTACTGGCTACATGATTGGTAAAAAAGATAAAGGTTTAAACGCAATGTTTACAATGATGAATCTTGAAAGAATAGTTGTTGGTATTCAAGGTTTGGGAATTTCAGAAATTGCTTATCAAAACTCACTTGCTTATGCAAAAGAGAGAAAACAAGGCAAGACAAATAAAACTAAATCAACTAATGGTGCTGATTTCATAATTGAACATGCGGATATTAGAAAGACACTATTAAACATGAAGTCAATTATTGAAGGTGAAAGAGCTTTATGTTTTTGGTTGTCTCAACAAACAGAAGTAAGTTTAAATCATCAAGACGAAAAAGTACGTCAGGAAGCCTCTGATTTCGTTTCACTAATGACTCCAGTAGTAAAATCATTATTTACTGATTTAGGTATGGAAATTACTAATGATGCAATGCAAATTCACGGAGGCTATGGTTATACAAAAGATCAAGGAATTGAACAGTTGTATAGAGATAATAGGATAACACCAATATATGAAGGCACAAATTCAGTGCAAGCTGCAGATTTAGTTTTTAGAAAATTATCTAGTAAAAATGGAAACATAATCAATAAATTTATAGATCTATTAAGATCTGAAACTGATTTAGATAATGAAAAGATCAAGCCATTTACTAAGGAATTTATTTATTATTTGAATATTTTAGATAAGTTTAGTGAATGGATAGCTGAAAAAATGAAAACTGACAAAGACGATGTTAGTGCTGCCGCAAATGATTATTTAAAAACTCTAGGATTTGTTTCAGTTGCTTATGCTTGGATAAAGGTTCTAGACGTAAGTTTTAAAGATTATAATGAGAATAAAAATTTTTATGATGATAAAATCAATACTGCAAAATTTTATTTTGATAAAGTTTTGCCAAGAGCTGAACAACATTACAAATCCTCTATTTCTGGAAGCTCAAATATAATGAATTTTAAATTTAACTAAAATGGATCACTACGATACAAATTTAGATAAAAATGCTGCAAATTATGTTCCATTAACACCTTTATCTTTTTTAGAAAGAGTAAAGGATATTTATCCAAATTATGAAGCAATAGTATACGAAGATAGAAAATATTCTTGGAGTGAAGTTTACAAGAGAGCTACCAAATTTGCCAGTGCACTAGAAAAAATTGGCGTTAAAAAAGGAGATACTGTCTCATTTTTAGCTTTTAACACCCCAGAAATTTTTGAGGCCCATTATTCAGTTCCAATGACTGGTGCCGTATTAAATACAATCAATATAAGATTAGACGCTAATACAATATCTTACATCTTAAAACATAGTGATGCAAAAGTATTGGTTGTAGATAGACAATTACATATAGAGGTAAAAAAAGCTTTGAGTAAATTAGAAAAAAAAATAACAATCATTGATATTCACGATAAATTTGCTGATCAGTCAAAATTAGAAAAAATTGGTGATTTAGAATATGAAAACTTTCTTAATACAGGTGATGATAATTATATTTGGAAAATGCCAGAAGATGAGTGGCAGGCTATATCTTTAAGTTATACTTCAGGCACAACTGGAAATCCTAAAGGCGTTGTTTATCATCATAGAGGCTCTTATCTAATGTCAACTGGGAGTGCTGTTGCTTGGAATATGCCTAATAGATTAAATTTTTTAACTATTGTTCCAATGTTTCACTGTAATGGTTGGTGTTATCCTTGGACAGTTCCAATGCTGAATGGAAGAACTATTTGTTTACGAAACATAGATGTTAAAAAGATTTTTGAGTTAATAGACAAATATAATGTTACTCATTTTGGAGGCGCACCTATTGTTTTAAATATGATAACAGGTGCTCCTGAAAATGATCGAAAAAAATTAAAAAATAAAGTTCATGTGCTTACTGCAGGTGCTCCACCTCCAAGTATAATTTTTAAAAAAATGAAAGAACTTGGTTTCGAAGTAATGCATGTTTATGGTTTAACAGAAACTTATGGTCATGTTACCCAATGTGCTTGGAATGATGATTGGAATGAATTTGATGAAGAAAAGCAAAATGAAATTAAAGCAAGACAAGGTGTTCGATATCCTAACCTTGAAGGAGCAGCAATTATGGACCCTGAAACCATGAAAGAAGTTCCAAAAGATGGAAAAACTATTGGTGAGATAATGCTTAGAGGAAATGTGGTAATGAAAGGTTATTTTAAAGATAAGGCTGCAACTGATAAGGCTATGGCTGGTGGGTGGTTTCATTCTGGAGACTTAGCGGTTATGCATCAAGATGGATATGTTAAAATACAAGATAGATCAAAAGATATAATTATTTCTGGTGGAGAAAATATTTCGTCAATTGAAATAGAAAACACTTTAAGTAAACATCCCTCAGTATCAATTGCTGCTGTAGTAGCCAAGCCTGATGAAAAGTGGGGAGAAGTTCCGTGTGCATTTATTGAAATGGTTAAAGACAAACCTACTACAGAGAAAGAATTAATAAGTTTTTGTAAAGAAACTTTGGCTGGTTTTAAGGTTCCTAAACAAGTTGTTTTCTGTGAATTACCAAAAACTTCTACAGGAAAAATTCAAAAATTTGAGCTTAGAAAAAAATTTTAATTACCTGAAGTTAAAGAAAGATAAAGCTTTCTTATCAAAAGACTAATTTAAGCAGTTAGACTTCAGGTTAAGCTTTTGGTAACATTGAATAATGAAAAAATTTAAAATTTGCTTAACGCTATCTTTACTTTGGATAGTATTAGTGGGTTATCTTGTTTGGGCAAATGGATTACTTGCAAGAGGTACTAAAGATTTTAGGTGGGACGAATGGATATGGTTTGGACTAATTCCTGCAATAGTTCCATATATATTTTATTATATTTGGAAACCAGAGGTTATAAAAAATTTTTTAAATCAAAATAAATAATGAAAATAGAAATCTATACACACAACTTAAATTTGATATATGAAAATAGTATTTTATTTATTGATTATTGTTATCAAGGTGTAGTTAATTTAGTTACTTATTTAAATCTTTGATTTTTTTATATTCATTCTTAATCTTTTCATTAGGTGCTTGTCTTGGAAGCTTTGCAAATGTTTGTATCTATCGTTTACCAAAAAATAAACAGATTGTTAGTGGTCGATCTTTTTGTCCAAAATGTAAAAAAAAAATTAATTGGTACGATAATTTACCTATAATCTCTTTTATTTTTTTAAATAGAAAATGTAGAAATTGTAAAAAGAGTATATCTACTAGATATTTTATTGTTGAATTAATAACTGGAATAGTTTTTTTATTAATCTTTCTAAATTTTGAAAATGTTTACACAATTACTTTTTTATCGATTTTAGCTTTAATTTTAATAATTATATTTTTCATAGATTTAGAAAATTTTATAATTCCAGATATTTTAAATTTTTCTATTATGGGTCTAGCTTTCTTCAAAAATTTTTTACCAAATTTTAACACAAGCTTAATTCATGAAATCAACCAATCCATTATTGGAGGTATGGTTGGATATATAAGTATTTGGTTAATTATTTATTTATATAAAACTTTCAAAAAAATTGATGGTATGGGATTGGGTGATGCTAAATTAATGGCTGGTATAGGCTTATTGTTTGGGTGGCAATCTATACCATTCGTTCTGTTTGTTTCATCTATTTTAGGTCTAATTTTTGTTGTGCCATCACTAATAAAAAAACAAAAAAATATGAGAACTGAAATTCCTTTTGGACCCTTTATTATATTAGCCTGCTTGGTTTATTTTGCTTATGGAAGCTTATTATATGATCTAATATTAGTTTAAATTTAAATCATTAAATAGTATTATTTTATCATGATTAACAAAATATCAGAGTTAGCAAAGACGAATAAAAAAATTTCTGATTTTCATTTAAGAGGGGGCTCGGACATCTCTTACAGAGTTTTGGGAGACATTGTAATTGAACCTAATAGTCAAATTTCTGATAAAGATTTACAGGAATTATTAAAAAATAATTGTTCAGACTCTGAGATAAAAAAATTTGAGATTAAAAACGAATTAGATACAGCAGTAATGTTAGGAGAATTAAGATTTAGAGCTAACTTCTATAAAACATTAAACGGTTTAGCTGCTGTTTTGAGAAGAGTTGAAACAAAAATTCCTTTAATGGAAGATCTTAATTTACCTCAAGTTTTATTTACATTACTAGATGCTCATAAGGGTTTGGTATTAGTAACTGGTCCTACGGGTTCAGGTAAATCCACAACATTAGCCGCAATCATTAACCAAATAAATGAGTCTAGACCTGCAAATATTATTACAATTGAAGATCCAGTTGAATTTATTCATAAAGATAAAAAAAGTATTGTTTCACAGAGAGAAGTTGGAAAACAAACAGAAAGTTTTGCTCATGCATTAAAGGCCGCTTTAAGAGAAGATCCTGATGTAATATTAGTTGGTGAGTTAAGAGATTTAGAAACTATCGGTATGGCATTAACTGCAGCTGAAACGGGTCATTTAGTTTTTGGTACACTTCATACAAGTGGTGCACCAAATACTGTAAATAGAATTATTGATGTTTTTCCTCCTGAACAACAAGGACAAATAAGAGCACAATTAGCAGAGTCTCTAAATATGGTGGTTACACAAAAATTATTTAAAAAGAAAGATGGCTCAGGAAGAGTGGGTGCTTTTGAAGTTATGGTTTGTAATGCACCTATTAAAAATTTAATTCGTGAAGCAAAAATTCATCAAATTCCAAGTGTCATGCAAACAGGCCAACGTGAAGGTATGATTACAATGGAAAAATCAATTGAAGATCTGATTGGGAGAGGAGATATTTCTAATGCAGAAAAAAATAGTTAAAGGTTTTACTTTAATAGAATTATTAGTAGTTATTGCTATAATTGGTATTTTATCAGGAACAGGAGTAGTGGCCTATAATAGTTATACTTCAGCTGCAAAAGAAACTGCCACAAAAGTCAATCATACAAAAATTGTAAATAGTATGGAGAGTGAATTTGCGAAATGTAAATTAGATAAAAATTCTAAGATATTTAATTCTCATAAGTGTGACTCGTCTAATCGTCCATCGACAGGTACAATTAACAATTTTGTGAATAGTTTAGGTCTTAAAAATCCTTACGATAAAAGTCAACCTGTAGCACAATCAAATGTTTGCACGTCTGGATCAATTGCAATATCAGAAAAAGAAACTGGATCATATAATGTTGCTTATGCATCAATTAAAAAGAAAAAAAAACATACCTCTCTAGTAAGCTCTGGATGGTCTGAAAATTACTCTAAAACCAAAACAACTTCAGTGGCTTTTACTTGTGCTTCTTCAGCATCTGCATCAAGTAGTCCTAAGCAAACCATCTATACTTACAAACCACCGCATAACGGACCGGGAGCTGGAATTATTGTTGATGAAAATGGCAATATGATACAAGGAGGCCCTGGAACTAGTGGAGGACATGCTTGTTCAGCAGATTGTTTCAAGGCTAACGCTATGGCAAACTGGTCCACGACGATTAATGGTAAAAAAATATATCCTAATAGATCAGGTAGTAAATATAGATTTGTAATGACTGAGGGAGCGTCTGCAAGTGGAAATATAGCATCGTCATGTGCTAATCGTAATTGTAAATACAATTTTTCAAATAATACTTACACAGTTTTAAATACAGGAAAAACTTATAAAGCTGGAGTGAGTCCTGAGGATAGAAAAGCTATTCCTTAAAATTTTATGAAAAAAAAAATAAAAGCTTTTACAATTTTAGAGCTTTTGGTTGTGTTAGCAGTATTGGGTGTTTTCTCTGCAATTGCTTATCCAAACATTTCTAGTTGGATTACAGATCGTGAAGTAAAGGAAGAAGTTTATGAAACTGTTGCTTTTATTAAAGAACGTAAAGCTGAGGTCACCAGTGGAAAATATGGCATGACACAGATTGTTCTTAAACCAAATTTGGACGTTTACACTATGAGTCCTCAAAATTTTTTTAACACTTATCAAGATATTTCATCAAATAGTTCTTATAAATCCAATAGACAATGTGATTATGGATATAGACAATCAGGGTTTCAAAGAAATAGAAGTTTGGAAACTTTGAAGTTAAGTGTTTCAAATAATGATAGTGAGGTTCATGTTTATCCTAATGGGGCACATAACCCTTCTGGTACAACTCTTTGTATTACAAAAGATGGAAGTATTAAATTTATGAGATTGAGAAAAACAGATAGAGACCCTAGTACAAATCAAAATGTAGATATGTTCGTATTTTGCTCCAAATCAAATACAAATCAAAATACATGTAAATTTAACGCAAACTTTGAACATATGTATAAGCTAAATATTGATAATTTTCAGAATATTAAAGTATATAAAAAAAATAAAAAAAAAAATAGTTGGATTAAAATAGATGGTTAAATCAAATAAAGGAATTTCAATAATTGAGTCGTTAGTTTGTATTGTAATCATTGGAATTGGTTTTATTGCAATTATGCAACTTTCAGCTTTTTCAAT
>Ga0209631_10006348_pt1 | contig 12191 bp, 10 predicted proteins | sample COG_08_FD_184752 | JGI IMG/M metagenome (GOLD analysis project Ga0209631, IMG submission 184752) | Pelagic Microbial community sample from North Sea - COGITO 998_met_08 (SPAdes) (version 2) | ecosystem: Environmental > Aquatic > Marine > Neritic zone/Coastal water | place: Helgoland, sampling... | reverse complement strand
CGCGGATGGCGGCGAACGTGTCCCGCGGGCTGAGATTTTGGTCAAGGCTGCGGTGGGGATGCGGTGGGTGGTGCCGGCGGCGGTGTTGCTCGCGAGGGGCGCGAGGGGGAGCGTGGCGGAGGCGAGGGAGGCGGCGGCGGCGGGCGGCGAGGACGGGTGCGTCGGCGGCGTTCGTGGTGTGCTGTTTCGTTCGTGGTGAGTACCCTCGTCAGAGTAGAGTGTTACAGCGTTCTGAGCCCAGCTAGCAAACGTCTAGACTACGTTCAGCCTCCAAAGTGTGTCAGCATCTTCACGATTTTCTCGTGCTTTTTATCAACGGCGATTTGCAACGGCGTCCAACCTTGGAAGCCTTTGTGAAGGTTTGCGCCAGCTTGGATCAACAACGCCACGACACCATCGTGTCCATTTTGAGCAGCAACGTCAAGCGGGGTGCTGTCGTTAGACGTCGCGATATTCAGATCTGCACCCGCCATTATCAGCTCCATGACAACCAGTGTGTGGCCTCGATCAGCGGCGGCGTACAGAGCCGTATACATGGAGGCAGATCCAGGGTTACCGTTTGATGCACGCACGTTCACATCAGCACCCGCTTCTATCAGGAACTTCACCAGCGACGCGTGGCCTCGGAAAGCGGCGACGTGCAAAACTACCAAGCCACTGACAGGCGACGCTTTGTTCACGGTCTGGTAGTAAGGGTGCCCCGCCCCAAGCTTCAGAAGGGCCCTGACCGCGGGTATGTTGCCGTGCTTTGCCGCCCAATACATCGGTTCACCGGCCCAGCCCTTCCCAATATCAATAAAGTGTGGCTTGATCTTCGCCCGCATCGACCGCACTCCCTCCGCGCTCCACACCGCGTCGTTGTACGCCTTGTTCACCTGCGCTAAGTTCAGAGTTGTAAACAAGTCGAGCTTGGGGAGTATCTCGGCGGTGAACACGTCCGGCAGCTCCTGCGTAAGGGCGACGAAGACAGAGATCTCGCCGAGTCGTATCCTATCGACGATCGTATCGCCCTTCTCGCGGCGCTCGCTTCGTGTTTCCATGGCGCCGTCGGAAGTGAACGCGGTGCCTTCGTCGTGGCTTTCAAAATAACTCTCGGACCGATCGAGAAACTCCACTTCGCTAAAAGGTTTGTTCGATTAAAGTCTTCTACAGCACGTTGAGCATGGGGTAATCCGTCAGCAGCTCCTCCTCCGTCAGCGTGTCCCCTTCCTCCTGCGGCGTCCAGATCACCTCCACCGCCTGCAACGCATCCGCCCGAATAGCGCCCACCCGCTTCAGCGCGGTTCTCAACTCGGCGCTATCCGTCACCGCCGGCAGCTTCAGTCCCCCGTCGCACGCGGCGATGATCGTCACCAGGATGTACTCGTTGACCCGCGCGCCGTCCTCGTCCGTGCCTTTCGCTGTCGCGGCGGTGCGTTTGCGAGAGTTGACGTTCACAAGGGTTTCCTCCGCGAGCTTACCCCTCTCGTCCATGGAAAATTCGTTGAACTTGTCCTCGGCATCCTCCGGTCCTTTCGCGCTGGCGCTCGTCGCGTAGCCGTAGACGCAGTACTCCGGGTTCCGGAGTAGCGCCAGTACCGTCTCCTCCAAGACGTAGTGGAGTCCGTCAGGGGAGGAGGTGTCCGCCTTGTCCGCGATGGCCTCCAGGTCCAGTTGCAGGTCCCGCGCCATACCGAGGAGGCCGATCTGCACCTTGACGACGGCGATGGCGTCGCCGCCGAGCTGGATGCCGTCGCCGCCGAACATGTTCTTGATGTTGTCCAGGAAGGCCATGACCACGATGGCGATGAACGCGAGGGAGATGAGGTTACCGAAGCCGTGACCCATGCCCCCCATGCCCATGCCGTAGCCGTAGCCGCCCATCGGCACGAAGATGGTTGGCGCGATCATGCTCCGCGACATCATCGACGGACCCGCGGAGGACATCGCGCTCCTGGAGGACGACATGGCTCCGGGGCTCGAGTAGCTCCTGGACGGCGCCGCGGATCGGAAGGAGGATCCGCCCATGCGCCCGGATGACCGAGCGGCGAGCGCGTCGGCGGGCGCGCCGAGCGTGAGGGCCGCCGCGAGGGCCAATGCCGCCGCGCCCTTCGCGGCTCCCTTCCACCACGGCGCGCGCGCTGGTTCGCATTCGGTCATCCTCTGAAGCTCTGAAGCGGGTGGGCGCTCGGAGGTGGACGCGCGGATCGCGATGGAGCGGGGCGTGGCGCGGATCCTCCTCGCGACGACGACGCGAAGGGGATCGAAGTTAACCCCTTTGGATCGCATCGCGATCGAAACGTTGGGCATGAAGACGGGGGAGGCGCGACGCGTCGATCTAGCCGCCGCGCGGACCGGCGCGCGGGGCAGGATGCTCACGGACGAGGACGCGAGGGACATCATCGCGGGACGCGCGTGTTCGTGCGTTCGAGTGCGTCGGCACGCGGTCGTGGGCGCGCTTCACAGTGGACGCGCGTATCGGCCAGCGTGTCAGCAAATCTCCGAGCGATCAGCTATTTCGAAGCCGCGGAAATAATAGGCACCTCCATATCGTTCGCGCGGGCGACCGACGCACGCCCTACGCACGATGGAGTCACCGGAGAAACCCCCGGGGAAGAGGCAGAGGAAAGGAAACGCTCCCGAGCCTCCCCGGGAGGACCCGGACTTCACGCACTGCTGCATCTACAACGTCAGCCACGCGGATCTCACCGTCTGGCTGTGCGGGCGCGGCCAAAAAGATCCGCGCGATGCAATCCCGGACGGCCTTGGCTTCGGCTTCATCGACTCCAAGATTGATATCGGACCGAACAAAGACGGTGTCTTGATGGAAACAAAAGGTGGACGCATGATGCTGCAACGATCGCTGTGCAGGCCAAAGTTCAGTAGCCAGGTGCGCTCGCCCCGAACTTCCCAAAAGAATAAACAAGATTTGACAACGGGCGCTCCCGCTCACGACCCATCGCACGCAGAGGAAAGTCGCCGAGGCCCTGGAGATGGGTTATGGTCTCTCCCGTGATGATAGATGGGTACCATGGTGGACAGAGAAGGATGCGGATCTCAAATACGGTGATTTATCCGGGCCATCACACACTAACCTCGGTGGTGGTCTCCCGGTGGGCATCACGACTCGCTTCGTCCACGACGACTTCAACCATGACGACTTCCATTGGCACCCAGAGTTTACACCCTTCCACACCGCGGAACTGCGTCAGATTGAGACACACGGAGTAGTCGCGGCGGCGTGCTTCCCGCTGCTCACGGTGACGCTCCACAAGTGGCTCACCGGGTTCAACACCAAGACCCCCGAGGAGGCGCTTCGAGCTGCTGCGGCGGCGGCGGCGGCGAATCATAAACCCCCGCGTCCGTCTCAGTCCCAGTCCCAGTGGCCCGGTCCCAGCCTCGCGACGTCCCCGGAGCACACCCCCGCGCGCAGGCCCTCCGCCAACGACCTCCGCGGGCCGTCCGGAAGCTTCCAGAAGGAACGAAACATTCGACGGGTACTGTATCTAGTCACGGGCTTTGGCGACCCGGTTGAAGAGTCGCATTCGCCCGAGGCCAACTCCACGGCGGCGACGGCCCGGCTGATGAAACGGTTTATCAACGCGTGCCATCCCCACGTCGAGGTCAAGCTGGTGGACTCGGGCGCCGGGGTGTTCCGATACGACGAGAACGTGCGCTTCTTACAGACGAACCTACGACCGGCGTTGGAGAGGGAACGGGACTCGGTGGCGCGTCGGTGGGGCGAGGAGTGGCCACGGCGGTTCAAGCTGACGATGGCGCTGTGCGGCGGTGCACCCGCGCGGCTCCAGGCGCTCACCGCCGCGTTCCGCGACATGCAGCCGTACCTGCTGCACGTGTGGCGGCTGAAGACGTTCTGGCACCAAGGGTTACTGAGGAAGGACGACGTGGATATGCAAAAGTGGGAACGGGCGGAGGGCGCGCCGCCGACGCGATCGACCCCGGACGCTCTCCAATCGTTCTTCGCGCCCGGCGGCTTGAGCTCACACGAACGCACGGCCGCGGACGAGGATGCGAGTTTAGTCACGGAGATGGTCCAGGAGATGAAGAGGCACCGCGACGTGTTCCTCTCGATGTCGCACGGCGAACACGAACTCGGAGAGTTTTGGCTAAGAAAAACTCAAAAGCCGGTGCTCGCCGTGCTCTGCGTCCGGCGACGTAAAGACACCGGCGACGACGATGAAAATAACACCGATAAAAAGAACACGACGCCGCAGTACTTTCGAGGGGTCAACCTGGAAGTTTCCATGCCCACCGGGTCCTTGTGCAGTGAGCGCAACGCCATAGGAAACGCGTTGGCGAGTGATCCCGCGCTGCGAAGAAAAGACCTCTTCGGCATAGCGGTGTTGTCACTTGGGAAAGGGGACATCGGCGCGCACGGTGGAACTGGCGGTGCGATGTCACGGGAGTCGTCGTTCGTCAACCTGGCGCAGCTCGCGGGAGGAGTCAACGGGGGTGGGGAGTCAACGCAAGTAGACGCACAGCTGTGTCGTCCGGTGAGGCCGGGTCTATCACTTCGCGGCGACCTCAATCCGCTCAAGCCGTGCGGCGCGTGCAAGGAGTGGCTTTTGAAGATCGCGGAGGTTAACCCAGGGTTCAAGGTGCTGATGTTCGGCGACGTGAGCTGCGACGAGGTGTACATCAAGAACGTCTCGCAGTGCTGAGGAACGTGCGCGACTCTTAGACGTTTTTTGTGGCTGGAGAAAATCGAATCTGCAGAGTCAGCATTTCTTCGTGCGGCACCCACCGCTCCCGCCACTTCACAGAGACGCCCCGCGCGATAGTTCGAGACCGAGGCACGATCCAAACACCGACGCCATGGTACGCCGCGCGTGATGCGCACCCCGATACCCGCGCCACCCGTTCATCGACGTCCCACCCGCGCGCGCCGCGACCCGCGACCTCGGCACGGTCGATCGATCGCAGAGTCCGTCTCTAGGGTAAACAAAAACCGATTCCGCGTCCATCGCCCCCTGACCTCCCGACCTTGTCCTTGACCCACCCGCAGGGACTGACGGCGTCGAGCCTGAACCTGACGCAGTACGACGTCGAGGAGGTGCAGGAACACTGCGGCGGCAAGTTCAACAGCCGCGAGATCCAGTGCCTGTACAAGCGCTTCCGAACCCTCGACAAGCGGCACAAAGGGTACATCAGCGAGGATGAGCTCATGTCCATACCAGAGCTGGCGATATCACCGCTCGCGCCGAGGGTCACGCAGGTGTTCCAGAACCTCAACTTTAAGGACTTCTGCAGGGTGATGGCGGCGATGAGCGACAGGGCGACGCGGGAGGACAAGCTCGACTTCATGTTCAGGGTGAGTACCGGACATCGGCTCTGGCATTCATCGTCATTTTGGCATTTTGGCATTTTGGCATTTGATATTCACCGACTGACCAATCCTAACCCCCTCTCACATCAGGTGTACGACGTGGACCGGGACGGGTACATCTCGTTCTCCGACCTGGAGACGATCGTGAAACACCTGGTGGGCTCGTCCCTGAACGAGGAACAGGTTGGCGAGCTCATCACTCGAGCCATGGGAGAACTCGCAGAGTTGCGTAAAAAAACAAAGAAGAGCGACGACGGCGACGGGGGTAAAGACGCCGGTCGGTCGTCGCCGTCGTTGGGCGGCGGGATCACGTTCGACGAGTTCCGGGTGATCATGGAAGGGAACAAGAAGCTGCCGACGGTCAAGGTGCCCGTCGGCTTCGACTGAGACGGTGAAGGCGCGTGTGTAGTTCATAGCTCGTGTCGAAGCAACACTCCATTTTTTCTCCTCGCCCGACCCTTATTATTTTCCTCGAAAGTCATCCCCCGATCAGTGTCGCGAGCGCTCGTCCCGCCGCCGCGATGCCGCCGAAGAAGAAGGGTAAGAAGGGTCTGCCCCCCGGGGCGCTTTACCACGAGGAGCGGAAGCACTTCAAGCTCCTGTTCTGCGGCAAGGAGTTCCCCGCGGGCGCCGAGGAGACCCGCCGGGCGCTCGAGAAGGAGGAGGCTGTGGGCAACTGCGAGTTTCGGTTCGTACAATGCGCGCGCGAGGATGTGGCGCGCGAGATCGTGGACGCGGACATCGCCGTACCTCTGATGACCAAGATCGACGACGCGCTCCTGTCGAAGGCCAATAACCTCAAGCTGGTCCTGCAGTTCGGCGTCGGGCTAGAGGGCGTCGACGAGGAGGCGTGCACCAAGCGGGGCATCTTACTCGCGCGAATCCCATCGGAGAAGACGGGAAACGCCGACAGCACCGCGGAGATGGCCGTCTACCTCCTCCTCGCGGCTCTTCGCAGGGTGAACCAGCTCGCGCGATCGCTCGAAGACCGCAAACTGGGCGAACCGTGCACCGTCCAGCTCAAGGGGAAGATCGTGACCATCGTCGGGTGGGGACACATCGGCAAAGAAGTGGCGCGGCGGCTTCGTTCCTTCAAATGCAAACTCCAGGCGGCGCGGAAAAGCGAGTGGCCCAAGGAGGAGCAGGACTTTCTCCTCTACGACGAGGAGGTCCGCCCGCTGGACGACATCAAGTGGATCAAGAACAGCGACGCGGTGGTCATCTGCGCCAACCAGACCAAGGAGAACATGGGGATGATCAACGACGAATTCATGTCGCACATGAAACCAGGCGCCGTCCTAGTCAACATCGCAAGGGGCGGCTTGTTCAACAAGACACACGTGTTGAACGCGTTGAACGACGGGCGCCTCGGGTACCTCGCGTCCGACGTCGCGTGGCAGGAACCGGTGGACCCGGCGGATCCCCTGGTGTCGCACGAACGCGCGTACTTTACCCCTCACGTCGGCGGCGTCACGGATGCGAGTTACCAATGCATGGGCGCCATCGTGGCCAAGACGGCGTGGTCGTTGCAGGCGGACCCGTGGCTCGGTGAGACCACCGTGGTTGGGTTGAGCCCTGAGTTGCGGTACATGGTGGACGAGATCATGCTCGTCAACGCGAACCTTCCGGTTCTTCCGGGGGAACCGAAAGGGCCGTGCGTCGACATCGAGAAATGTCGCAAGCGGCTTCGATGTTGAAAGTGAAAGTCGAGGGAAAGTCGAGGGTGTCAGCGCTAGTCAACACGTGTTTGTAAATCGATTCATCGAGAGTCTAATACGCGACAATACGAGTGTTACATCTCCGCCTCCTTGGACGATCGGACCATGGCCTGCGCGGACGCCGGCATCATGCCGCCGCGCTTACCCATCTTGAACCCGTCACCACCCGCGGTGGTATCCACCCCGGCTCCCAAGTTTTTGATCCTGCCCTTGATCTTCGCCCCTTTCTTCTGAAACTTGTGCTCCGCGCGCTTGGGTTTGTCGGGCTTCGTGGCGGCGCCGATGCCGCCGAGCTCGTCCATCATCTCCTTCAGGAGCTGCGCCGCGAGAGGATCGTCCGGCGCGTCTAACCCATCGTCGAATTCGTCGCCGTCCATCTCGAGCCCGTCGTCGTTGAAGACCCCGTCGTCGCCCGTGTGGTTCCTGCTGCTCTCCTTCTCCTCCATCGCCACCTTGATGGCGTCGCCGAGTACCCCCATCTCGCCCGTGTACCCGTCCGGTCCCACGCAGTGCAGCAGCTTCCCGTTGATGAAGTCCTTTAAGATGGCCCGCCCCGCCCGTTGCTCGTCGGGTCTGCCCTGCTGCACTGTTAACCCTCTGGCGGCGCAGTAGGCCCGGAGGAGCTCGCCCGCGGTGGCGTCGCGACTCTGGTTCTCGTGCAGCGCCGGGAGCGGGATCTTGAAGCGGTACGTCGCTTCTAGAAGCTGTCTGGAGATTCTGGACGCGACGATACCAACCGGCTCGCGGACGTCGGTGAGCCTGTCGATGGGTAACACGCCGTTGCACACCAGCTCGGCTCTCGACGCCGTGAACGAGGGAAACACCAACCCGGGGCAATCCGCCAGTAACAAACCGTCACCGAGCTCGAGCGTCTGGAAGTGTTTCGTCTTACCGGGCGTCGCGGAGACGCCAGTCTTTTTGGCGGCGACCAACGCGTTGACGGTGGACGACTTGCCCACGTTTGGGTACCCAACCATGCCGACGCACACGCGGCCGTCTTTACGCCGGAGCCTCGCGCCCTCCCCCGCCGCGCTCTCCGCCAGCCTCTCCATCACGTCCATCAGCTCCGTCCGGGTCAACACGTCCTCACGCGCGCGCGGCCTGCGACGTACCGCGATGGACTCACCCGCGTCTGACCCCGAATCCGATCCCGAATCCGATTCACCGCCGGCATCCGCGTGCAACGCCGCCGCGTTCTGGACCAGGTCGTCGGGGAGGTCCCCGAACGCCGCCATGTACTGCGCATCCTCCGCAGCCTTCACCACCTTCATCCTCGCAGCCTCCGCGTCCACCTCCTCCGTCGCCGTCTTCGCCGACCACCACAGGTACTCCATGCCGTTCTTGTCGAAATAGTCGCACCAACCTCGGCGAAGCTCGGGGGAGAGCAAGTCAGCCTTGTTGAGCAACAGGATGGTGCGCTTAGCTGGGTCGATCTCGGTTATGTACTGCTCGAGGTCGGGGCACCGGTAGAAGAGCGGATCCCGCGCGTCCACCACCTGCACGACGATGTCGGAGCGTTCGCACACGCGCCAGAGCTGCCGCCAGATCTCGAGATTCTTCTCGAAGGGCGTGAGCGTCAGTCGCTCATCGTCTTCCACCGCGGCGAGTGCCCTGCGCCACTCGAGGAACGACGCTTTCTCGTTGCGGTCGAGCTTGTCGACGGACATCTCTTTGGTCCACGGCGGGCGCCTCGGGACCTTGAGGGAGTCGCTGTGCAGTGCTTCCGCGTCCGCGCGGGCCTCCGCCTCCGCGGCGGCGTCCGCTCGAGCTTGCGCATCGTTCTCGGCGCCCTGATTGGCGTTGCCGCTCGCGTTCACGCCGCCGGGCATGCTCACCACCCTCGCTCGCGACCGCTCGGTGGTGAAATCCCTGTTCGCGAGGTCAGCCATGGCGAAAAATTCATCCATGTCGTTGCGCTCCATGACGGAGATGAGGTTCGGGCGGCCGCCGCCGTCGGGGTTCATTTCGGTGGTGTGCCTGTTTCCGTCGCCGGTTCCGTAGTTGATGTAGCCCGTCTGCGCGACGTGCCCGACGTGCGCGCCGTGTTTCTGCGCGCGCTTGGCGAGGGAGCCGCCGAGGCCCTTGCCTTTCAGCCCCTTACCCGCGTTGCGTGCCCCGCCCATGTCTCGATACGCGCGGTGGTGTCGAGGCGGCGGTGCGCGACAAATGTGTGCGTCTCGGGGAGTCTCTCCGGCGGCGAAGTCAGCAGACTGGAGCGCAGTTTTTAGGGTAGTCTCCATAGGAATCCAGTCTGGCGGGAAGGGCGCACACTTCCCCACGCGCGGAGCTGCCACGGCAACACCGAGCGTCAGAGGCAAACGCACGTCGTCTCGAGACGCGAGCGACGCGAACGAAGCGAAGGGAAGCACCCGTCGTCGTCGGAGGGCCAAGAGACACACGCACGGCCGCACCAGAGCCGCGCCCGGCACAAAGAAGCGAAACAATCCGCGGGATCACGACGTGAAACTCAGCGACCATGGCGACTAAAGTGCAACGCATCATGACCCAGCCGATCGTGAGTCCACCCATCACTCCCACAGAACAGCTTCGAGCGAGCGCCTCCCATGGGATTCCACCGCGATCGTTTGTCTCGACCCACCTCCAACCTCGCTGACTCCCGCCTCTCCCACCCATCATCCACTCCAAACAGAACCTCATCTTCAGGTTTCTGCAGACCAAGGCGAGGATCCAGATCTGGCTCTACGAGAACACCGATACCGTCATAGAGGGTCGCATCATCGTGAGTACACATGCCTCATCCACAAACACCCGCGCCCGTCCGGTATCGACGGGTCCCGCCCGGGCGTGATACCGTCGATCGATCATTTTTTTAGGGTAAACGGCAGTCTGTTCCACAGCCGTGTGACTCTCGTTTGCATTTGGATTTCACCATTGTCGCTAACCTCGACAACCAATTCCATTCCCACCTCGTCTCTATCCCCAGGGTTTCGACGAGTACATGAACCTCGTGCTGGAAGACGCGGAGGAGGTGAACAAGAAGAAGGGGACGAAGAAGACGGTCGGTCGGATCTTACTCAAGGGTGACAACATAACCATGATGGTAAACTTGTCTAAATAGCCCTTCAATATCCCGCCCTTTCAATATCAGTAGAGTACATGAGGTTTCACGACAAACACACCCGAGCGCTAGCCACCCGAGCCGTGCTACGTGTGCCACGAGGCGCGCCGTCACGGCAGCATGTCCACGTGAGCGTCGTCGTCGTCCCCGTAGATCCCATCTTCCGCGTTCATCGCCCCGTCCTCGTCGTCAGAATCATCCCACTCGTTCGCCTCCGTAGGGTGAAACTCCTTTCGCACGTCGTACACGAACCCCTCATCCCCCGGCAGCTTCTGATGCCTTCTAAAGTCGCCGTCCATCCGTGCCTTGGCCTGCGTGAGCGCCTCGGGTGAGACCAGGTTGAGGTCCACGTCCTCGCCGAAGCCGTTGGCATCCATCGGGTCCCCGACGCCTTTCACATGATCCACCAGCCTGCGCACTAACCGCGTGACTTGCGATAGGCGCACCTTGGTCCTGTCCAGCCGCCGTGGGAAGGTGTCGATGACGCCCATGGCTAAGGTGTCGACGTCCATGCCGTCCGGGACGTTGATTCCAACCTGCGGTGGGGAGTGGCGGTGGGTGGGCGTGAGGGAGGAAGAGAAGGGGGGGAAGAGACGGCACTTTGAAGGGGCGCGAGATGCGACGGGGAAGACGTGGGAGCGCACCGAGCGGACCCGTTTCTTTCCGCCGTCGGAGTACTCGAGGAGGAACCTCGGCGGGTTGAACTTGACGGCGAACCGCCTGGGCTGGAACGGCGCCTCCATCGTGCCCCGGGCGCCCGCTCGTTGTGCGGTCCTCCCATCGAGTGCGGCGACTCTCTCGAAAAGTCGCGTCTGATTTTCTTGGCTCGAGAGACGCGAGCGTTTTCGGGGCTGGCGTCGGTGCGGGCCTCTCACTCTCGCACGCGTGTGTGGCGGCACACACGCACGCGCACCGGAGTCAGCACGCGTCCTTCCCATCGCGGGTAGAAGACGCGCGGAGCCCACGGACACGGACACGGACACGATGCCCGAGGACGGCGTCACGCTCACACCGACGGTGCTATGGGCGCAGCGCAAAGATCGGCTCCTCATCACCATCGACCTACCCAATCCCGAACACCCGCGGATCGACCTGGAGGACGACGGCAACATGACGTTCAGCGCCACCGCGGGGAAGGACGGCGAGGAACGGCGGCGGTACGAGGTATCCCTCGAGTTCATGCACCCCGTCATCGCGAAAGATAGCAAGATAAGCGTGGGCAACAGGCAGGTGTTCGTCATGGTGATGAAGACAAAGGAGGTGAGCGGGCGCGATCCCATCTCCCACGAACCCGCGTGCTCCAACCCCGATACCACGGTTCAAAACCCCGGTTGGCGATCCGCGCGAGTGCCCTCGACATCACAGAGGCGCGTATCGGTCGCGATACACCACACAGCTGATGGCGATGACGCGATACACCCGCGGATCGGCCCATCCCAGAACACGAACCTTTGCCGTCGCCTCCCTTTTTCCCCATCTTGTCGCTCACCTCGCTCACCAATCGCATCCATCCCCGATCCATCCCCCAACCATCGTCGCAGTTCTCCGGCGAGCACTGGCCGCGGCTGCTCAAGGCGAAAGGTAAGGTCCCGCACGTCAAGACCGACTTCGACAAGTGGGTCGACGAGGACGAGGAAGAAGAAAACGACAGAGACGCCGCGTTCGACCTCGCTAAACTGCAAGAGCTCAGCACGTACGAACACAGCACCTACGACGATAAGTTCTACGACGACGAGGACGACATGAGCGACGCGGACGATGACATGCCGGACCTGGAACGGATCTGATCTGATCCGAAGGTGCCGTGTATCGGGTCCGTGTTGGGACCCATGAAGGGGAGGTGAAGGGGTCGGGTGGTGTGACGACGCGACTGGGGGACGTGACTGGCGGAGGTTGAACACGAGGGGGCGCCCGGGTTCGTTGCATTTGGATCATCGGATGCTTCATTTTTCGTATCTCCAATAATCGGATGCAGCAAATGTTCGGCATTGATCTGTGTTCCAAATGCAACGAGCCGGAGGAGGGCGGGTGCGGACTCGGCGGGTGGCGACACGACGACGCCGCGGCG
>Ga0209631_10006347_pt1 | contig 12191 bp, 9 predicted proteins | sample COG_08_FD_184752 | JGI IMG/M metagenome (GOLD analysis project Ga0209631, IMG submission 184752) | Pelagic Microbial community sample from North Sea - COGITO 998_met_08 (SPAdes) (version 2) | ecosystem: Environmental > Aquatic > Marine > Neritic zone/Coastal water | place: Helgoland, sampling... | reverse complement strand
AATTTGATTATTTACGGACACACTATTTTTAGAAACTTTTATTTTCGTGTCTTTTTCAGTATATTCTAATTCTGTAAGATTAAATTCATCTAAATAGTCACTTAATTCTTTTATAATTTTTTTATCAATTTTCATTTTTTTAAAAGGTTTTGCATTGAAATTATGGCTAAAATATAACCATTAGAACCTAATCCAAAAATTCCTCCTGTTACTATATCACTTATTAGGGATTTTTTTCTAAATTCTTCTCTCTTATATATATTAGAAATGTGTAATTCAATTATTGGTTTTTTAAAAATATCCAAAGCATCCCTAATTGCTACAGATGTATGAGTAAACGCCGCAGCATTAATAATAATTCCATCAAATTTTTTTCTAGAATCTTGAATTAGATTAACTATTTCTCCTTCTATGTTAGACTGAGTAAATTCAACCTCTAAAGCTAATTCTTTAGATTTTTTTTGACAATTTTCTTTTAATTCATTAAATGTAATCGAGCCATATTGTGATTGTTCTCTTTCACCTAATAGATTAAGATTTGGACCATTGATAATAATAATTTTATTATTCATTCAGCACATATATACGATGAAAAAAATAAAAATTAAAGTAAATGGTGAAATAAAGATCGTTAAAGAAAATACCAAACTATCAAATCTTATAAAAATTTTGAAAATTCCTGTTAAAAAAGTAGCAATTGAATTAAATCAGGAAATAATGGATAAAAAAAAATTAAACAAGATAGATTTAAAAAAAGGTGATAAAATAGAAATAGTACACTTTATTGGAGGTGGTTAAAATTGAAAAAAGATAAACTAATCGTAGCAAATAGAAATTTTAATTCCAGACTTATAGTTGGAACTGGAAAATATAAAAGTATGGATGAGTGCGCTAAAGCTATCAAGTTATCAGGTGCAAATATTGTTACCGTTGCTGTTAGAAGGGTAAATATAACAGATAAAAAAAAACCACTTTTAATGGATTATATAGACCCAAAAAAAATAACTTACTTACCAAATACAGCCGGATGTTTTAATTCAAAGGAGGCATTAAGAACACTTAGGTTAGCTAGAGAAATAGGAGGATGGAAATTAGTCAAGCTTGAGGTTTTAGGAGATAAAAAAAATTTATTTCCTGAAATGATAGAGACACTTAAATCAACTGAAATTTTAACTAAAGAAGGATTCAAAGTTATGGTTTATTGTAACGATGATCCATTGATGGCAAAAAGATTAGAGAACGTTGGCGCAGCAGCAATTATGCCTCTTGCGGCTCCTATTGGTTCTGGTCTGGGAATTTTAAATAAAGTAAATATTAGCATTATTAGAACTCAAACAAAACTTCCTCTTATAATTGATGCTGGTTTAGGTCAAGCTTCAGACGCAACTATTGCGATGGAACTTGGATGTGACGGCGTTTTAGTTAATACAGCAATAGCAAAAGCAAAAAAACCACTTGAAATGGGTTTAGCTTTTAAAAATGCTGTGGTTGCAGGAAGACAATCATACCTTTCTGGAAGGATCGAAAAATCATTAATGGGAAAAGCGTCATCACCTAAAAAAGGAATTATTTAACTTTTTTAAAAAATTTTTTCTTTTTGTAAATTTTTTTTTTATTAAATTTTTTCTTTTCAAGAAAGTTTACAATCTTTGTCTCTGCTTTTAGTTTTTCAAGGTTTTTGAGTTTTTCAAAGTGCTCTACTAGCTCAATAGTTTTTTTAGTCTTATTTTTAATATCTATTATATATTCTGGAATAATTAATGAATTATCAGTAATTATATCAATTTTCATTTTATTCTTTTTTTCAAAATAAGTAAGATCCTCAACAAAATTTTCTTTTAAAAAGTCAGAGATTTTTTTGCAAACTTTTAGTTCAACAAATTTTGCTTTAAGTAGAACAGCTTTAAGTTCAACTAATTTTAATAATTTTTGTGCAAAAGACTCATCTGTTAATTCAACTTTCCATTTTACAGCACTTTCTCTTAATCTTTGACGTGACATTTCCAGTAATCCAAACATACTAATTTTTCCAATCTGAATTCTAGCCCGATCAGACCTACATTTTTCTTTTAATTTTCTTTCAACCATTTTTCTATTGCCATAACTCAGCATATCTATGAAATCTATTATGATTAACCCTGATAAATCTCTAATTTTTATTTGTCTAGCAATCTCCTCTGCAGCTTCTAAGTTTGTATCCAGTGCGGTGCTTTCAACATTTTTTTGTTTAATCGAACTACCAGAGTTTATATCAATGGACACGAGAGCCTCTGTTGGATTAATTACAAGATAACCTCCAGAATTTAATTTAATCTCAGATTCAAATATCTGGTTTAATCTTTGTTCAATACCTTCTTCAATAAAAAGTGAAATTTTACCTCTATATTTTTTTATTTTTTTTACATGAGATGGCATCATCATTTTCATGTAATTTTGTGCTTTTTTATAACCTTCGTTACCCTCTATAATTACATTTTTGGTATCTTCATCGTAAATATCTCTCAAAGCTCGTTTGATAATTTCACTTTCTTGGTAAATTAATGATGGCGCTATAGAGTTTAAAGCTTTATCTTTTATTTGATTCCAGTTTTTAATAAGAGTTTCTAAGTCATGATTAATTTCATTTTTAGTTTTATTGCTACCAGCAGTTCGAACTATCAGTCCCATTTCTTTTGGTATTTCTATTTCATTTAATATTGTTCTTATTTTTTTTCTTTCTGCTGGATGAAATATTTTTCTTGAAATACCTCCCCCTTTTGGTGTGTTAGGCATTAGAACAATATATTTACCAGCAATAGATATAAATGTACTTAATGCTGCTCCTTTTTGTCCTCTTTCATCTTTTATAACTTGAACAAGAATGACTTGATTTGGTTTAATAACTTCTTGAATTTTGTACCTTTTAAATTTAAAATGCTTTTCTTTACCCTCTTCTTTTAAGCTTTCTGTTTCTTCTACTCCTTCTTTTTTCTCTGCACCATTATCTTCATTTAGTTTTTTTTCTTCTAAATTTTCATTTTCACTTGAGTTAGGTTTATCTATTTCAATTGGATCATCTTCTTCTAGTTTTCCTTCTGCTAAATCTTTTTCTTCTTTGGCTTGTAGTTCTTTTGACAATTCTTCTCTTGCCTTTTCTTCTTCTTGTTTAATAATTTCTAAATCGCTTTTTGGGATTTGGAAGTAATCTGATTGAATATCATTGAAAGGAAGAAACCCATGTCTATCTCTTCCAAAATCTACAAAGGCAGCCTGCAAAGACGGCTCTATTCTACTAACCTTACCAAGATAAATATTATTTTTAATTAAACTATTTTTTAAACCTTCATACTCGTAATCTTCAATGTTGTTGCCAGATTTGAGTACAACTCTAGTTTCATTAGGATGCGAAGCATCAATGTATAAATTTTTTTCCATATGTTTAGATTTGATTGTTTCATTTAATTTTAATGTATTAAAAATTTTGTTTTATAATAATGCCTTATCTTTAACAAATTCCTCTATATAATGGAATTAAAATGACAAGATTATTAAAAAAAATTTTATTGATATTTTCAAGTTTTTTACTACTGATATCAATTGTAATTTTAGGGGTTTTGTGGACTTTTTCTAATAATATCCCAGATTATAAATTCTTAAAGAATTATAAACCTCCAGTTTCAAGTAAAATGTATTCAGGGAAAGGAGATTTGGTAGCTGATTTTTCCAAGGAAAAAAGGATTTTTGTTCCATATAACGCTATTCCTGAAAATGTGATCAATGCTTTTTTATCAGCTGAAGATAAAAATTTTTTTTCTCATCCAGGTGTTGATGCTAAAGGTGTTTTGAGAGCAATATTAAATAATATCCAAAATGTAATCACTTCTAAAAGACTTGAAGGGGCTTCGACAATTACTCAACAAGTAGCAAAAAACTTTCTATTAACTAACGAGGTTAGCTTGAATAGAAAATTAAAAGAAGCAATTTTAGCATTCCGTATCGAACGAGCTTTATCAAAAGAAAGAATACTAGAATTGTACTTAAACCAGATTTATTTAGGCAGTGGAGCTTATGGTGTAGCAGCTGCTAGCCTAGAGTATTTTGATAAATCTATTAAAGAATTAAATTATGCTGAAGCAGCTTTATTAGCAGCTTTGCCTAAAGCACCAAGTAAGTATAATCCATATCGAAATATGAAAATAGCTAAATTTAGAAGGGATTTGGTTTTAAAAAATTTGTTTGATAATAATTTTTTAAATTCCAAAGAATATCAAAAAATTAAAAATCAACCAATTAAATTAAAAAAAAATAAAAAAATTTTTTTGGAAAATTCACAATATTATATAGAAGATGTAAGAAAAAATATAATTGATTTACTAACATATGAAAAAGTTTACAAACAAGGTTATAATATAAATACACCAATAAATTTAGAATTTCAAAAATTTGCAACCGAAGAACTTAGAAAAGGTTTAATAGCATATGATAGAAGAAAAGGTTGGCGTGGCCCAATTTCAAATGTCAATTATACGAATGATTGGTTTGAAAAATTAGACAAAAAATATAAGTTAGAAAAATCTATTAATTGGCAAACAGCAATAGTTAAAAAGCTAGATCAATTTACATCCATCATTGAAATTGAAAATAAAACTGAAGGTGTAATTAAATATAAAGATATTTCTTGGACTAAAAAAGAATTCAAAGACATCTTAAAAATTGGAGATATCATTTATGTAAAAAAATTGAATGAAAATTTTTATAGCCTCCAACAACTTCCTAAAATTAACGGGGGAATAGTCGTTATGGATCCTTACACAGGTAGAATTTTAGCGCTTAGTGGTGGTTTCAGCTTCAAGAATAGCGAATTTAATAGAGCCTCTCAAGCATTGAGACAGCCAGGGTCTGCCTTTAAACCATTTGTTTATGCTTTAGCTTTAGAAAATAATTATACCCCATCATCTTTAGTTTTAGATGCACCTCTTGTATTAGACCAAGGAACAGACTTGAAAAAATGGAAACCAGAAAATTATGGTAAAAAGTTTTATGGACTTTCAACTTTGAGGATTGGATTAGAAAAATCTAGAAATTTAATGACAGTTAGAATCGCTCAAAATTTAGGTATAAAAAAAGTAGCAAATTTTTCCAAATCACTTAATATCTACAAAAATCCAGAAGAACTATTATCAATTTCTCTCGGCTCTGCAGAAACAACATTGTTAAATTTAACCTCGGCTTATTCTACTTTTGTAAATGGTGGCAAATTAATTAAACCAATTATTATAGATCGGATCCAAGACAGCCAAGGAAATACAATAGTTAATAATGAAAATAGAAAATGTATTGACTGTGATAAAATTTCATTTACTGGGAAAGAATTTCCAATAATAGATGATAATTACAAACAAGTTTTATCACCTCAAACAGCATACCAAATTACATCAATTTTAAAGGGTGTAGTTGATAGGGGAACAGGAAAAAAATTGAAAAAATTGAATTTAAACCTAGGTGGTAAGACTGGAACAACAAATGAAAATACAGACGCATGGTTTGTAGGTTTTACATCTAATTTAGTAATTGGAGTTTACGTCGGTATGGACAATCCTGCTCCTTTAGGAAAATATGAAACAGGGTCAAAAGCAGCCCTACCAATTTTTGAAGGCTTTGTAAAAAAAGCAGTACAAAAATCAAAAGCTAGACCATTTAAAATTCCAACTGATATTACATTAATGGTAGTAGACTCTATAACAGGTGAAAAGGCTAAATTTACTTCAAAAAATACAATTATTGAGTCTTATAAAAGTGAAAACGTCTTAGAAGGAAAAGTTATTTATTCAAATAGTAATAGATTAGATGTCAATAATATATTAAAGTTTTATTAATGAACGATAAGTTTTTAGAATTCAAAAAAAAGATTGAAAAAATCAATCAACGAGTAAAGGAGTATCTTTGAAAAAAAAGATATTCATTTAATATTACAAAATCATAATAAAAAAATGCTAGAGGCAGATTTTTGGCAAGATAAAATAAAATCAAAAAAAATCTTAAAAGAAAAAAAATTATTTGAAGATTTAATAAATTTTCATAATGCTTCAGTTAAAGAATTAAACGATTTAAACGAATTATATCAATTAGCTACCGAAGAAAATAATACAAATATTCAAAATGAGATTTTGCAAAATATTAAAGAATTAGATACGAGAGCAAAAAAAAATGAAATTAGATGCTTTTTATCCGATGAAGCGGATTCCTTGGATTGCTATATTGAAATACATGCAGGAGCTGGAGGTACTGAAAGTCAAGACTGGGCCGTCATGTTACGAAGAATGTACATGAAATGGTCCGACAATAAAAAATTTAAATTTCAATTGGTGAGCGAACATAAGGGTGACGAGGCAGGAATTAAATCATCTACTATCAAGATAGAAGGTGATTATGTTTTTGGATGGCTTAAAAAGGAGTCAGGCATTCATAGACTTGTAAGAATTTCTCCGTTTGACTCGGGTGCTAGAAGACACACTAGCTTCGCAAGTGTTTGGGTCTATCCTGTTGTTGATGAAAATATAAACATAGAAATAATTGATAAAGATTTAAGGATCGACACTTATAGATCAAGTGGGGCTGGTGGACAACATGTTAACACGACCGATAGCGCTGTAAGAATTACTCATTTACCAACAAAAATTGTTGTCCAATGTCAGAACGAGAGATCTCAACATAAAAATAAAGAAACTTGTTTGAATATGCTTAAAGCAAGACTTTACGATTATGAAATGAAAAAAAAAGATAAAATAAATTCAACATCCGAGACATCAAAATCTGAGATAGGATGGGGCCATCAAATAAGATCATATGTACTACAACCTTACAGGTTGGTAAAAGATTACAGAACCAATCATGAAAACACAAGTCCAGATAGAGTACTAGATGGTGAAATAGATGATTTTTTAGAAAAATCTTTATATCAAATTAAATGAAAAAAAATTTTTTAAAAATAGCAATATCCTTACTTACAATTTTTTTTATTTTTTGCTTATATGCGAGCACCGTAGGAATTAAAACAAATAAATTAAACACAAAAATATCAAATGAAATAAAAAATATTGATGAAAATTTAGAAATAGATTTAAAAAAAGTAAAATTAATTTTAAAACCTTTTAAACTTAGAGTAGTGGCAAAAATTGTAGGAGCTAATCTAAAATATAATAATCAACTAATTAAACTTCAAAGTATAAAAACAAATATTTCATTAAAATCACTTTTAAATAAAAAATTTTCTTTAACAGGCTTAAACATTTCAACAAAATCTTTAGAGGTGAAAGAATTAATTTCATTTCTTAGATTATTTAAAAAAGACATAAAATTTTATATTGCAGAACAGTTTATTAAAAGTGGCTATATAATAGCTGATCTTGATGTTGAGTTTGATGAAAATGGTAAAATTAAAGATAGCTACATTATAAATGGTTTTGTTAAAGAGGGACAAATTAATTTATTCAAGAAATATGATTTAAATAAAATAGATTTTATATTTGACATTAAAAAAAATAATTTCGAATTAAAAAAATTAAGTTTATTAATAAATAATAAACAGATTTCAATTCCAAAATTAATGGCAAATAAAATAGAAAATAAATTCAAAATATTGGGGCAAGTAAATAATGATGAAATTAATTTAAATGAAAACGACATTAATGATTATTTTGAATTTAATAATTCAAGCTTCAAAATAAAAGAATTAAAATTCAAATCTCAAAATGAATTTAATTTTGAAATTAATAAAAAGTTCAAAATAGATAATTTAGAATTTAAATCAGATTTAAATGTAGATCATTTAATAGTAAATAATAAAAATAACCTCACTGGTATTTTTCCAAAATTAAATAAAATAATTAAATTTAATAATCATCAGATTAATCTTAATTATAAAGAGGATAAACTAGATATTGAAGGAGCCGGAGAAGCTTTACTACAAGAAAATAGTGATAAAATTGAATACAAATTTTTAAAGACTAAAAAAAATCTTTTTTTTGATACCAATTTAAAAGTAAATTTAAATCAATTAAATATAGATATTCTTGATTATCAAAGTGAAAAAAACTCTGATTTACAAATAAAGATCAAAGGAAATAAAATTTTAGATAAAAATATAATTTTTGAAAAAATTGACTTGAAGGAAAAAAATAATAATTTTAAAATAATAAATTTATCAATAACAAAAAATAAAATTGATAAATTTGATGAAATATCTTTTGACTTTAATGATAAAGAAAATTTACGAAATAAAATTCAAATATCAAAAAAAAACAATTCTTATATTTTAAAAGGAAAAAGTTTTAATGCTAATAAGATTATTGAAAATTTATTAGACAGCAATAAATCAGACAAAAGTTTTTTTAATGATAATTTTAAATTAATAATTGATATTAAGAAAGTATTTTTAACCAAAAAAAATCCTATTACAGATCTTAATGGATATGTAGTTTTTAAAGATAATGATATTGAAGAAGCAAATTTGTTATCAAAATTTTCAGATAAAAAAGAAATTATATTTTCCATAAAAAAAAATGGAGATGAAAAAATTACCACACTATATTCTCATAAAGCCAAACCACTTGTAGATCGATATAAGTTTATAAAAGGTTTTGAAAAAGGCTCTCTTGATTTTTATTCAACAAATATTAATGGAATTTCAAATTCTGTTTTAAAAATTTATGATTTTAAGTTGAAAGAACTGCCTACATTGACAAAAATACTAACATTAGCTTCTTTGCAAGGTATTGCAGATGTATTATCTGGAGAAGGAATAACATTTAATGAATTTGAAATGAATTTTTCAAATGATGGTAAGTTAATGACTATTAATGAAATTTATGCAATAGGTCCTGCCATTTCTATTTTGATGGATGGATATGTTGAAAAAAATAAATTAATTAGCCTGAGAGGCACCTTAGTACCTGCTACTACTTTAAATAAAACAATAGGGTCCATACCTTTATTAGGAAAAATCCTAGTAGGTAATAAAGTTGGGGAGGGTGTGTTTGGGGTAAGTTTTAAAATTAAAGGACCACCAAATAAACTGGAAACATCAGTAAACCCAATTAAAACATTAACACCGAGATTTATAACCAGAACACTAGAAAAGATTAAAAAGAATTAAGTTTTCTCAATTTTGATATGTCTTTTTTTTCCAATAGAAAGTTTTAAGTAATTTTTATTAAACAATTTATTCTCAATAATTAATTTTTCGTCAGATATTATTGTATCATTAAGTTTAATGGCATTTCCTTTAATCAATCTTCTTATTTCGCTCTTGGAGTTTTCTAATTTAGATAAAATAACAAGATCCACTATGTTAATTTTTTTATCAAGATTTTTTTTTTCAATTTTAATAGAAGGCAAACTAGAACCAAGTGAACTACCGGAAAAAGCTTCCTTAGCAGCTTGCTCAGAATCTTTAGCAGCTTTTTCACCATGAAGCATGGATGTAGCTTCATTTGCAAGTAATATTTTTAATTTATTGATGTCGTTATTCTGTAATTTTTTTATTTCATTAATTTCAATATCAGTAAAAATTTTTAAAAATTTGATTACATCTCTATCGTCTGTATTTCTCCAAAATTGCCAATAATCATACGAAGATAGAAATTTTTTATCTAACCAAATAGCTCCTGTTTCTGTTTTTCCCATCTTTGCACCTGAAGCCAATGTAATTAAAGGAGTTGTTAGACCATAAACCTGTTTATTTGAATATCTTTTTACTAATTCCACTCCGTTAACAATATTTCCCCATTGATCAGATCCACCTATTTGAAGAGAACAATTTTCATTTTTATTTAATTCTAGAAAGTCGTAAGCCTGTAGGATCATATAATTAAATTCCATATAACTTAACGATTGTTCTCTTTCTAGTCTAGTTTTGACACTATCAAAACTTAACATTTTGTTGATTGTAAAGTGTTTTCCAATGTCTCTTAAAAAAGAAATATAATTTAAGTTTTTAAGCCAAGAATAGTTATTTACAAAAATTGGTTTAGTTTTTGGATCTTTTGTATCTAAGAAATTTTTTAATATTTTTTCTATATTTTTAATATTTCTTTCGATTTCTTTTTCTTTTAAAATGGTTCTTGTTTTATCTTTACCTGATGGATCACCAATCCTAGTAGTTCCGCCACCCAATAGCACAATAGGTCTATGACCGTGTTTTTGCAGAAGTCTTAAACACATTATTTGAAGCAAACTTCCCACATGAAGACTTTCAGCCGTACAATCAAAACCTATATAACCTTTAATATTTTCTTTATCTAATAGTTCAGATAAATCATCTTCATTCGTACATTGATAGAAAAAGTCTCTATCTTTAAATTCTTTTAAAAATTTATTCATAAGTATAAGGTTCTACAATATACAAATTTTATTAAAAAAAAATAAGAATGGGAAAAATTTATACAGCTTTAGGGTTAATGAGCGGAACATCAATGGATGGAGTTGATGCTTCAATTATACAGTCTGATGGGGTAGATCAATTTAGTAATATTTTAGACGAATATTGTGAATTTGATGAAAAACTTCATAAAAAACTGGTCGATTTGAGAAAGTCAATATCAACAAAAGCTGACTTGAAACATTTTTCTGTTGATTTGAAAAATTTAGAGCGAGAAATAACAATCTTTCACAGTGAAATCGTGAATAAAATTTCTTTAAAATATAGGGACTATATTGATTTTGTGGGATTTCATGGACAAACAATTTTCCATGACCCAGAAAATAAGATTACAAAACAGTTAGGAGACGGAAAATTATTATCACAGTTAACAAAAAAAAATGTTGTTTATAATTTTAGGCAAAAAGATTTAGAAAATGGAGGCCAAGGAGCTCCATTAACACCAATTTTTCACAATATATTATCAAAAAATATTTATAATAAATTTAAAAAAGAAATCCCAAACATTTTAAATATCGGTGGAATTTCCAACATTACTACAATTAATAACAATAACATTGTAGCTTTTGATATTGGTCCAGGTAATTGTTTAATTGATGAATGGATAAGAAAAAAAACAAATAAAAGATTTGATAAAAATGGCTCAATTGGAAAATCAGGTAAAGTCAATCAACTAATTTTAAATCAAGCAATAGAAAATTTTAATATTGATTCTTACAATAAGTCTTTGGATGTAAAAAACTTTGATGTTTCTTTTGCTAGAGGTCTTTCTTTAGAGGATGGCTGTGCGACCATAACAAATTTTACATCTTTCCTTATTTCAGAAGGCATAAAATTTTCAAGAAAAAATAATGAAAATATTTCAAATAAATATTTAATTTGTGGCGGAGGAAGAAAAAATAATTTTTTGATAAATTGTATAAATGATTATTTAAAAAATTTTAGTAATATAATATTGGAGTCTGTGGATTTGTATAATTACCAAGGCGATTATATTGAGTCACAGGCTTTTGGTTACCTTGCGATTAGATCTTATTTGAGTTTACCAATTACTTTTCCAAAAACTACTGGGTGTAAAGCGCCAACTACCGGTGGTTTTATAGTTAAAAATTTTTAGTATAGAGCTGTTTCTTTTTTTATATACTCATTTAAATTTTTAGTTAAAAGAGTTTCATTTTTTGAAAAAAAATGATTTGCATTTGCAACTGATCTGAATTCAACTTTAATTCCTTTTTGTGCACTTAATCTTTTATTCAGTTCATCAATATATTCTAGTGGTACCAATTCGTCTTTATCTCCATATATCATTAATCCTGATGAAGGACACGGGGATAAGAAAGAAAAATCATAAACATTTGGTTGAGGAGAGATTGCAACAAACCTATTTATTTCTGGCCTTCTCATTAATAATTGCATTGCAATTAATGAACCAAAAGAAAATCCAGACACCCAACATTGTGAGTTATCAAAATTTTCTCTTTCCAGCCAATCTAGTGCAGCAGCTGCATCAGCAAGTTCTCCTTGTCCATTATCAAATTCTCCATCACTTTTACCGACACCTCTAAAATTTACTCTGCAAACTGAAAAATCATTTTCCATAAATGTATGAAAAGTATCAACAACAACTTTATTATTCATTGTCCCACCATATTGAGGATGAGGTTGCAAAACAAGAGCTACAGGAGAAGTGGGTTTTTTACTTTTAAAATATTTTGCTTCAAGTCTTCCAGCTGGGCCTGGTATGAAGATTTCTAATATTTTATTATCCATATTT
>Ga0209631_10006335_pt1 | contig 12208 bp, 14 predicted proteins | sample COG_08_FD_184752 | JGI IMG/M metagenome (GOLD analysis project Ga0209631, IMG submission 184752) | Pelagic Microbial community sample from North Sea - COGITO 998_met_08 (SPAdes) (version 2) | ecosystem: Environmental > Aquatic > Marine > Neritic zone/Coastal water | place: Helgoland, sampling... | reverse complement strand
ACTCATCTAGAACTAAGATGTGTACACTACATGAAAAAGCAAAGAAAACAACTTTTTCGAAATAACTTCCATATTGTATAAACCTTGTTTAAAAGAACTTATTATGAGCAAACCCATTTTATATATCAAGCAAGGCTGTCCATGGTGTATTGATGCCCTCGCATACTTCAATGAAATCGGACTAAACCTAGATGTAGTCGATGTAATCAACAACCCCAGTAAAATGGAAGATTTGCTTTCATGCAGTGGTCAAAATAAGACACCAACACTTAAAAATGGCGAATTCGTAGTAGCCGACTTTGACATTGACGAATTTAAACAGTCAATGCTCGAAAATCCAAACGAAGCTAGGAAATTAGGAATTAATAAAGTTTAATTCTCAAAATAGATAAAATCACCGATTTAACGCCTCGATTTTGCGACTCAATTCCTGCATTCGTATTTCAAATGCCTCTAGAGAAGAATTAAGACTACCCGAGTCCGCCTGATGTGAATTTGCGGACATATTAATGGCTTTTACCCCTGGAGTGGTTTCTAAAACTCGAATTGAGTTAGTGATATGGTTGGGGATATCCCTTGAAGCGACTATTTTCGTCGCTTCCTGACCATTTCGCTTAATGGTGTAGGTATGGGGGAGGCGATCTAATTCCAATGTATCTGTGCCATCTGTATTGAATCGTTTAACTTGTCGGTAATTCCCCTTGGACGCCTGCTGACCGACAACTTTAGTTTTGTAACTTTTAAAAATTAAAAAGTTATTCGTTTCAGTATGGAATTGAGGGTCCAAAAGGAAATTTTCAGGTTGACCACCTAATGCATCGTAAACTGCAGATTGTTTTGAAATTAAAGACATTTCATCATCAATTCTATAATCTTGATACTGACCTTCATAGGAAGCTCTGCCGCGATCGCCCCACTTTATTAAGCCAAATAACTCATTCCTTGTACCGGTACCCTTTACAGTACCAACAATTTTTATATCGGAAGTTACTTGAGCGGCATTCATGTATCTTTGATCATAACCAGCGATTCCATCTTTTGTAGAAACACTAAAGCATCCCGAAAAAAACATTACTAAAACAGGTAAAAAATAGTAATATGAAACTTTAAACATTTCTATATCAATAATCAAAAAAATGTTTAGTCAACTATCAATTATATTTGTAAATTATCTAAGAGAACCACAAAACTCTTGTAACCTGATCAGTCCGTTTTGAATAATTTCATCCGAGGTTGCATAACTGAGACGAATGTATCCTTCTGCACCGAAAGCATGTCCGGAAACTACAGCAACTTTTTGATCTTCCAGTAATCGGGCTGAAAATTCTTCCGAACTTAATCCGTAAGAAGAAATATTGGGAAATAGATAGAAGGCACCCTTAGCCCGCTGACATGAAATTCCAGAAATTGATTGTAAACCTTCCAATAAATTGATTCGACGCCGATCAAAATGTAAGAGCATTTCATTAACTGCACTTATAGATTTCTCCCAGTTCTCCATTGCAGCTAATGCTCCATACTGCGAAAATGTAGTTGCATTTGAAGTTGTCTGGCTTTGCAGATCAGCCACCGCCTTACTAATTTCTGAGTTTGCCACCAATGTACCCAACCTCCAACCGGTCATAGAAAAAGTTTTACTGAAACCAGATACTGTAATAACACGATCCTTCGCATCCTGACTAAACGATGCTGGACTAAAATGGGTTGCTTCATCATAGAGCAGATATTCGTAAATTTCATCGGACATAATCAAAAGATCATGCTTGCAAGCCAACTCCACAATTTCTTCCATTTCCTTTTTCTCATAAAGGCAACCGGTGGGATTAGATGGACTGTTTAGAATAATTAATTTCGACGAAGGAGAAAGAGCATCTTCAATTTGGTCAGGACTTACCTTAAAACCTTGGTCGTCTCCGGCAAAAATAACTTTGGGGGTTGCTCCTGCAAGCTTGACCATTTCAGGATAGCTAACCCAATAAGGAGCGGGAATTATAACTTCATCACCGGGACCACATGTTGCAAGTATAGCTAAGTAGCATGAGTATTTACCACCTGGGCTAACAATTACCTGAGCAGGATTTTTTTTATCCAGAACTCCTTTTTCAAAATACTTCTCAGCCAATGCACTACGAAGAGCTGGAATACCGGCAGCTGGGGCATATTTAGTTTTTCCCTCAGATAATGCTTTTGCACATGCTTCTTTAATAAAAGAGGGCGTATCAAAATCAGGTTCACCTGCACCAAAACCACAAACATCCTCACCCGCTGCCTTTAAAGCTTTGGCTTTGGCATCTACGGCTAAAGTCGGCGAGGGAGAAACATTCCTAGCCCAGTTAGATAAATATCCGTTTTTCATAATTTAATTTCAGATGTTATTAATATATACAAAATTGTAATCAAAATAAATTGCGAATCCAGTTACTTTGTCGAGATAAATACATCGTCTGCTATAACCGGTTTATCCAATAATCCCGGTGGACTAAAAACACTCGGCCCAAAGTCTAAATTTAGAGCAGCTTCTGTAACCTCGAACCTTGTAGTAGAACGATTCGTTCGATCTTTGCAATCCAAGGATTTAACAATCCACTGACCATCAATTTTTTTTAAACTGTTTAAAATATAAGTTCGGAAAGGCACACCTTTTTTTGAAAAAGTCTCAACTCGCAAGGGAGCTTGATAATTATCATCCAAAGCCAGTGTGATATTAGCGATATCAGAGCGAGCATTCTCGACCCATCCAGGAGGAGTAAATGAATAGATGTGAGATGGTCGACCAGCTACTTTTCCAGATTTTAAATATTTAAATTCCCAAAAGATAAAAGAAAGTAATATGTCAAAGGGAGACTGATTCATTTCTGATACGATTGGATCAAATAATTGCTTATCACTTAGTTGTATTGATTTCTTCTGATCGAATAAATAAATCCATGCCTGGGGTTTCTGTCCTGACTGTAGCAGGTAATTCTCAAATTCTGTGGCACCGGATTGAGAATCTAAATCAATTCTGGATATACCATGCCCGAGCGCTAAACCATAGATTGTTCCCGTTCGTGAAAATTCTTCGCCACGACGCGGCATATGCCTCAATCGAAAGCGAAAAGCATAGCCTTGATGAAAATCGGTTCGATTCAAATCCCTGACAACAAACGAGCGATAACTGTTCAAACGGGTCTCAGCTTCCTGATCAGTCAGAATCTTTGCAAACCCCCTTGCAGGAAAAGGAGATTTAGCAACCGTGATACTGGAAAAAAGTAATGCTGCTAGGAAATAGACCGATTTAAAATAATTCAAACAGAGAAAATTCTAATTTCCTGAATTAGAGTCAACGGGTGATTTTGACGGTTCAGAATCAGAGACATCACTAAGCGGTATCGGTTTCTCAGATTGTATCGGAGCTGATTCCGAAGAATTTCCATCAGCTGCAGATCCAGTTAAAACTGGTATACCTGAACCGAGTCGCTGTAAACCATCTTCGCTTCCGGCTTGGTTTTGGTAATAACCATATAGGACGAATGATAGAATGAAAAATCCAGCTATAGACGCAACCGTGAGCTTGGTTAATTGAGCGGCAGAACCAGCTCCAAGAACTTGATCAGCAGCACCTCCTCCAAGGGCAGAACCCATACCGCCTGATGTTCGTTGAATAAGAATCAAAAGAACAACAACTAGGCATAATAAAATCAATAAGGTAGTAAGAAAAACAATCATTTTTAAAGAAATTAGAACAAACTATTGCTCGAATACAAAAAAAAGGCAATCTTAGTTTACTTACCTGTTACGCCAAGCATATTAAGCAAATGGATAAGATCAGATTCATCCGCAAAATTAAGGCTAATGTTTCCTTTCCCCATGGGGTCAGATTTGATGGAAACTTTTCGCTCCAAAGAAGCTTCAGCTAATTTGGCAAAATTAGCGAAAAGCTGGGAGGATGATCGTGATATTTGTTTATTAGCAAATTGTTGGGGGTTTTTGATATCGTCCACAGCATTTTCACATTGTCGGACTGACCATCCTTCCTCAGCAGCTTTTTTACCAATTTGATTCCGAAGATTCTTATCCTCAATACCAAGCAAGACTTTTGCGTGTCCAACATTTAGCTTTCGAGAAGAAAGAAGTATCTTTAGCTCATCATCTAATTGTAACAAACGAATTAAATTTGTGACATGAGTGCGACTTTTACCAACCCGCTCAGCAACATTCGCCTGGGTTAGGTTAAAATCTTCAACAAGGGAATTGTAGCCAAGTGCCTCTTCGATAGGGTTCAGTCCCTCCCTTTGAAGGTTTTCAATCAGGGAAAGAGATGCGGAGGAAACATCTGATGTTGGTAACACACGAACTAAAATTTTGCTTTTTCCTAAAAGTTGGTGTGCCCGCCATCTTCTTTCACCGGCAATCAATTCAAACTTTTCACCAACTTTACGGGCAACAACTGGTTGCAACAACCCTTCGGATGCGATGCTTGAAGCTAATTCCCGAATTGTTTCTGGTTCAATAACTTTTCGGGGCTGGTATGGGTTTGCCACAAGAGAATCCAATGATACCTCCACCAATTTTTCAATATTATCATCTTCTGCTTCCGGATTTGGGGCGGCAAGGTTATCAGGCTTATCTTCAGGAATAAGAATCGTATTCGAAGGTTTTGTCACTTCAACAGAAGTTTCTTGCTTAGGAGTTGTACCACCAGCAATCAAACTACCTAAGCCCCGACCAAGTCTCGATGATGATTTAGCCATATCTATAAGTTATTTTTGAGGAATAAATAATTCCTTCCCCACATTCACTTTTTTGGGATCCCCAATTTGATTCGCATTTATAATCCAGTTAACACTGGACTTGTATTTTTTGGCTATGCTTGAAACTGTTTCCCCTTTTTCAACTTTGTGTACAAATCCATTTTGTGGATAATCCTGACTGAATGAAGGCACCGAGGAAACTGGCTTACTCGAAGACTGGACTTGGTCAAAACCTTTATTCATTTGCGAAATTAAATCTCTCATTTTGGAATCAATACTCTTTTGTAAAGCAATTTGAGAATCAGAGTTTTGATTTAGGCGAGTTTCAAAAGCGAGCAATCGATCGCTCATTCTTTGCAAAACTTCGTTAGAGACTCCTGCATTGGAAGAATGTTTTCTTTGGGATTGTTCGACCTGAACCCTTAACTGAGCATTTTCGCGGCGGAGTAATTCAACTTCTGTTCGCAATCCAGCCAGTTCCCTTGAAACTAACTCCATGTCCTGCTTTAAATTTGCTACTCTCAGATTAAAATCCCCGAATGCAAAAGAAACAAACCCACAAAAAAATGTGACACATAGAATCCTTAACAATAAAGTTCTCATATATTTACATTCCCACTGATAAATAAAACATCCTGACCACCACCAATAAAATTAGAGAATTCATTCATGGAAGCAAGAAATCTTTTGAAAATTTACCTATTCTGTGGATTCACGGAGGAGGGGATTCATTGGAAGTGTTTCTAGAGTTAGACCAAAAGAAAAATTAAAGCCCCTCAAAAAATCTTCTGTTTTAAGCATTTTACCACCTGGGCGCTGAAGTAATTTTGGGACGAGGATACCATCTCCAGTTCCGATAAGAATCGATCGATTGGAGTCAAATTTTATTTCCCCTGGCTGAAGAGAAAAATCATTTTTAAATGACTCTGCTGCACCAATTCTTATTTTTTGTCCGTCAATAAAAAAACCGCAACCAGGCCACGCGGCAAAAGCTCGAATTCGATCAACTAATTGATTTGCCGAAGAAGAGAAATCCAAATTCCCATCGTCCTTATTCAATTTCCTGCAGTATGTTGCTAATGATTCATCCTGCATATCCTGATTGGATAATCCCTGTGCCAAAGATGTTATATTCCTGTCAACAAGAGGCAAACAGGCTTTGGCTATTTTATTCCTTAACTCTTGACCAGTATCCTTTTCGCTAATCTTCACCTTTTCGCTATCAACAATGGGTCCCGCATCCATTCTTGGCACTACCCTCATTAAAGTAACTCCAGTTTGTTTTTCTCCCTGGGCAATTGCAGTTTCTACTGGAGAAGCACCACGATATTTTGGCAAAAGGGAAGCATGTAAATTATAACATCCCGATGGGGCGACTTCTAAAAAATATTTTTTAAGAATATGACCATATGCCATCACCAAAAGAATATCAATTTTCTGCCCTCTCAACCAATCGCAATCCTCCGCACTTGGTTTTTCCGGACTACGGCAAGGAATCGAATTAGTTTCAGCCCATACCTTGATCGCGTTTGGTGACAACTTTCGCCCCCTACCAGATCTGCGGTCAGGTTGAGTTAATACCGCTGAAACGGAGACAGATGAACAACCCTCCTGTAAGAAGTTCAAAACAGGCAATGCAATTTCATCTGAACCAAGAAATGCAAGATTGAATATTTTGGTAGGCATTTTAAAATTTAGTCTTAGAGATTTTAAGATTATCGGACAATGAAAATGGCACAAAAAAAGCCGTAGAAACGGCTTGAAGGAAAATATATAGAAAAATTAAGCTTTCTCTTCCTGATACCTTTGTTCTTTGCCTGCTAAAGAAAACTTTAATGGACATCCAGAAAGTCCAAATTTTTGCTGAATTCCTTTTTCGAGATATCGTCGGTATTGGTCGTTCAACTTTTCTTCCCGGTTACAGAAAAGCTTTACCCGAAAAGGACGGTTTTCGACCTGGACCGCATAAAAAACTTTAAATCGCTTACCCTTAATTTTTGCGGGAGGACGATGCTCCCACATTTCCCCAATCACTTTATTTAAGGCAGATGTCGACAGTACTTTATCCATTCTTGCATCCAAGTCACGGGCAACCTGTAAAAAGTCTTTAATAGAATATCCAGTAAGAGCAGAAACAAAGGATATGGGTGAATCCGGAAGGAAAAAAAGTTCTTTCCTAATTGATTTCAAATAGCTCCTACGAAAATCTTTCTCATCTTCGTATCCAGGCAGGGGGTCTTTACGAAAACTTTCTAGAGCAAGGTCCCACTTGTTAACTATTATAGATAACGCTCTCCCCTCTTTAAGTATATGGTCAGCCATTATCTTATCTTGCTTGGTTACCCCCTCTTGGGCATCAAGAACCAGAAAAACAACATCAACAGATTCAATTGCTTTTTTGGTACGAACTGATGAAAAATAATCCAAGGAAGTATCAATTCGCTTATGCCTCTTTAAACCTGCTGTATCGAATAGCCTAAACTTCCATGCCTCTTCTCGTTCCTCCGCGTTATAATCCAGGTCGAGTTCGACAGTTTCTCGAGTTGTTCCAGGAACATCGCTTACGATCAGGCGTTCCATATTTAACAAGCGATTACACAGGGATGACTTCCCAACATTAGGTCTTCCTACAAATGCGATCTTCGTACGATCATCACCCTCACCCAATGGAAGAATATTTTCGAACTCTGGAAGATTTTCATGAATGGACGATAATAATTGATCAAATCCATGCCCATGTTCAGCAGAGACACCAACCACATTTTCAAAGCCAAGTTTATCAAATTCGGAAATAGAATAATCCTTTTCCGGTTCATCAATCTTATTTACTACTAAGACGGGCTTTTTTCCCATTTTTCGAAATTTCTTTGCTAATGTCTCGTCAAGAGGAATTAATCCTTCTCTACCGTCCACAACAAAAAGGAGCAAATCAGCCGCACGAATGGCAAAATCAGCCTGATACTCGGTAGCATCCTGAATCTCAACCGATGTCATCTCGGGTTGCATACCAATTCCCCCAGTATCCATTAAGGTATAACCTTCTGAACTGTCGGCAATCACAACATCCCGGGTGACTCCCGGGCGGTCATGAACAATCGAAATTCGTTTTCCAGCCAAGCGGTTAAACAATCGACTCTTACCCACATTGGGGCGACCAACAATAGCAACACTTAGTGCAAGGCTCATATTAAGGGGTTTGTAAAAGAAAAATTATACTGCCTTAGATTCGTTATTTTCTAAATCTAGACTGGTCACAAACTTTTCCATTCTATCCGTAGCTTCGACAAGTTTATCGTAGGATGTGGAAAAACTAGCACGAACATGATTAACTCCATGCTCACCAAAAGCCGTCCCTGGAACTACTGCAACTTCTTGCTCACGAAGTAAACGGTGGCTGAAATCAGTTTCACTTAACCCTGTACATTCAATACTTGGGAAGGCGTAAAAGGATCCCCTTGGGAGGTGACAACTTAAACCTATTTCATTAAATCTACGAACCACAAAGTCACGCCTTTTGTGGTATTGATCCCGCATGTGCAAAACATCATCCGCACCATTTGTAAGTGCCTCAATCGCTGCCTCTTGGCTCAAAATCGGTGCACACATCATACAGTATTGATGAATTTTCATCATGGCTTCAATCAACCAGTCTGGACCGCACCCAAAACCAACCCGAAAACCTGTCATGGCGAACCCTTTGGAAAACCCGTGAAGTAATAATGTGCGTTCTTTCATTCCGGGTAACGAGGCAATACTAACATGCTCTCCCTCGTAAGTTAACTCAGCGTATATTTCATCGCTTACGACAACCAAATCCTTTTCTTGAGCAAATTTTGCCAATCGCTCTAGTTTTGCACGATCCGCCGTACCACCTGTAGGGTTTGTGGGAAAATTAAGAAGTAGTACTTTGCATCCGGGTTGCCATGCTTTTTCAAACGCTTCTGGGTCCAATGAAAATTCCTGCCCGGGAGTTGTAGGTACTGGAATCGCTTCCCCATAAGCAAGTGTTACGCTCGGTGCGTATGAGACGTAGCAAGGTTCGTGGTACAATACTTTATCTCCGGGATTAAGAATTGAACGCAAAGCAATATCAATCGCTTCAGATACTCCAACTGTGACCAAAACCTCAGACACCGGGTCATATTCCGGACCAAAAAAAGAAGAACAATAATTTGATATTTCTTTCCTTAGAGAAAGAAGTCCACGGTTATCGGTGTACGAGGTTTTTCCCTGCTCAAGAGCAAATATAGATGCTTCTCTAATTTTCCAAGGAGTAACAAAATCGGGTTCACCAATACCCAGAGAAATGGCATGAGGCATTTCAGAAACAATTGCAAAAAAATCCCGAATACCAGATCGGGGTAAACCTTTTACATGGTCAGCAATAAAAGCTTCAGGGTTCATATCAGAATTAGGGACTAACAGACGGTTTTTCCTGAAATTCAGATTCTTCACTTAGCAATTGCCCATGATCTTTGTATGGGCGAAGAAGGAAATGAGTTGCAGTTGAAAGAACGCCCTGAATCGTCGCGAGTCGCTCTGATATAAAGGAAGCAACTGACTTAAGATTCTTACCGGTAACAAAAACCAGCAAATCATACCCACCAGACATGAGATAACAGGACTCTACCTCTGCAAATTTTGATATACGTAAAGCCATTCGGTCAAATCCACCCTCCCTTTCGGGACTTATTTTCACTTCAATTACAGCACGCACCTGGTCGGAATTACAATGCATGGGATTTAGTAGAGGCATCCACCCAAGAAGAGTTTTATTTTCACGAAGTTCCTCAAGTTCGCTCTCTACATCCTGTGGCGAACAACCCAAGATCTTTGCCAATCGCTCGGGACGGGGATCAGCAGTTTCTTGTAAAACGGATAATAAATCGCTCATTTTTCTAAAATATCATTTAAGAGTGATTTCGTAAAGAACCAAAGCCCAACGACATATGGACTGATTAAATGGTATTCAATTGATTTCATCCAATGCCAAGTTCCATCATAAGATGAAAAACAGCATTTACACCAATCGAATGAGAAATCTGTCCGGATTGTACCAAATCTTTCAATTTATCAATCGGCACTTTTACGGTTTCCAATTCTTCATGGGGGTCGAAGGAAACTTCAGCCGATTTTTCAACATCTGTTAAAAATAAGAAATGGCATCGATTTGACATGATTGCAGAATTAGCAAAGACATTACCAATTATTTTTGGGTTTTTACCTGAATACCCGGTCTCTTCAAGAAGTTCCCTTTCTCCGGCAACAATAGGATCTTCTCCTCGTTCAATCACTCCACCCGGGGGTTCAAGCGAATACTCTTCTGTTCCATAACGGAATTGCCGAACTAAAATAACTTCTTGCTCTTGGGTCATAGCCAAAACATTTACCCAGTCATTTGTTTCAATGACATAGAACTCCCCTTCCTTTTGGTCAGATTCCCGAAGCATTTTTCTCTTATGTACTTCAAAAATCCTGCAGTCTGCATGGATATCATCTTGAATTACTTGCCACTTACTGGGGAATTCGTCGCTCATGAGGTTTTTAGTATGCAGGAATTACAAAAAGAAAGAATATCGTTAAAAATTGGTACTTTTTCAATGGAAGAGAGGTTTTCAATTTCCGAATTAATCTCCTTTCCAGTCCTAACAAGGGCAGCATTCATTTTTGATTTTAACCCCGTTTCAACATCTATCCATTTATCCCCCACCATCCAGCAAAGAGAAGGGTCTAGTTCATATTTTTTCGTCATTTCCAGTTCATACTTTTGGGAAGGTTTACGATATCCAATTTCATCAGCATCTGGAGATTCTGGGGCGATGCATATACCATCCCAAAAATCAGGGCTTAGGTTATACAATTCAAGCATTCTTCGGTTGCAGGCATAGACATCTGCCCAATCATAATACCCACGAGCAATTCCAGACTGATTGGTATGCATAAACATGAGGAATCCCGCTTTTTTAATTTCATTAAGGGCTTCTGATACCCCATCAATAATTTTAATATCAGCGGGATCCTTCAGGTAATGGACATCTTTTATGAGTGTACCGTCCCGATCAAAAAAAACTGCTCGCGACATAAAAAACTATAATGAAGAAAAGATTTCTTCTGTGGTTACAGTTGCTGTACCAACTTTTCCGACCACAATACCAGCTGCTAAATTTGCCAATTGGGCAGATTCCTCAAAGTTACCACTCGCAACTAATGCCATGGAAAGAACCGCGATCACAGTATCACCTGCACCTGAAACATCAAACACTTCTCGTGCAGCAGTTGGAATTATCTTTTTAATTTCTTTATCTTCAGCCAGTAGCATACCATCTGCACCCAAAGTAATTGCCAGCTTGGCAGGCGAAAATTTTCTGAAAATTTCTTGCACGACCTCACTTTGGGGAAATTCCTCCTTCATTAACCGGGACTTACCAGCCAACTCAAGGGCTTCCATTCGATTTGGAGTTAATAAATCAGGGCTTTCATATTGAAGTAATCGACTTGGTTTAGGATCAACAGATACAAATTTCGCATTATTACGAACTAGGCTAAACAGTTCATCACTTACAAAACCTTTTCCGTAATCTGATACAATAACCACATCAGAAGAATTTACTTTAGAAATCAGGTTTTCTTGCAGAACCGATAAATCGGGTGAGTAGGAATCTGAATCGCTCTCCCGATCCACTCTGCATATTTGTTGATTAGATGAAGTGACTCTTGTTTTACTAATAGTAGGAGCGCTGGAAAACAAAAATGATTCATCAACTTGAACTCCCTTATCAACGAGCAAACCTTTAAGTTGCTCACCTTGACTATCGTTACCAAACCAGCCACATACTTCAACGCTAGCTCCAAGAGCAGCCGCATTTAAGGCTACATTTGCCGCCCCTCCCGCAACAATTCTTTCGTCTTCGACAGTCAATACAGGAACGGGTGCTTCAGGGGAAATTCGATGAACACCCCCAATTACATATCGATCTAGCATAACATCTCCGATTACAAGAACACGAAGTCGCTTGATTTGATTAAGTAGATCTTTCATCTATTGAAACTATGAACAATTTTAAAAAAGTACTCAATTTCCATTTTTTTATCGGCATACTGCTTTTATCACTATCCTGCACTGAAGCAGAACCCCTAAAGAAAGAAAATGTTAGCCACAAGAAAACTGAGTATTTTACATTTCATATCGGCAAAATTCCGATTCAAGCAGAATTGGCTATTTTACCCAAAGAGAGAGAAAAAGGATTGATGTACCGTGACGAATTAAAACCAGGAACAGGAATGCTTTTTGTTTTTAAATCTGCCAAACCCCAAAAATTTTGGATGAAAAATACGAGAATTCCTTTGGATATTGGGTATTTTTCTTCCGACGGAGTTCTTAAAGAAATCCACGCCGCAAAGCCATTTGACTTGAGTGGTGTACTATCAAGATCCAAAGAAATCCAATTTGTTTTGGAATTAAACCTGAAGGGATT
>Ga0209631_10006334_pt1 | contig 12210 bp, 9 predicted proteins | sample COG_08_FD_184752 | JGI IMG/M metagenome (GOLD analysis project Ga0209631, IMG submission 184752) | Pelagic Microbial community sample from North Sea - COGITO 998_met_08 (SPAdes) (version 2) | ecosystem: Environmental > Aquatic > Marine > Neritic zone/Coastal water | place: Helgoland, sampling... | reverse complement strand
TGTTAAAACTCTGGTTGTATTTTTTAAAGCTATATCTGTGTTTGTAGACGTCCATAACCCAATAAAATATAAAAAGAAAAGAAAAATAAATGGAATTATAAAAGCTCTTCTTTTCCATAATATTTCTTTTCTCTTTTTAAAGCCTAGAACAATGAAAGAGCTTACCACAAAAATCCATATTGCAATCGTATTGATAGATAAAAATAATGGGAGGGTACCAACAAAAAGGTAAGTGCTTCCTTCAAAAAGAGAAACTTTAAATTTTTTAGATTTCAAGAATTTGGTCATACCTTTTTTGATAGGTGTTGTTTAGTGCTATTTCTTTTAAAAAATCTGCAAGTAAAGTATACTCCTTTTTATCTATTCTTTGAATTTTTTCATGTATGCCTTCCAAGTTATTCATAGATACAAAGAGTTGGTATTGGTTGCTTACTAATTTCTTAAGCGGAACGTGTTGTTCTGATAAAAAAGGTAATTGAAAACTTAAAAAATCAAATACTTTAATAGGAAAAGTAAGGTCATCATAGGAATTTCTGGGTCTCGTATGGAAAGCATATGCGATATTGTTTTCTTTTATATATACTGGTATAGTCTCTCGAGGAATTTTAGCCACCTTTACAGTAGTTCCTTTTGTTAAATCATGTAAATGATTGTCTCCCGATAGAACATAAAAATTATAGTGTTTTTGATATTTTTTTTCAAAGGCTAAAAAAGTATTAAAACCAGAATTCTGGTATTTAGTGCTGCCCAAATATAAGATTCCTGTTTTTTTTGAAAAATCTGGGTTTTGTTTATTTTCTGTAATATTATAGGTAGCTGGAGGTAATGCTTGGTATGGTTTTTTAATATAGAAAGAGTTGTTTTTAAATAACATATCTCCCATTTCGATTGTTGGAAATACTAAGTTTGTTGAAATTAATGTTAGATAAAAATTGCTAAGTTTATTAACTATTAACGTGATTTTTGCTCTAGGATTCGTGTATTGTTTTGGAAACATTTCTATATAAACATCCCGAATAAAAATAATGACTTTTTTTGAACGCAATCTTAATAAAAGAAGACATAAAAAGTCTACTAATGCGATACGGTTTGTAGCAGATTCTACATATGTAATATTCACTTTTTTATAGGATACTGATTTAACAATTTTATTTCCTTTTTCAATAATGTCATCTCTTTTGTTTAAAAAAATATTTTTAAATAAAGATACTCTGGTTTTTGGGCCTCCAGAAACCTTAGCTAAATCAGGGATGATATAAAGAATGTTGTTCATGTCTGTTGTTCTATCTCCTTCTTGTTTTTATTTCCTTCTAAAATTAAAAAAGGGAGTATCAAATAAAACATATTATTAAAATAATGAATCGATAATAAGCAAGTAAATGTTATGATAAATATAAAGCCAACCTTAACTTTAAAACTTTTAATTACCATTAGCAAGTAACTGTGAAAGAGTATAAATAATATCAAAAGAGAAAATCCGCCACGATGATATAAATAATAAAATCCGTTATCGATTTCTTGAAAAGTTATAAAGTCGCTAAAAGCTTGGACTTCTTCATTTTCTCTAAATATGGTAGTGCTTGCGCCAAAACCTTTGCCGACTATTTTTTCCGTAATTGAAAAGTTTTCTTGACTTAAGGCGGTTTTTAAATCATTCGCTCTAATTTTTAGGCTAGGATACTCAAAAGGATCTAATAAGTAAGGTATTTTTTGTTTAATAAGATCCGGAGCATAGTTGGAATTAAAAAAAAGAAAGGATGATAACCCTATTCCGACAATTATAAAAATAAATTTAGGCTGCATTAATTTTTTAAAGTCTACCACTAAAAGCATCAACAATATTCCTGTTATCACAATATTCATCAAATTAGTTGTCATCAATAAACTTGGTATTGCAACTATATAAGCTGTGACTAGCTTTAGGTCAAAACTTTTATTTTTAATTAAATAATAAAACGAGATGAGTATAATTGGAATAATAGAAGGTCCATATACCCTTCCTTGAAAACCAATTATGGTGGTATGCCATAAATTAGGGAACTTTCCTATATACAAAAGAATATAAACACCCAATACTATATAGTTAATTATAAGTAGTATAGGCAGCACATTAAATTCTTTTTTATTCAAAAGAAATAAATAAAACAAAAACCCAAAAAGCTGAAACTTAATATCAATTTGTGGTTCACGATGCCCATAAAACAGGCCAATGGTCAAGAAAATTAAGTAGATTGCTAAAGTCAGATAAAAATATAATGGAACTTTTATTTTTCCTTTTTTAACAACAATAAGATTAGTCCCTACCAATAACAATAAGCATAATAAAGAAACACTGCTTGAAATAGAATTACCTATCAATAAAAAAAGCGCTATTAGGAGTGTGTAATTTAATACTTTCAAAAAAATGTATAATTATGTTAACGTTGATATTGTGACAAATTTAAATTAAAAATTATGCAATCGTATTGCTAACCAATAATTTATTTATGATGCCTTCTTAAATTGAAAATGCTTTTTTAACTATTAAATTGCCAAAAGCAGCATTATTTTTTATGGTAATGCTTAATGTGCCTTTGTTAAATTCCTTAAGTTCTACTTCTTTGCCATTCCAATAAGCCTTGTAGGTATACTTAGGGTTTAGACAAACTATTATTGAAAAAGGCTTGTTCTTGTGATGGTAAATTTTCATAGAAGCTTCTAGTTCAGAAAAGTCATCATTAAAGCTTTTTTCTTTAATCCAAATATCATACCCTGTTGTAATGTTTCCAACCTGATAATAAGCATTAAACCATGACATAACTGGGCTTGATAATCCACTAAATTGGTGCCATCCTTTTCCTTTTTTAGAGTCTATTGAAAAATACTCATAGCAATTGTAAGATTTTTCGGTTTCTCTTTTCCAAACATCTAAAGCTGTTATTGCTATTTGGTGAGCGAAATCATCTTCTCCTAAATCTAACATCGATTTCCAAAAAAACCACTGGTGTGGCATCCACACATGCCCATTCCAGTATCCTTTTTTATTATAATAAGGTGCTGTTTGATCAATAGTTGAAAGCCCCATATCTGACCAAATTTCTCCTTTTGTTTTAAGATGTGATACAATTTTATGAGTCTGGTTGTCGTCACATATACCTGCAATTATAGGGGATGCTCCTCCTAATCCCATGTTATAATTAATTGAATCATTATACTTCAGGATACTATTAGATTGTCCGAAACCTTTATGATTAACGTATCCATAATAACCTGTTTCTTCATCCCAAGCATGTTTTTGTAATGCATCTGTTAATTTTTCTATATCATTTTTATAAACTATAAAATCTTTTTTGTGATTTAATTGATTGGCTGCCATTTGCATAATCTTGGCGATTCTTATCGCATGTGCCGTACTTATAGCAGGCGCAACGGTTTTGGTTAACTTGTTTTTATGAACAAATTTTTGTGCTGGATAATCGTCCCAACCTCCCGAATTATAAAAATAATCCCAAGTACGAATTAAACCAGAATCTAGGTTTGATGTTGTCGAGCTTTCTACTTTTCCGATTAAAAAATTATAGTATTTTTTTAATTTAGGATATGCGTTTTCAACCAACTCAATTGATTGGGTTTTGTTCCAAAGCTCTAGAAACAGATAAAACTGAACAGGTAATGGAGTGCCATGATGGATAAATGCAGATTGCTCTTCAGGTTCGTTTAAGTAAGCATTTAAGTTTTCCATACCTCTTTCTGTGCTTATTTGACTTAGACCTAATCCTATAAAGCCTGAGTCCCAAGTGTATAAGCAATCCCATTTTCTTCCTGGAGCATGATGCCTTATGTATTGATTTTGAGTATATACTGGATAGACTACATTGCTGATTGTGGTTGCTTCCATTAACTTTTGACTGAATTCATATTTTGCTCCTCCTGGTACTGTATGATAGTTCGTTAAAGATTGTCTTGCATTCGTATAAATATCATTATAATTTAATTGTGTTGATTTGTTTAGGCGATTATAAACTTCTTCTTTAGTTCCAGTACAAACTATCCCGTTTATTACTTTGGATGAATTAGGGTCTATAATTATTGGATTTAAGTGCAAATCGGTGAAGTGTGCCTTTTCATCAATATAAAATTTAGACTTTTTAGAGTCAATTAATTCTATATTATATTCTTCGGGAAGATTCTCAATGGTCCAATCCCGGACTTCTAGATCATTATGGTTTAACCGAACCCCATAATAGGTCTCAATATTATCATATTTAAGGATAATAGAATTTGAACTGGGTCCTTTGATGATATCTGGAACATTGTTCCATTTTATTTGGTCAATTTTCAATAGATTAAAATCTCCTTCAGTTAAAATTGCAAAGCCGTCAATAACTAGAGGAGTTTTGGATTTTGACTCTATAGAAAGCGTGTATTCTTCTGCATTAATAGCGCCTATTTCAATTTTTTTTAAGCTATAATTTTCCGAAGGATCTAATTCAATAATTTTCGTTACAATGCCTTTTAGTTTAAGTTTTGCTTTTTGTTGTTTTTCGGTTTTATACCTTAAAAAAAGAGCTCCGTTTTTTATTTGATTAGGGAATTGCATTTTATAAACTACCTGATCGCCAATATTTTTACCGAATCCTCTACCAATAGCGCTTCCATTTATTAACTCATGATCTCTAACCTCTGCTCTCAACATTCCATCATACACTAAATCATTTCGATGCCCTTCCTTTGCAAAATTTAAATATTGATAATCCAATGCATCTATCCAAAATGCATTTTCTGGTAAACTAATTGTAGCATAATTTAGTTTTTTTTCTGGATTATGCGGTTTTATAGGTGGAAAATGAATGGACGATAATAAATGCAACACAAGACTGTCTTGAGAGTTGGTTTGATTCATAAATTCAATACGAACAGATCTCGAAAAAGAATCTATTTTAGAATAAGAAATGTCTGCATATACTCGATCTTTCCATTTAAGTTCATGTCTAAAAGAAAAATATTCAAGGTTAGGAGATGCTTCCCATGGATGAAAACCTGATTTAGTAAATACATTCGGAGCCTTTGCTTTTTTATTTTTAAAACCTGGGAAAAAACTAAAATCAACTCTTATTCCTTTATCAATATCTGGAATATGAGAAACTCCAATATATTTTTTTGTGTAAGGTCCCCAAGCAGGAAAACTGAGGTCATGAGATAGTTGTTGACCGTTCTGTGTTAATACAGCCTGTTTTTTTGATGGGTTTGAACAGCCCAACAAAAAAATAACTATCCATATTGAATAAAAACACCTCATAAACTCATTTGATTTAAGCAAAAATAGTGCTTATCGGTATGCTAATTTAACTTAAAAAAAATATCTCGAGAATCATGGAGATACATTTAATTTTTTAGGATTTTTACTATCTGCGATGATGGTATGATTGCCTTTAAAAATTCTTGGAGCGTGGCACTTGTCATATATCTTACCAAATACCACCAATTAGGCACAAATAAAACGAAAAAACCTACAGCCATAGAAGTGGCAACCATTTCTATTGAGTATTGACTACCTAAAAATATGAAAAACGGCATTATTGTTATTGAAAACAGATTCCAATAAAAAGCTCTATCGGTCCTGCCAGTAGCAATAACAAGACTTCCTATTGGATTTCCTAAACTTCTTATATACATATAAACACATAATATTCGAACTACGTCTACAATGCTCTTATAGTCATTCCCATAAAGTATGGATACGATGATTGGGGCAAAAACAATAATTAATAGATAAACTATGAAGTTTAAGGAAGATATTGTTTTTATAAGCTTCAAATAATTTATTTTTAAAATATCGATATTATCTTGAAACTTTGCTAGTAATGGATTCGCTATTTTTGTTATGATTGGATTAATGATTTGAGCTGGACGATAAACTAATTGCTTTGCTAAACTATATCCGCCTAAAATTTCTGCACTAAATAATTTTCCAATGATGATAATATCTAAATCTCTATTAAAATAATTGACTACTTGACTGCCCACCTCAAAAATTCCTATTTTTAGAAAAGGGTGTGCCAATGTCCAATTAAAATAAAATAAGACGGGTCTTATTACGATTCCCCTTAGGAAAAAGACAAGATTAGGAAGCGAATATTGCAATAAAGCTGAAAAAACCAATGCATATATTCCAAATCCTTTAATAGCTAATATGATTGCTAAAACAAGAGCCATTGAAGCACTGATTATCTCAACGATTGCGATCAGTTTAAAATTAAGATTCTTATGTTCAATAGTTTTATATTGATTTCCTAGCCCAGCAAAAACAATACTAATTGCCAGTATAAGAATTAACTCTGTGATTTGAGGTTCGTTATAAAATGAAGCTATAAAAGGTGACAATAAATATATGAGGCCATATAAAGAAATTCCAAAAAATAAATTTACCCAATACAAGCTTGCATACTCTTTTCTACTAATATTTTGTTTATGAAATATAGCCGAAGTAAGTCCCATATCTGTAAATAGGTTTAAAACACCTAATACAAAAACAACTATTGCCATTAACCCAAAATCTTCTTTATTTAAAAATCTGGTTAATATTGAAATTCGGACAAGAGAGGCTAAAGCAACACCGACAGTAGAAACAGATGTCCACTTTACGCCTTTTAAAATACTTTTTCCAAACTGCATAAAATTCCTTTATAAAATTAGTTTGAATTCTTCTAAAGCTTGATTGCTATGCTTTAGTTTGTTTTGTTTACAATTTTTCTTTAACAACACTAGTAAATCGCCTTGCGTAAATATACGTTCTAATGATGAATAAAGACTTTTTGTGGAGTTTTCTGAGATAATTCCGTTTACTTGATGTTTAACAAATTCTTTTGCTGCTGGAAAATCAGTGGTTATGACTGGTGTCTCTAATATTAATGACTCTGTTAACACCATTCCTTGTGCTTCAAAGGCCGAAGACAAAACTAGACAGTCTGCATTTTTTATATAAGGGTACGGGTTTTCCTTAAACCCTAAAAAGTGTAACTGCTGATTAATATTGAGGGTTTTTGATTCGTCTTTTAAATTATTTAAATCTGGGCCATCTCCAATTATATACCAATTAAACACATGTCCTTTGTTGATCAATTTTTTTGAAATTTTTAAAATCCGATCTATTCTTTTTTGGTGATTGTCAATTCTTGCAACTGTTACAAAAGTCAAAGAGGATTTTTCTTGAAAAGGGTTTTCAATAGCAGCTTTATTTACAATATTACCTTCACTTATAAAGTTGTGTATAAGGTGAGATTTTGATTTAAATTCCGGTGCTAATTCCTCAAAAGCAACTTTACAATAATTCGAAACATTTACAACTGAATCGAAGCCTTTATACCTTGACAGAATATAGTCTCTTGAAAAACCTAATTCTTCTAAATCGTTATGGATCCAAGCTATTTTCTTTTTTGAAGTAATCCCGTTTTCAAGGATGTCATTACAACCTAAATTTGTTTTTGTTCTCGGGATATCGTTAGAAAATGAAATGGCTATATCAAAATGAAACTTAGTAAATCCTCTATAGAAATAGTTTATAAAAGCTTTTCTCGTAGTATTCCTTCCAACAATTTTTGAGATAGTTTTGATTAATAAATAAATAAAAAAATGATGTGGTTTTAGATTCTTTTTAGCTTCTTCAAAGTCTATAAAAAAGTATTGCAACGCTAAGGGCGAATAAACAGTTATTTTAGAAGAAAGATCTTGGAATTTTTTATGTAAATAAGGATTGAAACATAAAAATGACAAGTCCAAGTCAGAGTTCTTTGATAGCTCAGACGTTAGGTTGTACAAGGAATTAGCAATTCCCCCCATTTTAAGATGAGGATTTACGAATAAAATTTTCAACTTTTAGTTACTTTTTAAGTACTCCGCAAAAATCTAAAACTATCTTTTTAGAGTCTATTTCCAAATTATTAAATTCATTATGCGCTACTAGATAAACAATAATGTCTGCTTGGTTCACAGCACGGTTGTAATTTGTTAACTTACGATCTTTATTTTCAGACAAGTTGGGCTCTACAGCTAATACATTAAAACCTTGCTTTTCTAGTGATTCTGAAACAAATAAGGCAGGAGATTCTCTTAAATCATCAATATCTGGCTTAAAAGCAAGACCCATACAGGCAATAACAGGATCTTTACTTTTATTTGCCTTAAAAGCCAAAGCCTCACTTTTAATTTTCTCTAATACCCAGTTTGTTTTATAATTGTTTGTTTCTCTTGACTTTTTAATAAGTGAGCTTTCTTTCGGAAATTCAGATACAATGAACCAAGGGTCAACCGCTATACAATGGCCTCCAACTCCAGTTCCTGGATTTAAAATATGTACTCTTGGATGTTTATTTGCTAATGCGATCATATCCCAAACATTTATTTCGGCCTTATCACAAATAATTGATAACTCATTGGCAAAAGCAATTTGATTATCTCTAGAAGCATTTTCAACTAACTTTACCATTTCAGCAGTTTTTGCATTGGTAGGGTGAAGTGTACCCACTACAAAATGCTTATAAAAGTTGATCGCTTTTTTTGTTGATATCTCATCAACACCTCCAATAGCTCGATCATTATGTTTTAGTTCATGTAAAATATTACCTGGTAACACCCTCTCAGGGCAATAGGCTAAAAAGATGTGTCCTTTTAATTCGGGGCGTTCTTTATAAATAAATTGCTCCATTTTTTTGGTGGTACCAACAGGGCTCGTTGATTCTAAAATAACTAAAGCGCCTTTTTTAAGCGTCGGAATGATGCTTTTTGTCGCAGACATAACATAAGATAAATCAGGCTCGTGATCTCCTTTAAAAGGCGTGGGGACTGCTACTAAATAAACATCTGAAGAGACAGGCTTTGTTGATGCACATAAATTTTTATCTTTTACTACTTTATGAACAAGACCCTCTAAATCAGGTTCTACAATATGAATTTGTCCTTTATTAATGGTGTCAACAACTCCTTGTCTTATGTCTACGCCTGTAACCTTCAAGCCTCTACTGGCGATTAATGCTGCGGTAGGTAAGCCAATATAGCCAAGACCCATCATTACCACACTAGGTTTATTTTCCATACTATATTTCCTTAATAAAATTTACTATTCTTGAAGTTGCATTGCCATCTCCATAAGGGTTGTGAAGCAAACTCAGTTTTTTATAATAAGCGACATCGCTTATTAATTTTTGTGTTTCGTTAATTATTTTTTTTGTGTCGGTCCCGACCAGCAAAACTGTACCTTCTTCAACAGCTTCAGGGCGTTCTGTTGTATCTCTTGTTACCAACACAGGTTTTCCTAGACTTGGTGCTTCTTCTTGTATTCCACCACTATCGGTTATAATTAAATATGATTTTTCCATTAACCAAATAAATGACGCATACGCAAGGGGTTTAACAAGAATTATATTGTCAATTCCTGATAAAAGCTCATAAACGGGTTTCTCAACATTTGGATTTAGATGTACCGGGTATATTATTTGAGTCTCTTTATTGTTTTCTGCGATTTGTTTTAGAGCTGAGCAAATATTTAATAGTCCTTCGCCATGATTTTCTCTTCTATGTCCTGTAACCAAAATAATTTTCTTACTAACATCTAAAATACCCTTTAGTCCCTCTATTTCAATATCTTTAAAATTAGTGCTGTTTACTTTTGCAATACCAAATAACAAAGCGTCAATTACAGTATTTCCGGTTACAATTATGTTGTTAATGTTGGTGTTTTCTTGAAGTAGGTTTTTTTGAGAAAGAATTGTTGGGGCAAAGTGATAATCCGCGATCTTTCCCGTTAACTGCCGATTAAATTCTTCTGGAAATGGATACTTTCTATCGAACGTTCTAAGACCTGCTTCTACATGACACACCTTTGCTCCGCTGTAAAAAGCAGCAATTCCTACTGCCATGGAGGTAGTGGTGTCGCCATGAACGTAAACAAAATCTGGGGTTACTTCTTCTAATACCGGTTTCATTCCTTCTATAATAGTAGCGGTAAGGCTGTACAAATTTTGATTAGGTTTCATGACGTTTAAATCATAATCTGGAATTATGTCAAAAAAATCTAATACCTGATCTAACATTTCTCTGTGCTGGGCGGTCACGCAAACTTTTGTGTGAAATGTATTGTCTTTTTTAAATGCTAAGACAAGTGGAGCCATTTTTATAGCTTCGGGTCTTGTTCCAAAAACAATTAGGTTTGTCTTCATATTAATTTAATAGTAATGCTTTGAAAAGGCTAATTGTTTTCAGACGACTCTGCTAATTCTTTAAGGTTGAAATAAGAATTCCTTAGAAAAACTAAAAAAAGATAGGCTAAAACTAACATGATAGGGTACTTAACCATTGGATTTCCAAATAACCCTCTTTTTTCATTAATGATGTTTGGTTTATTAACCATGACAACAACCTCGTTCTCATTAACTAAATATTTATTTAACGATTCCGATTCTTTTTGCAATTCTGTCTTTTTTATTAAAAGGCCATGAACACTAAAATTTTTATCTACAACATAAATTTGATCTGACTCCGAAGGAAGTGATCTGTTTTGGCTATAATTTTCTATAATCCTTTCTATTTGTATGATGGACTTCCTATTTAATTCAATATGTTTCTTTATATCCTTTAGCGTTGTGTCTTTTAACTTTTGCAGTAGTGTGTTGTCATTAAAGTAGCTAATCAAATTGGTAATCGTTTTATCGTCAGCGGTAGTCGATAAATTCATATTTAGAATATGGTTTTTATATTTGGAATTAAACGTTTCAGATATGTCTAAGTCAATTGTATTAAAATCTAAATTTCTTAATAGTCCTTCTAGATTTCTATCGTTCACCTCATATCTTCTTGAAATTTCTGTTAAGTCAATGATGGGATTAATCTCTAACTCTTTAATAGGCACTTCGGAATTTTCAAAGCCAATCGTCTTGAAAAATTTTTTATCATTTTCTACAATTTTTTGGTTTAAGAAATCAATTTCATTATAAACATAACTTACTGCGTCATGGTTTATTCTAAGCAAAATTTTTGCACTTTTATTTGCTTTATAATCCAAGTTTGAAAAATAACCCAGTACAACACCTAAAACAACTAACAAAACAAATGTTTTCCAGTTTTTAGCAATAAAATTCAGAACATTAAAACCATATATGGCTAGTTTTAAAAACCCTTTTCTAAAAGAATGAAATATATATAATATACTAATTTCGTCGTTTTTGTTTTCCATAAAGTATAATTTGTAATTACTATTTTTTGCTCAAATACTAGTTATTTATTTTTAATTTAATAACTTTTTTTAAGCTTTTTTGCCATTCAATGCTTTGATCACTAAATCTTGAAAAATATTTTTTACCATCTAAAACACTAAACGCTGGTCTCTTTGCAAATGTACGGTAATAGTCCGTTTTTACAAGACTTGTTTTTGTTAATTGGCCCGTTTGCGTTAATATCTCTTTTGCAAAGTCATACCAGGTTGCTTTTCCTTGATTGCTGAAATTATAAATACCATATTTGGTAGAATCTGAGTTGATAAAAAAAAGAATAGCTTCTGCTAAATCATTTGCATTGGTTGGAGTCCCTGTTTGTTCTGATGTTACAGTCAATGATTTTTTCTCCTTTGCGATTCTTAAAATCGTATTGAAAAAATTATAGCCATATTGGGAGTATAACCATGAGGTTCTAATAATATAGTGTTTTTTACAATATTCTTGGACCATTTTTTCTCCTGCTAATTTAGAGGCTCCATAAACATTAATTGGATTCGTTAAATCCTCTTCCGTATAGGGCGCTCCTTTTTCTCCATCAAAAACGTAATCCGTTGATATTTGGATCATTGTAGTGTTATTTTTTTTACACTGTTCGGCTATATTCTTAGTTCCTTCTCTATTCACTAAAAAAGCTTTTTCTTGATTGCTTTCTGCTTTTTCTACGTGAGTATAGGCAGCGGCATTTATGACAATTGCATCAACTTTATTGATGATTGCATCTTGAATCCATTCTACAATCTCACCCTCGTGATTAGACTGCATAAATTTAACGGAATGTCCAACTTTTGATGCCTTTTCTTGGCACTCATTAGAAATACCTTCTAAAGTCTCTTTTCCATAAATTTCAGGCTCTCGAGTACCCAAGAGGTTTATATTGGGACCATTGATTACGTAAATATTCATCTAATTATTACTTAGTTTTTTGTTAATCGAATTGATAGCAAGCACATAACCCTACTTACCT
>Ga0209631_10006331_pt1 | contig 12213 bp, 10 predicted proteins | sample COG_08_FD_184752 | JGI IMG/M metagenome (GOLD analysis project Ga0209631, IMG submission 184752) | Pelagic Microbial community sample from North Sea - COGITO 998_met_08 (SPAdes) (version 2) | ecosystem: Environmental > Aquatic > Marine > Neritic zone/Coastal water | place: Helgoland, sampling... | reverse complement strand
CTTAAACTAGCACCTCTTAAAAGATCACGATCACCAAATGTTGAAATTATAAATGTTTCTGCTGCTATAAATTTTGCGACTATTATGAAAAAAACACTAGCTGTTAGTAAAACTAGAATCAATTTATCCCAATAACTTTGTTTAAATGGCGTTCCCAACTTATTTCCAATTTATTTGTTTGGTTTATTCTTTACAAACATACCACGCATTTGTTTTTGAAAAAGCAAGAATTTGCTTATCGTTTAAATTTCACACAAGAACATCCCATTGGGTATTGATAATTAGCTAGTCTAGTTATTGCCAATAAAACTAATTTCCCATATATTTCTTTATTTGTTGGTGATCTTAGATTAGCCTGACCATACAAAAATTAATTTATAATGATCATCAAATACGCTCACCTACTGCCGCTCTAGCACAGTTGATGGAGCAGCGTATTCATAATAAAAAATCTAGCCCAATCGTGTAGTAAAAAGAATAGCTTATATACTAACGGGTAAACGTTATGTGTAATATTTTGACTCGATTGAGAGAAAGTAAATTGATGATTTAGTGCTCTTATATTAAAAGATATCATGAGATGAGCCCACTTAGCTCAGTTGGTAGAGCACGACATTCGTAATAAGAATCTTAACCGAATCACTCAATAAAAACAATAATTTATATAGTCATATATTATCGGGTGAACGATATGTGTAATGTTGATGAGTTAATACGATGAACAATGTGGACTACATCCGTTGGTTTGAGTATATAGAAATAGATGGTAAGCCGTTGTAACTCAGTTGGCAGAGTATCTGATTCGTAATCAGAAAGTCGGAGGTTCGATTCCTCTCAACGGCACCATCTCTTATACCCTAAAATAAGTTCTTTGATGTTCTAAAGGTGGTTCGTAGACTCTAAGGTAGAGTTTACCCTAAATACAAGGAGACCTCCTTGGTGGGTAAACTCCAAGAAGGTCATCTCTCCATAATATAGACCCTATGTCATAGATCGCCAGTCCTATCGTGTGGGTGTCACCTATTCCTTTCTTTTTAGGTTTTGTTTTACCCACCTGAGAGGTGATCTTATTCCAGACATCGGTTGATGAGTAATCTACAGGAACCGTATTAGAAAACTCATCCTCAACCTTTATCCTAGGTGGTGGGTTAACCCATTTATTTACCATTCGTATCCACAGGCCTTCCACCAGTATATCTTCGATAATGGATTTCGTCCTCTGTTGGTTTGTAACCTGAATCCATAACCTGTCTATAAGCTGAAGTCATATTGGGTATTGATGAGTGGTTTGTAGTTGTATGTTTGGATAGATGTTGAAACTGGATATTCTTGTTGTCTTGTTGTTTGTTTTTCAGATCAAGTTCCTGTTGTGACTTCATACGATTGTATTCGTGAGAGATGTTACTCATTAGTGTCTCACCATTCGTTTTACATGGCGTTAGCTGGAACTTTTATTCCTGCTTCTTTATAATATTTAAGAGCGCCAGGATTTAACTTTGTTCTGTGCAAATATATTCTTCTTATTAAGAGCGCCCTTCACCCAGCTAGTTACAGAATACATTTCATCAATATGCTCCCAAAAGGTTTTTGTCATTTTGTATATAACTTCCTCTGACATACCTTTGCGAGTATACAGCCCGGTATAAGCGGCAATAGTTTCAACAGGCTTAGTATTGGTTTGGTTTTTTCCATAAATATCTGGAGCAATAGTAGCCCTTTCGACCCCAGGAACCCTAAAAAGTTTTTTACCCATTGGGGTATCCCACGCTTTTTTATCGACAATACCTAAAAAGCGAATTTTACTGGTTAAAGCAACCTGAGAGAAGAAAGACTCCGGATGATTACTGGCTGTCACCATCATATCTATTTGCCTGTCCTGGAATGCTTGCATTGCCGGACTAAAACCTAATTTAACAGGAGTATAGTCTTTATTCATTTTATAACCCGTCACAGCTTCTATAAACTGAGATGATACAACCTTTTGTACTCCGGTTGGCGGGCCAATGAATACGCGCTTACCTTTAATATCAAATAATGTCTTTATACCCAAATCATCGTAAACGCCAAAGTTATAGGTACCAAGTCGATAATTAAATATTAAACGAAGATTTTTTTAAAGCTCAGGGGCATTTTTAACTGTTTTATACATTGCCATACCCTTTGACATTATAAACATCAACGAGGGCGCACTAAAAAATAGGTCTGTCTTGCCATTGGCAGCATCCAACGCATGACGAGGCCCGGCACCCGTGGCATTAACCTGAATTTCAATGTCTTTGTTATATTTCTGGACAATCTTTGCAAAAGTGGTGTTGATAGCAAAAGGTGTAGGTAGACTGATTGTTGACATTTTGTAAAAATCTTTTGCTTGCGCCGTGCCTATAAAAATGAAAGATGCTGCAACTAAAGCTACAACTTTTGCCGTCATTTTAATTGAAAACATTCTATCGTATTCTCCATGCGGTTTGGTTAGTTAAAACAAATATAAATAGTAATCAGAAATAAATCAAAGCAAAACTGCGCCTCCGGTATCCTTTTCTGCGCACGTCTGTGATCTGCATAATTCGTAATGTCGGGGTCAGGTGTTCGAATCACCTAGTGGGCACCATCTCACTAATAGTTAAGATGATTATTAATATATGGTAGTTTAATGTCAATTCCATTCCCAATTTAATTCTGCCAGACAAGCTTTACCATGTGTAATTATTTTTGTGAGCTAAGACCCACACGGCAACAATTATGTAAGCCTTAACTCTGATCGGCACTAAATTAGTTAGGAAAAAATATTAATATTATAGCGTTATTACTTGATCTGGAGGATTTCCTCCAAGTGCGGTGTATAGCTGAGGAAAACATCCTGCAACGACCCCGTCAACAAAGCCCTTCGCCTTAACTTCGCCTGTTCCACATTGCTCAAAGGTGCCAGTTGCCATGTTTCTTCGAACTGCACATTGGTCACAAACCATTAAAAGTATATTTTGCTCAGCGGATATTTTAGCAATCCTTTCGCCTACTTCATCACCTTTTCGTAAGGCAAAAATATTATCATCAAAAAACATCATCCCGACGACCTCAACACCATGAATATTTTGTTCCAGTTGAGGCAGTATCATGGTACTCAATTTAAAAGTTGTAGCCATATTTGTAGCGAATACATATGCAATCTTCATTGTTCTACTCCATAATTATATTAGTTATTTTTAAGAATTATTGCTAAATGAAACGTCTTTGATTATCAAGTAAATCGGAAATATTTTATTTATAGTTATTTAGAATTAAACGATAAATAAAATCATAAATTGGTCTCTAAAGTATTTTTAATATCCATCACTACACTATCCCAATCCCCTGGTTTTGGTTGGCGGAAAAGTTTTATGCTCGGGTACCAAGGGCTATCAGATCTATTTAATTGCCAACGCCAATCTGGTGAAAAAGGCAAGAGAACCCATGTTCTAATACCCATTGCTCCTGCCAAATGAACAATATAGGTATCAATCGAGATTATCAGATCTAATTGGTTAATTATTGCAGCTGTATGCGCAAAGTCTCCCAACTTGTCACCTAAGTCAAATACATTAGATAAGTGGGTATAACTTTCTAGTTGGTTATGCTCATTTCCAAATTGAATACCATAAAAGGTATAATTTAAATTTTTAAATAACTTAGATAGTTTACTTAACGAACATACTTTCCTGCGATATGTATCTTTATGTTCGCTACTCCAGGTCAAACCAACTTTCAATGCGCTCTCATTAACTTTTGGTACTTTAATTGAAGTATCAATATGTTTTGTTATATACGTAGTCTTGGAGATTTCATCCTCGGTTTTAGTAAAATGTTTAGCTAAATCCATTAAGGGTATATAAAAATCAAAAGATGGAGGATTGTCTCCCCAATCACCAATGTCATCGACTATAATATTATTTTTAACCAGTCTTAAAAGGTTTTTTGGACAATCAAAAATTATTCTAGCATTATGATGTTTTTCATCTTTTTCAATAACAGTTTTGAGTATTTTTAGATATCTTACAAACTGTATTATATCACCATAACCTTGTTCCCAATGTATAAGTAAAGTCTTGTTCTTGAGAGGTGACCCAGACCATTCTGGTTTATTGTATGATCTTTTTGGCCAAAAAGATTCACGTTTAGTGCGCCAAGTATATTCATTCCATCCTTCAATAAATTTATTTCTCAATAACAAACACATTCCTTTCGTATAGTGAGCTTGCGAATGGTTAGGCTGTAACTTAATGGCTATTTCTGATGTTTCTATTGCTTCATCTATTTTATTTAGACGCATTAGTGCATTGGCTTTTGCATTATAAATTTCTGGGTAATTTGGCCATCTCTTTATTGCGTCAGAACACACTTCAAGTGATTCTGAAATTCTGTCGGATTCAGCTAAAGCGCCGCATAAATTATTATAAATATGTGGCTGGTTAGTATTTATTTTGAGTGATTTTTTATAGGATGATGAAGCCTGTTCAAAAAGCCCAAGTTTTTGAAAAATAGAACCTAAATTATTAGTAATGTGTATATTATTGGGATCTAATCGAGCTGCTTTTTTACTAAGTTCTAACGCTTTGTCGAGGTCTCCCATTTCCATTAATAATATTGCTAAATTATACAGTGGTTCAGAAGATCGAGGTAATAAGAGCGAAGCTTGGTTATAATCAGATATAGCATTTTTAAAAAATTTAAGGTTTTTATAAATAATTGCTCGATGGGTATAAAATTCCCCATTATTTTTATCTAATGAGATGGCTTTGTTTGCAGTTAATAATGCTTCATCCCATCGTCTAGTTCTTGACGAAATAACAGCTAAAAGATCATATGCATGAGCATTAAATGGATTTTTTAATAATACTTCTCTGCATATTATCTCCGCTGCATCCACCTCATTAGACATTAAAAATTGGATAGCCAACTCAATTTGAGGTTCTTTTGTATCTTTCATATTAAAAATATAAGCCTATTATTTTGATTTGTAACTTACCTTACTGACATACCTAAAACCAGTAAATCAGTAAATTTTATAAGGTATTAATTTGATTAATGATTTTAGTTCTAGCCAAAAAGAGTGAAACATAATTATTCAACATCAAACCGACTCGCCAAGGCCTCGGTCATCTGGTGGGCAAAACGGGCCGCCGCTACTGAAAGGGTTCGTCCGCTAAGTTGACCGAAATAAAGCAACCCTGGGGAAACATCGCGAAAATTCAATGGGCGACTGATCAAGTCTGAATCCTCAAACTCTGCGGGAATACCAATTTCGATTTGAAATGTCAGCAAATTTTCTGCGAGAGCATAGTGGCGGAGAAATTCAAAACTATCAGATTTTATTACTGGGTTAAGCGTGTGAGTAGTTGTCCTGGTCGCAATCTCTAAAAGATGGCGAACTCCGATGTTCTCGCTTGGAAGAGCTACCGGATATTCGAGACATTCTCGTAGACGCAAGATCTCTTTTCCAGCCAGCGGATGATCACGATGCATGATCGCATGCAGAGGCTGGCGTATAGTCAGCAATATCTGGAATTTCATCATTTGAACTGGTTCAAACACCAATGCAAGGTCAGCACTTAAATCGGTTAAGGCTAGTTCAGCAGCTGCCCGATCGCGCAATAAGGCGTTAAAAGTAACAGCAGGATGTGCATAGCGATAAGTTGAGATTTGCTCAGGGAGAAAATAAGGGAGTAAAGCTTGACTGCAGGCAATTGATACGTTTCCACGCCGTTCGCCCGAGAGATCGGCAATTTGGCTCCGCACACGTTCCATATCGTTTATTTGAGCACGAACATGTTGGATATAAATTTCTCCAGCAGTTGATAAGCGTACGCCGCGAGGCAAACGTTCAAAAATTTGAACACCAAGATCTTGCTCCATATCTAGGATTCTTCTGTTTAGGGCAGTCGATGTGATCGCTAAAGTTTCAGCAGCTTTGCGAATAGAACCTGCTCTAGCAACAGTATCTAGGTATTTGAGAGGTAGTAAGTGTTTCATTTTTTACTTTTTTTACTGATGCATTTTTTGCATCACAACGAGCATAAATTAGCAGTATTCCGAAGCATTATCAACTGTTTTAATATATCTAAATTAAAAAGAGATCGATTTATGCTAGATTCCCAATCTTTTGACATCATTAGTTTGCGTAAAGTTTATGAAGGTAGTGTGACACCTAAAGATGTAATCAATGAAGTTTATCGCCGAATTGATGAAGCTAGTGATCCCGGAATATTTATCCATTTAATTGACAAAGAGGATGTTTTTATATCGGCGGCGAAATTGAATAACTGTGACTTTAATATTAAACCGCTTTGGGGAATTCCTTTTGTCATCAAGGATAACATTGATGCTGCTGGCATATTGACTACTGCGGGCTGTCTCGAGTTTGCGTATATGCCTAAAGAAAACGCTGTTGTTGTTGCGCAGTTGTTAGAGGCCGGAGCCCTCCTCATCGGTAAAACTAATCTGGATCAGTTTGCAACGGGACTAGTTGGTATGCGAACCCCTTTCCCCGTTCCCAAAAACGCACTTGATCCGGAGATTGTTCCTGGCGGGTCAAGTTCGGGTTCTGCGGTAGCTGTTGCGCGTGGCTTGGTAAGTTTTTCACTCGGAACAGATACCGCTGGTTCCGGGCGTGTACCAGCTGCTTTAAATGGCATTGTTGGATTGAAGCCTACACTTGGGATCCTGTCGAATACAGGTGTCGTGCCAGCGTGCCGTACTTTGGACACAATCTCCATATTCGCAACTAATGTGGTCGATGCACATGAGGTGCTTCATGTGACAGCTAAATATGATGATAAAGATTTCTATGCGCGCGAGCTTTCTGTTTCGCCTTTAACATTACCATCAAAGCATTTTCTGGTCGGTGTACCTGATCAAAACTCTCGGCGGTTTTATGGAGATGCCAACCAGGAAGATTCATTTCAATCGTCTCTAGATACTTTATTACTACTTGGCGCTGAAATTAGAGAACTCGACTTTACGCCCTTTTTTAAAGCGGCTGAATTACTTTACCAAGGGCCCTGGGTGGCTGAGCGCTATAGTGTAGTTGAAAATCTTTTGAAAGAAAGCCCTCAAGCTTTGAATCCTATATTTAAAAAAATTGTAGAAGAAGCAGAGAGCTTTTCATCGGCTGATACATTTCGTGGTTTTTACAGGTTACAAGAGTTGAAGAAAGATACTGCTTCGATACTGTCTCAATTCGATTTGTTGTGTGTACCAAGTATTCCAACATTTTATACTTGTGATGAGCTTAAGGCCGACCCTATTGGTCCAAATTCAAACCTAGGTACCTATACAAATTTCGTAAATCTATTGGACCTTTGTGGGATTGCAGTTCCAGTTTCACCGAGAAAAGACGGTCGACCAGGTAGTGTCACACTCATAGGAGCGTGCGGTAAAGATTCATACATTGGAGCGGTCGCATGGTTGCTTCAGCAGCGATGTCGTCCTCCAATTGGCGCTACAACATGGGAGTTACCTGCAAAGTTTTTACCCAAGAAGCCTAGCGGCCCAGAAGAGATTGAAATAGCGGTAGTTGGAGCACATATGTCTGGGTTACCTCTAAATCATCAGTTAACAGAACTTGGGGCGATTTTTCTCAAACGTGCGTCAACAGACTCAAATTATAAGCTCTATCGATTGTCAGGTAGTCCGCCCGAACGTCCTGGTCTGGTGCGTGATCCATCAGGCTCTTCGATTGAGCTCGAAATTTGGACAATGCCGATATCTAAATTTGGTTCATTTATGAAGCAAATCCCGTCACCATTGGGTATAGGCACTTTAACGTTGGAAACAGGTGAAACGGTAAAAGGTTTCATTTGTGAGGCCAGCGAAATAACAGAGGCTGAAGATATAACATCTTTCGGCGGCTGGCGTGGCTTTCAGAGTAACCTATCCACAAAATTAACTGAATCAAAGGAACTAAGTTATGAAAAGACGTAATTTTTTAAAATCGATGGGCGTTGCAACAGGCGCCTCACTTCTCCCCTTTCTAAAATATATACCGGTTGAAGCAGCCGGCAGAAAAGACACACTAGTTGTTGTCGCTGCAAATGGTATTAATAGTCTTGATCTTCACCGTAAAGGTACCAATCGTCCAAGTTACCAAGTAACGGTTAATATTTATGATCGTTTGGTTCGTTTTGGTGTAAAGAAACTCGAAGATGGTTCTCTCGCCTATGACTCAACTAAGATTGAACCAGAGGTAGCGGAAAGCTGGTCCATTTCTAAAGACGGTAAAACACTGACCTTTAAGATCAACCCGAAAGCAAAATTTTGGGATGGTACACCGGTTACCGCACAAGATATAAAATGGTCCTTTGACCGAGCGGTTAGTCTTGGTGGTTTTCCAGCCGTTCAAATGAAGGCTGGTTCAATGACTAAACCAGAGCAATTTATTGCTGTTGATGACAAGACTTTTCGAATTAAATTGCCAAAACCTTCTAAGTTGACCTTGCCTGATTTAGCAGTCCCAATTCCTTTCATAATTAACTCGACAGTTGCTAAGTCGAAAGCAACTGCAAAGGATCCGTGGGCGACTGAATACCTTCATAAAAATCCGGCTGGTTCTGGTGCGTTTAAAATTGTACGCTGGGACCCAGGTCAACAATTTGTTTACGAACGCAACGAAGATTGGGTTCTGGGTCCAAAACCGGGTGTCAAGCGAGTTATTGTCCGTGAAGTTCCATCCGCTTCTACGCGTCGTGCTCTAATCGAGCGGGGTGATGCTGATCTTTACATGGATATTCCAGCAAAAGATTCACAAGAAATTGTCTCTAAAACTGGTGGAAAAGTTAAAGTCTCGGGCGCACCTATCGATAACTGCCTACATGTACTTGCTTTGAATCTCAAATATAAGCCTTTCGATAATATTAAAGTGCGCCAGGCAATTGCTTATGCCATCCCTTACGGTGATATTTTGAAAGCAGCTGCATATGGTCGTGGTAAGCCAATGTTTGGTGGTAAAGATATGAAACCAACCAGCGTTGAATGGCCTCAGCCTTTTCCTTACGACACAAATCTGGAAAAAGCTAAAGTCCTTCTCGCTGAAGCGGGTATGTCAGACGGATTTGAGACCACGTTATCTTATAATCTTGGCCTCGCCGCATGGCAGGAACCAACAGCATTACTCATCCAAGAGTCTCTGAAAAAAATCGGCATTAAAGTGAAGCTTGATAAAATTCCTGGTGCTAGTTGGCGTACCGCTGCTTTGGTTAAAAAGCGTCTACCTATGCATCTTGAAAACTTCGGCGGTTGGCTGAACTATCCGGATTATTATTTCTTTTGGGCATACAAGTATGGTCATCTTTTTAATTCTTCGAATTACAAAAATCCCGAAATTGAGAAACTCGTTAATGATACGCTACATATGGAGGTTACTGATAAGCAATATGAAGAAAACGTAAAGAGAATGATTGGTATTGCCTTTGCGGATGTGCCACGTATTCCGATTTATCAGCCTTATCTCGATTCTGCGATGAGGGCTCCAGTTAATGGCTATGCTTCGTGGTTCCATCGTCAATTAGACGTGCGAAGTATAACCAAAGCTGGCGTTTAAGTTTTATAGATTTGTAGTAAAGGACATGAACACCAAACTTTATAAAATAGGATGGCGCTTGCTTCAGGCGGTGCCATCCATATTGGGAGTGATTATTATTTCCTTTGTTTTAACTCGTGCTCTGCCGGGTGATCCGGCAGTTTACTTTGCAGGAGCCATGGCGGACAAAGAATCCATAGAACAAGTTCGTCAGGCGCTAGGGTTAGATCGCAGTTGGATTGAACAATTTTTCATTTATGTAGGTAATCTAGTTCAAGGGGATTGGGGCCAGTCGCTAAAAACCGGCCAGCCAGTAACTGAGGAGCTTCTTAAGCGACTACCTGCGTCTCTTGAGTTAACAATTATTGGTCTAGGTCTAGCAGTTTTGGCCGCTGTCCCACTTGGCATCCTTGCGGCAACAAATCCCGGCAGTTGGGTTGACCATATTTGTCGTTTGCTGGTAACCGCTGGTGTTTCTCTGCCAACTTTCTTCACTGGACTATTCCTCATTTATATTTTTTATTATTTGCTGGGTTGGTCTCCATCACCGCTGGGGCGATTGGATATTTTCTATTTGTCGCCGTCCCATGTTACCGGATTTTATATCATTGACAGCGTGATCGCTGGTGATTTGGAAATATTTCTCGGGGTACTTGCTCAACTAGTTTTACCGACAATAACTCTTGGTTTATTTGCTCTCGCTCCTATAGCTCGCATGACCCGAGGAGCAATGTTGGGAGCTCTATCAAGTGACTATGTACGAACCGCACGTGCTAGTGGTCTTTCGAAATCTATGGTTCTTTTGACATACGCATTTCGTAATGCCTCGTTGCCGGTACTAACGACACTTGGTATGGTGTTTTCATTTTTACTGGGTGCAAATGTTTTAGTTGAAAAAGTTTTTTCCTGGCCTGGAATTGGTTCATTTGCGATTGAGGCTCTAATTGCTTCTGATTATGCCGCAGTGCAAGGCTTTGTCCTTTCTATGGCTTTGCTTTTTGTTACCGTTAACCTAACCATTGATGTCATTTTGGCGATTACGGACCCTCGGGTCGGTTTGGAAGAGTAGCCATGGCATGAGTCAGTTCCTCGGACATTTTAGGTATATAATGAGCGAAAATCTCGTAACGGTTGTCTCCTTCTCGCTTTTCCTATTCATTATTTTTTTGGGCCTGTTTGGTGAGTTCCTGGCCCCGTATGATCCTTTAGCAACTGCCGCCTCAAATACTCTGAGGCCTCCAAGTTGGGCCCATCCTTTTGGTACAGATAACCTTGGTCGTGACGTATTAAGCCGAGTTATTGTCGCGACCCGGCTTGATCTTAGTATTGCTCTTTCAGCAGTCGCCTTATCTTTCGTGATTGGAAGCGCTCTTGGGAGCGTCGCAGGTTTTTGGGGTGGCTGGTGGGACCGCATCATTGGACGTTTTTCCGACACCATTATGGCTTTTCCGTTGTTCGTACTTGCCATGGGCATCGTTGCGGCCTTGGGTAACACGGTAGAAAATATCATCTATGCGACAGCGATTATTAATTTGCCCTTTTACATTAGGGTTTCTCGGGCAGAAACAAGCATACGCCGGCAAGCTGGATATGTAGCAGCCGCTCGCTTATGTGGTATTTCGGAAATCAGAATTCTGGCAACTCAGGTATTTCCTAATACTTTGCCGCCGATGATGGTTCAGATTTCTTTGAATATGGGCTGGGCCATTCTCAACGCCGCAGGTCTTTCATTCATTGGCCTTGGTGTTCGTGCTCCGGATGCGGAGTGGGGAATTATGGTCGCAGAAGGCGCAACCTATATCGTGTCTGGGGAGTGGTGGCTGGCGCTCTTTCCCGGCGCAGCATTAATGATTGCGGTCTTCTGTTTTAATCTTTTGGGAGACGGTTTGCGTGATCTAGTCGATCCGCAAAGACGCACATAACAGGAGCAACATTAAATGAAACATGAACATTTCTTGGATGTAAACGAGCTTTCGGTCGAATTTCGGACCCGCAACGGCATTGTGAAAGCTCTTGAGAAAGTATCGATTCATGTGGATAAGGGTGAAGTGCTTGGTATTGTAGGTGAGAGTGGTTCGGGTAAGTCTGTCACAGCCTATACAATTATAGGGTTGTTAGATAGGGCGGGTTTGGCAACCAATGGCAAGACGGCTTTTGATGGTATGTTGCTCTCAGGTGCTAAGGAGGCTCTCTTAAGTGATTTACGAGGTCGCGAGATCTCTATGATTTTTCAAAATCCAAGAGCTGCTCTAAATCCAATTCGACCAGTGGGTAAACAGATTGAAGATGTTTTGTTGCGCCATGTACAAGCTTCGCGTCACAATGTGCGCAAAAAGGCGATTGATATGCTGGATCTGGTAAAAATTGTTGATTGTAAACGGCGATATTGGAGTTACCCGTTTGAACTGTCCGGTGGCATGTGCCAACGAGTGATGATCGCAATCGCTCTCGCCTGCAATCCTAGGCTTCTTATTGCAGATGAGCCAACAACGGGCCTAGATGTTACAACACAAAAAGCGACTATGGATTTGATCCAAGAGCTTACCCAAAATCGTAATATGTCGGTTATTTTGATTACACATGACCTTGGGATGGCATCTGCCTATTGCGATCGTTTAGTTGTTATGCAGAAGGGTAAAATCGTGGAAAGTGCCCCAGTGGTAAAA
>Ga0209631_10006327_pt1 | contig 12223 bp, 11 predicted proteins | sample COG_08_FD_184752 | JGI IMG/M metagenome (GOLD analysis project Ga0209631, IMG submission 184752) | Pelagic Microbial community sample from North Sea - COGITO 998_met_08 (SPAdes) (version 2) | ecosystem: Environmental > Aquatic > Marine > Neritic zone/Coastal water | place: Helgoland, sampling... | reverse complement strand
TTATAATTAATGAGAATTCTTCTTCTTATTTTGATTCTTTCTGGATTCTCTATTCAAATAGAAAGTCAAAGTGATACAGACACCATCTTTCATCCGAAACAAAAAATTGGCTTTGGTATTTCGAATATTGCTGAAACTATCGGAGTTATTTTGAATGACTCCAATCCTTTCCCGAAAACAATACGATATATGGCTGAATATCACCATGAAATTGGCACTGAATTATATATTCGCTTTGGTGTTTCATCAGCAATCTCTTCTTTGAAAAATGGAAACCTAAGAGAGTACTATTTTGTACCACTCAATTTCAATCTTGGATTTGAAAAATTAGTTTCATTAAATAAATTTGATTTTATATATGGCGCCGATATATTTTATACTATGTCCGGAAGAGGAGGTTCACAAATAGGCACCGGCATGTGGCAAGGAGATGATTTTGGCTTTGGTGTTGCTCCTATTGGCGGAATAGACTACAAACTCAACAAAGACTGGATTATTGGAATAGAAATAGAAGTTGGCGTTGGGTTGTTTAGAGATTTTAAAAATGCCGGAAACATGGCCGTACAAACCATCAGGCCTGGTTTAATTTACCCGAGACTTCTAAGCCTTTCATTCAAATACCTTCTTTGGAACAGTTAATTTATTTTCCGTCAAATAAAACCGGATTTTGATCTGACAAGTTTGGATACACATTATTTTCTCTATCCACATCTGCTAATCTTGTCGAAGGATCTATTTCAACCTCAACAACTTGATTCATCGGAACATCTAATAGCAATTTATATTCAGGGTATACCCACGGCCAAGGTTTTTTATTTATGCGCTCAATACCATACATATCCTTCCCTTTACTTCCTCTCATAATTCTCATTGGAATATTGTACCACTTTTTTGATCCATCTTTAAAGGTAACAACTACATCCATAGGCATCGGCATATCACCAATTCTTTCTAAAACAATACTTGTTTTACCATCTATATCGACCACATCTTTAATACCGTAATCTATGGTATTAATTGTTCCAACAAATTGCTCAAAATACCAATCTAATTCAATACCAGAAACTTTTTCCATCACGCGTTTAAAGTCTTGTGGATTTGGATGTTTGTATCGCCATTGATAATAATAACCTTTCATTCCCTCCATTAGATAATCGTCGCCAATAACATACCCTAATTGCTGCACTAAAACTGCGCCTTTTGAGTAAGCATTACTTCCGTAAACTGCATTCAACTTATAAAAATCAGCATGTGTAGTTAAAGGCTCTGCATTGTCAGATTTTGCTAATCTTATGTATCCTCCGTATTGGCGAGCCAATGGATTCATAGCCTTTCTTTCGAAAAGGTGATCCATTGTTTTGTATTGAGCAAACGTACAAAAGCCCTCATCCATCCACTCATGTTTAGATTCATTTGTTGCTAACAATCCCTGATACCAGCTATGTATAGACTCATGAACCGTAACACTTACTAGGCCTCCAAAACTTCCTTCTCCGGTTATTAGCGTACACATTGGGTATTCCATTCCTCCATCACCTCCTTGAATAATTGAATATTGTTTATACGGATAAACACCAAAGTTTTCATTTACATACTCAAAGCTGTTTACTGCATAAGGACGAAGTTTTATCCAATTTTCTTCTGTAGAATCCACTTGATAGATAAAGTGAAGAACCGTACCGTTATTTAATTTGGCTGTTTCGTGCGTAAAATCTGGATCTGCAGCCCAAGCAAAGTCATGTACTTGTGGTGCATTAAAGTGCCAAGTTAGTTTCTCTCCTTTGTGAGGAACCATCTTCTTAGATGAATCTTGGTATCCAAAACCTACTTCTTGCGGATTCTGGACGTACCCAGTACCTCCTAGAATGTAGTTTTTATCAATTGTAATTTTAACATCAAAATCACCCCAAACACCATGAAACTCTCTCCCAATGTATGGATTTGAATGCCAGCCATCTTTATCATACTCGGCCAATTTTGGATACCATTGTGTCATTGAATAACGAATCCCTTCGTAATTATCTCTTCCTGTTCTTCTAATTTGTTTTGGAACCTGTGCTTCAAAGGCCATATTAAAAGTTGTTGTTTTTCCTGGCAAAATTGGTTTATCTAAAGTAACTTCCAAAATAGTTCCTTCCATTACATATTTAACTGCCTTCCCATTTTGAGTAAGGGAATTTACTTTTTGATATCCTTGCTCATCTTCATTTAAATGAAAAATACGATCCTTTACTCTGGGATCTGGATCTTGTATTGTTCTAGACCTAGCATCCATCATACTCCCAGGCTGAAAAGCATTGTAATACAAATGATAAAATACTTTGGTCAATGTATCAGGTGAATTGTTTTTGTAAACCAACTCCTGCTCTCCAGTAAATCGATTGGTGTTTACATCCATATCAATATTCATAGTGTAATCGACATGCTGCTGCCAATACCCTTTTTGAGACACCCCAGTAAAAACTGACATCAATAAAATTCCTAATCCAATTACCTTCATCTTTTTATAGTATAAATTGTTCTTTCTTTAAATCCAACCACTCAAGTGTTGAATTACAAAAAATATTATCTACTGTTTCTTTTGTTAATCCCATTTCTGTGACAAATTTTCCAATCTCCAAATCCCCCAACGGGAAAGGATAATCACTTCCTAAGGTAATCCTATTGGAACCTTGCAACTTCAAGGTGTAATCTAATAGCAATGGATCATGAGTAATGCAATCCACCCAAAATTTACCTAAATAGTCTCTTGGACTTATTTTATTATCAACAGCCACAAGGTCAGGTCTACAATTAAATCCATGTTCTATTCTTCCAATAGTAGCTAAAAAAGATCCACTTGCATGTCCAAAATTCACTCTAAGTTTTGGAAACTTTTCAAAAACCCCACCAAATATCATTGAAGCAATCGCTCTAGCAGTTTCAGCAGGCATCCCTACTAACCAAGGTAGCCAGTATTTCTCCATATCCTTCTTCCCCATCATATTCCAAGGGTGAACGAACACAGCTAAGCCTAGCTCTTCGCATGCTTTCCAAATTGGGTGGAATTTCTCTTCATTCAAGTTCTCATCGTTGATGTTTGAACCAATTTGAATCCCAACCAATCCAATTTCTTTAATTCGATGTAATTCCTGAACAGCTAATCCTGGATCTTGCATAGGAATCGTTCCTAATCCTATGTAATTTTTAGGATGCTTAGCAACTAAATTTGCAAGATCATCATTTAGGAATTGTGAAATAGCTAGCCCATCTTTCGGTTTAGCAAAATATGCAAACAGCACAGGAATGGTACAAACTACCTGAACCTGTGTCTCAAATTTTTGATACTCTGTAATGCGTACCGCTCCATCCCAACAATTTTCGTTTACCTCTCTAAAAAACTTCTCTCCTTGCATCATTCTGGCCCAACCTGGCTTGTGATGATCTAAATGTATAAAACCATCGTAGCCAAATTTATCCGCCCATTGAGGAATGTGCTTTGGCATAATATGAGAATGCATATCTATTTTCAACATTGTCTAAATCCTTTCTATTTTGTATTGATTTTGATCCTTCATCGGCACCGGATCATGACCAGATGTTCCCCAAGGGTGACATTTGCTCAATCTTTTTATCCCTAACCAAAAACCTTTTAGTACTCCCCATTCATTCATTGCATCTACGGTATATACGGAGCATGTTGGTGCGTGCCTGCAACTTGCTGGAAAAAAAGGAGAAATGCACCATTGATACAGTTTAATTGGAAAAATAAATATGGCTATAAAGATTTTTTTCATGCAAAAAAAAGAACCGTACAAATACGGCTCTATTAACTTACTTAATTCCTAATTTCTTTTTCATCTCTTTTGTTAAAGCATCTTTATGAATTAAAATATTCATTGTTTTATACTTTACATAAGGGAACGAAGCATAGAAATAACCATCGGCTTTATTTACATCTTTTCCCCAAGAATTCTTAACTATGAAATACTTTGTTCCTTCTTGGTCTTCAATCAAACCTGTTATGTGCATCCCATGATCATCAGTTGTTTCTTGCGCGTCAAAAGCAATTTGACGTTCTTCTTGCGAAACGTCTCTTTCCTTAACTGGCTGAACAAATGCATTACTAATTTTCTCAGCTCCTACTTCGTTAAAATATTTAGCATCTTTTCCTTTCTTTTGAATAGTTGATTCATCTTCCGGTAAGATGCAAAGTCCATCAGCAGGAGAAAATCCTTTTTCAGAAACATCTGCACCCCAGGCAAAAGTATATCCATTCATAATTGCATCTTCCATCACCCCCATGAATTCATCTAAAGGAATATTGTAACAAGATTTCAAAGCCCAGTTATCTTGCACCTCAAGAACAAACGGTTTGTAAAAAGGGTGATGCGTATATGAAGTAACTGATATATACTCATCCATATTTAGTTCTAATTCATCTGCATAAGATTTTGGAGTATATTCTTTACCTTCATGCGTAAATTTAAAGTCTTCTGTATTATCTGGTATGTCTCCTAAATAAGCGTCTACGACACCCGTGAAAGCATTTTTCCAAACAGGAGTTAAAGTACCTCGTTGTGGTTTTTTAGCTAATTCTTTCATCATTGCTGAAAGAATATTTTCCATTTCTGAATGTAAATGAGAATCCATACCGTATTGCAATCCACTATATACTGATTCCGGAACAATTCCAAATCTTTCTATAACCCAAGGAATATCATGAAATGCTCCGCCAGCTCCAAAAGTAAACGTACCATACATTCTTAAGAAATTTTCAGCTTTCCCAATATAGGCGTTCCTTACAATATACATTTCAGAAAGGTTATGCTTTCCTTTTCCTTTTCTTATTAGTTCAGATTCAAAAAATGAAAGTGACGAAAAACTCCAACACGTTCCAGTTCGACCTTGATTCTGAACTTCTGTTGCTTCCATGTCTTTTATCATAGTGAATTTATATTCACTTCCTTCTTTATTCGAAAACGTATCTTCTTGCGCAAAATTGAACATACTAGCTGCCACTAACACAATCGTTATTCCTGATTTTATCATTTTATTCATCTTTTATTTTATTATATAAGTTGTTCCTTCTTTACTGTCTTTTAATTTTATCCCTATTTCACTTAGGTTGTCTCTAATTTTATCTGACAAAGCATAATCTTTATTTTGTTTGGCCTCGACTCTCATTTGAACCAACAAGTTAACGGTTCCATCTAGTTTGTCGGAATCATTTTCCATGAGCGGTACCAATCCAAACACATCAATAATGAAACCTTCAAATGTATCTTTTAAATATTTAAACGTTTTCTCCGATATTTTACCAATTGTATTATTGGTAGAATACGTATTTATTTTTGACACTAATTCAAAGAGTGTTGCAATAGTTTTGGGAGAATTAAAATCGTCGTTCATATGCTTGTAGCACATCTGGCACAACGCATTAACTTTTGAATCTTCACTCTCATCTAAAGTCCCTACTTTATATTCAACCCCGCCTAACAGCTTTAACGCAGCCATTAATTTATTGAACCCTTTTTCAGACGCACTTAGTGCAGCACTCGAAAAATCCAATGTACTTCTGTAATGAGCCTGTTGCATGAAAAAACGAACCACTGTAGGTGAGTATGCTTTATCCAATAATTCATTATCTCCAGAAAACAATTCAGCCGGCAATAATGTGTTCCCTGTGGTTTTACTCATTCGCTGACCATTGAGCGTAAGCATATTGCCGTGCATCCAATAGTTGACAGGAGCTTTGCCATTCGCTGCTTTTCCTTGTGCAATTTCACATTCATGATGGGGAAATTTCAAGTCCATTCCACCTCCATGTATATCGAATTGCTCCCCAAGGTATTTCGTTCCCATAACAGAACATTCTAAATGCCATCCTGGAAATCCAACACTCCAGGGCGAAGGCCATCTCATTATATGTTCCGGCGATGCTTTTTTCCATAGCGCAAAATCAAAAGAATTCTTTTTTTCACCCTGACCTTCTAATTCTCTTGTACCTGACAATAACTCATCGACATCTCTACCGGACAACTCTCCATACCCCCCCCCTTCTTCTTTGTATTTAAGAACATCAAAATATATCGACCCGTTCGACTCATAAGCCAACCCTTTATCTAAAATTATTTGGACCATTTCAATTTGCTCAACAATGTGACCAGTGGCAGTTGGCTCAATACTGGGAGGCAGAGCATTAAAGCTTTGCATTACCTTACGAAAATCTACGGTATATTTCTGAACTATCTCCATCGGCTCAACCTGTTCTAGCCTAGCTTTCTTTGATATTTTATCTTCTCCTTCGTCTAAATCGTTTTCTAAATGTCCTGCATCAGTAATATTTCTTACATACCGAACATTATACCCTAGAAATTTAAAATATCTAACTATGGTATCAAATGACAGAAAAGTTCTGCAATTACCCAAATGAACATAGCTATATACAGTAGGCCCACAAACATAAATACCCAAATTTTGAGCGTTTATTGGTTCAAACTTTTCTTTAACACCCTTTAAAGAGTTGTAAATAAATATTTCGTTTTGTTCAAACTTACTCATCAGATATCTAACTTAGAATCTAAGCTAATGTGTTTTAAAAATTCAGATTTATTATCGTTTTGATTAAACAAACCGGAATAACGAGAAGTAATGGTACTACTTTTAGTATCTCTGACCCCTCTCATATTAACGCATAAATGCTTAGCATCAACCACACACGCAACATTATCTGTTTTTAAAACCTCTTTTAGTTTTTCTACAATTTGAACAGTGAGTCTTTCTTGAACTTGTGGTCTTTTGGCAAAGTGCTGAACTATTCTATTAATTTTAGACAGCCCAATTACATTCTCATTTGCAAAATATGCTACATGAACTTTTCCTACAATTGGAACAAAATGGTGTTCACATACAGAATATAATTCAATGTCTTTTTCAACTAACATGCCTTTATATTTATAGCTGTTTTCAAACAAAGATACTTCCGGTTCATTTACTGGGTTCAACCCACTAAATATTTCGGTAACATACATTTTAGCAACTCTTGCTGGAGACCCTGCAAGACTATCATCCTTCAAATCGAGGCCCAATGTTTCCATTATTTTCTCAAAATGACCTTTAATTATTTCTATTTTTTCCGCATCTGATTTATCAAATGCACCTTTAACTAAAGGCGTATTAATCGATGTCAAAACGTGATCTTCTCCAATATTTTCGTTTACTTTTTCTTTCAAAATTTGTATGATTTATTTTATCGTTAGCATATAAAATAGAAAACTACCGAGTATTCAAATGCTGCAAAGAAATAAAATTATTTCTTCCAAACAAACTTACCCGTCTTGTCAATATAACCTTCTGTTCCTGTTTTAAGATCTCCTATTCTAACCAATGCTAATCCATTTATAAAATCAGAAGGTTTTGAAAATTGTTTGGCAACCACCACCTTTCCGACAACATCCACATATCCCCATTTCCTGTCGCTACCTGTTCCAACAGCAACATTTGCTAAACCATCACTAAAATGATATGCACTGTCGAATTGAGGCTTAACTACAATTTTTCCCAGCTTATTCACATAGCCAAACTTTCCATTTTTAAAATCTCCAACCCTAACTAAAGCCCTTCCTTCACTAAATGGAAATATTTTATCAAATTGAGCTTTAACGATAACCTTGCCCGTGTTATCAATGAAGCCCCATTTACCCGTTCTTTCATTGCCAACTCTAAAAACAGCTAATCCTTCGCTAAAATCTCGTACAAAATCATAAGTAGGCTTAATAACAAGAGCTCCTTTTAAATCAATAAATCCCCATTTATCACCTTTTTTCACTCTTGCTTTTCCTTCAGAAAAATCATATGCACCTTCAAATTGTGGTTTGATTACAATTATACCGGATGTATTAATAAACCCAAAAAGAGTCCCAACCTGAATTCTAGCTAATCCTTCATGAAATGGATAAGCAAAATTACACACAACGTCAATTGTCTTAGCTCCTGTTTTATCAATATAAAACCATTTTCCATCATTTTTTACGGCCGATAAACCCTCACTAAAACCACTTACCTTAGCATATTGCGCTGGAACTACTGTTTTACCTGATTTATTGATAAACCCATATCTAGATCCATTTTTAATCTTTGCTAAATCTTCTTTAAAATTATATGCTTTATCAAAAGAACTAGGAATTACGACTGCACCCTTTTTATTAATAAACCCCTCTTTTCTTTCCACCCTTATCTTATACAAATCTTGAGCAAATAAACTACTTGAAATAACACTGCACATTAGTAACAAACTCCATCTCATTCTGCTTCTTTTTTATGATTTATTATAATTCTGCCTAAATTAAATAAATAAATTTTACCTTCAATGTATATTTCCATAAAACATGCCAATTTTAGACAAAGACACTTCAATACAAAGCAACGTTTCGCTATGGGAAATTACCGAATCGTGTTCTGAATTATTTGAATTATTTGAAAATGAAGCTGAAATAAATACAGTCATTCAGAGCTTTAAAAGCGAATCCAAAATAAAACAATTTTTAGCTTCCAGACTCTTATTAAAAGTTGAATTCGGCAATTGGAAAACACACCATAACCCTAATGGGAAACCCCACCCAATAAACAATTCATCAGAAATATCAATCACGCATGACCGGGGAATTGTTGGTCTAATTAAGAGCACTACCCCTTGCGGAATTGACATACAAGAAATAACGCCTAAAGTAATTCGAGTAAAAAGTAAGTTCATTAATGAAAATGACTTTCATTTTCAAAGTGAAAAAGAGAAGGATTTGACTGTTGTATGGTGTGCAAAAGAAACGCTTTACAAAATCAATGGTGATCCAAATATATTCTTTAAAGAACACATGATAATTGAAAAATCAAACCAAGAAAATATCCTTATTGGGAAAATTATTCATCCTGAATTTCGAAAAGATTATAAATTGAAAGTTCATATTATCGAAAATTTTTGCTTAGTTTACACTTTTGATAATACCTAGACCTTTGAACGCATACAACACCATATTAAAAAGATGCCAAGCGAAAGAAAAAATGTTTGCTATTTTGGTAGATCCCGACAAATATGATGCGCCTAAAGATTTACAAGAGTTAATTTACAACCTCAAATTAGCCTTGCCAGATATAATTCTAATCGGTGGAAGTTTGATTAATAATGGTAATTTTGAGTTAGTAATTAACGAACTATCTAGCTTAAAAATTGCTCCTGTTATTCTCTTTCCAGGAAACAACAAACAAGTTTCAGCCAACGCGGATGCCATTTTATTACTTTCTTTAATCTCTGGAAGAAATGCTGAACTTTTAATAGGCCAGCATGTTGTTTCTGCATTTGACATTAAAAATGCAAACCTTGAAGTTATTCCAACCGGCTATATGCTAATTGAAAGCGGGCCATCCACTTCTGCTCAATATATGAGCAACACGCAGCCTATCCCCTACAATAAAACTGACATAGCAATCGCAACTGCATTAGCTGGCGAACAGCTTGGACTCAAGTTCATTTACATGGATGGTGGCTCTGGAGCTCAAACGCCCATTTCTAAAGATATGATTAAGGGTGTTCGACAAACCGTTAACACTCCCTTAATAATTGGTGGAGGAATCCGAAATAAAGAACAAGCTATTGCTGCATGGAATAGTGGAGCTGACATCATTGTCATTGGTAATGCAATTGAAAAAAACCCCACATTAGCTCTAGAAATTTCTCTATTAAGAACTGTAAATAAATGAAGTTAATTGTTTTTTCAAGCCATAGTAATATTCACTCTGAACCTAAGCAAGTTGTAAGAATGTTTGAACATGGTCTAGAGACTCTGCATTTGAGAAAGCCTAATTCCTCTTTAAAAGATCTTGTAGAATACCTAAAGTTAATCCCTTCAGAATATCACAATAGAATTGTCATTCATTCTCATCACAAATTGGCAAAAAAATTCAATTTAAAGGGTGTGCACTTTAGTAAAGTGCATAGGGAAAAAAGCTATAACACCAAATTAAAGTACTTAAGTTTTAGACTTAGATTCGGCAATATTTTAATCACAAGGTCTTGTCATAAAATCTATAAATTACAAGAAAATATCGATCGGTATGCGTATGTTTTTTTAAGCCCAATGTTCGAAACCATATCCAAAAAATCTCATAGCGGATTATTCAACGAACGCCATATTAAAAAAGCGTTAGCGACCACAAAAAATAAAGTCTACGCATTAGGCGGGATTGATGAGTCGAAATTTAAAGACCTTTATGACTTAGGGTTTGAAGGAGCAGCTCTTCTGGGAGCTATCTGGAACACAGACAAGGAACCTTTTAATGCATATTTATCTGCGGTAGAAGCCATTAAGGACTTAGAGAGAGAACAAACTCTCGTTTATTAAAGTTCTTATCGTAACCATTATTAATAACCTACGTAAAAAGTTGTGCTTTCCATAAAATAAGGAAATCATGACGACAAACAAATGCATACTTTTAATACTAGCGTTTACCTACTTTAATTTAGCAGGAGCTGCTGACGACAAAATTTCAAGAAATCAATATATTGACACATGGAAGGAGGAAGCTATTAATCAAATGGCGAAATATGGTATACCAGCAAGTATCACTTTAGCGCAAGGAATCCTGGAAAGTGGAGATGGTAATTCTCGTCTAGCAAAGCAAGGGAACAATCATTTTGGGATTAAATGTCACACTTGGACAGGTAAAACTATTCATAAAGATGATGACAAGAAAAATGAGTGTTTCCGAAAATACAGCAGTGCGCGACAATCCTTTCAAGATCATTCTGAATTTCTTTCTAAAAGAGGGCGCTATTCATTTCTTTTTGACTTAAAACCTAGCGACTATAAAGGATGGGCTAAAGGTTTAAAAACAGCCGGATATGCTACCAACCCAAAATACTCAAGCTTATTGATAGCACTTATCGAAAAAAATAACTTGCAACAATACGATAATATGATACTTGCATCAAACAACTCTTCAAACACTAAAAATGATTTTTCAATAGCTAACTTAAGCAAACCTAAAGCAAGTAAACACTCCATTTACATTCATAACAACAATATTAAATACATCAAAGTAAAATCAGGAGATACATTTTACAAAATATCGAAAGAGTTTGGAATGCATTTAGGGCAAATCTATAAGTACAATGACTTATCTGACAATGATTTCATTAAAGAAGGAGACATCATATACCTACAACCTAAAAGGAAAAAGGCTAAAGTTGAATCGCACAAAGTAAAGGAAAACGAAACCTTACAAGACATTTCACAGCTATATGGAATCAAGCTAAAATCCATTTATAAAAAAAACAAACTTGAACTAGGAACAATATTACCACAAGGTCAAATACTTAAACTCAGATAAAACCGGACAAAAAACAAGAGATAACAAAAAATTGATTAATGCGTTTGTTGTGAAAAGGCCCTTTGATACTTCGGTATTCAGGCCTTTTTTTTTCTTTATTGCTCACCCTTCAGAGTAAAAACGAATTTACATGCTCTGTTATTTTCCCAGATAATCAGCCACAATGCTCAAAGAAAAAATAACATTGTTTACAGTCTTAATCCAACTTTTCTCTGATCCATATTCTCAATTCCTCGGAATCCACTTTATCTATTACCTCATCGGCAAATGCCTCTATTAATAGCTTTTTAGCTGATTCCTTGCTTATACCTCTAGTTTGCAAATAAAATATGGCTTCATCATCAAATTGACCGGTGGTAGTGCCATGGCTACATTTTACATCATCAGCAAATATTTCAAGTTCAGGTTTTGCATTCATAGTAGCTTCTCTGGACAGTAAAATATTTTTATTCTGTTGATAAGCTTCAATCTTTTGGGCGTCTACCGCAACAATTACCTTCCCATTAAAGACTCCTGTTGATTTATCGCTTAATACACCTTTGTATAATTCGAAAGATGTACAATTAGGTTTCAAATGACCAATCTTAGTATGATTGTCAACGTGTTGAATTCCTTTTTGCATGTACAACCCATTCATTTCAGAAGTACAGTTTTCACCATCAACTTCGATATTAACTCCATTCCTTACAAAATCACCAGAAACTGTAGCCGTATTTATTTTGAAAGTACTGTTAGCTTTTTGATTGACCTGTACCGTACAAATTAGGTTATTTTTAGGCTCTTCTGATTGAACTTTATCTATAACTACCTTAGCATTTTCTTTTACAAAAACTTCAGTCACACTATTTGTTAAGCATTC
>Ga0209631_10006320_pt1 | contig 12229 bp, 10 predicted proteins | sample COG_08_FD_184752 | JGI IMG/M metagenome (GOLD analysis project Ga0209631, IMG submission 184752) | Pelagic Microbial community sample from North Sea - COGITO 998_met_08 (SPAdes) (version 2) | ecosystem: Environmental > Aquatic > Marine > Neritic zone/Coastal water | place: Helgoland, sampling... | reverse complement strand
AGAATCTCATATTCTTATTGGCCATATCCTATGTGATTTAATTGAGACGGGATTGGAATTAAACTAAAGATTATGAATAAAAATATAAACCAGTACGCAATAATTTTATGTGGTGGAGCTGGCACAAGGCTTTGGCCTGTTTCAAGGTCATCGCAACCAAAACAATTAATTAAGTTCAAAGGGAAATATTCGCTATTGCAGGCATCAATAGAACGGATATCAAAAAAAATCATACCACAAAACATATTCTTGGTTTCCAATGTAGACCATGAATTTATTATTAAAGATCAAGTATCAAAAATTTTTAAAAATGATAAACCAAATTTAATTTTAGAACCAATTGGTAAAAATACACTTCCAGCAATAGCATTTACAACAAAGAAAATTATGGAAATAAATTCAAAGGCCATTATTTCAGTTTTCCCTTCAGATCATGAAATTAAAAATGAAAAGGTATTTTTAACTTTGTGGCAATCTTCAATTGAGGTAGCAAGTAATGATTATTTTACATTAATTGGAATAAAGCCTAATTTTCCATCAACAGGATTTGGTTATATTAAACCTGAAAATAAAATTAGTTTAGATATAGATAAAGAAAAAGATAAAGATAAAGATAAAGAAATTTTTGAGGTGGCAGAGTTTAAGGAAAAACCAAACAAAGCTTCTGCAGAAAATTTTATAACAAAAGGGTATTTATGGAACGCTGGAATGTTTATTTTTAAAGGGAGTTTGTTTAATGAATTAATGAAAAAATTTCAACCAAAACTTCTATCTATAATTGATTCAATTAATGAAAATAATTTTGATAATTTGTATAAAAAAATTGATTCAATTTCAATTGATTATGGATTAGCTGAGAAGGCGAATAAGATTGCTGTTCTCACAGATAAAATTGAATGGAGTGATTTAGGAAACTGGAATTCAATTTTTCATTTACTGACCAAGGATAAAAATAATAATAGTATTAATGGAAATGTAGTAAATCAGAATTCAAAAAATAGTCTTCTGTGGAATGAATCTGGAATAATGGCAACATATGGATTGAACGATATTATTGCAATAAATACCGATGATGCCACTTTGATTTGTTATCGAAAAGATTCAGAAAAGGTAAAAGACCTTGTAAATGAAATTAAATTGAATAATCTTGCAACGACAGAAACACATTTAAAAGTATTTCGACCATGGGGTAGCTATACAGTTTTAGAGCAAGGTGAAGGCTTTAAAATCAAAAGGATTGAAGTAAGTCCCAAACAAAAATTAAGCTTACAGATGCATAAGCACCGTTCAGAGCACTGGGTAGTAGTTGACGGAACTGCAAGAATAACAAATGGTGACTCTGTATTTACAATCAAAAAAAATGAATCAACTTTTATTCCCCAAAATACGAAACATCGCCTTGAAAATACAACTGAAAAATTGCTCGTTATTATTGAAGTACAGTCAGGTGATTATTTAGAAGAGGATGATATTCAAAGATTTGGAGATAGTTATGGAAGAGGAAGTTAAAAAGATAAAAGTGCTAACCTCAGGTGTATTTGATATATTAAACTTGGGGCATATAAAGATTTTAACTCAGGCTAAAAGCCTTGGAGATTATTTAGTTTGTTGTGTACAGGATGATGCTTCTGCATTTAAATCTAAAGGTGAGAAACCTATCCTATCTATTGATGAAAGGGTTGATCAAATTAAGGCATTATCTTTTATTGACGAGGTTGTTGTTTATTCAGATGTTGACCAGAGAGAGTTATGGAAGAAATTAAATCCAAATGTCATTGTACAGGGAGATGATTATATTCATAGTGGTGATCGAACAGAAGCTTTAAAATATGTTAAAGAAAATAATATCCGTTTGATATTATTGCCAAGAACAAAAAATATTTCTACTTCAATAATTAAAGATAGAGTTTCTTCTTCGAAAAAATTAGGTTAATTTATTGAATTCATTTGATGAAAATAAGGCTCAACAATATTGGGCAAGAATTGCAAAACAAAAAATGGATACTGATCCAACAAGGCACGGGGATAAGAATAGGCTATTTTACGATGTTAAATTTATCGAACAGAAATGCGATTTAGCTAGTATAAATAATATTATTGATTTAGGAGCCGGCTCAGGTCAGTTATCAGAAGCACTATTTGATATAAATTCTAAATTAGAAATAACATGTGTAGAAAAACATGCTGAGTTTATTAGCCTTAAAAAAAATATTCAAAATATCAAGAAAATAAATAAAGATATTTTAAAATATCATGATGAAAAAAAATATGATTTAATTTTATTATTTGGCGTAATTAATTCATTAAGTGAAAAAAATGAAATCAAAATCTATGAATTGATATCAGATTTAATGCATAAGAATTCAATATTTATTTTAAAACATCAATGTGGAATTGAAATGGAAACTATAGTGGACCATTTTTCTGAAGCATTATCATCTAAATATACAGCAAGATACCCACTTATTGATAATGAGCAAGAGATACTAAATGATTTTTTTAACTTTGAAGTTCATCCGATGTATCCTAAAGAATTAAATCCACATTCAAATACAAAATTTTATGCATTTACCTGTAAAAAAAAATAAAGTGGTTCTCATTGACTCAAACTTAACTGTTTTTTTTCTAAAGTTTTTATTTTTTAAAAATATATATTTTATTAATAAAGATAATATTAGGGAAATAGTTGTTAAGGATAAAAATAACTTTAATTTATTTATAGTTTTATTTGGTAATTCTAAACAAATTTTGTCAAAAGATAAAATTGAATTTTTTAAAAATTGTACTAAGATCAATTTTCTATTTTTAAAAAAGCAAAGCAACTTAATAGAAATTAGGAAATACTTTCATAAAATTGGTTTCTTTGAAATAGTTTCTCATAATTTAAAGACGAATAATTTATTTTCATCAATTAATTTAACCCCTCATTCTACTTTTTTGATATCTGGCGATAATCCAGGAAATCCAAATTTATCATCAATTTTTTCATGGTTAAAAATATATAAATATGCTAATCCAAATCTAAGGGAATACAAATGGATTTCCCATGGACCATGTATAAAAAGAGATAAGAATGGTTTTCTTTGTTCCTCTGGATCACATATCAGAAAATTTGCATTTGAACAAAAAAACTTATCTAGACTTAAAGTTTCTGTAAAATTTATTTTAAAAAAAAATACAAATTTTGCAATTTTTTTTAATTTGGCTGGACCAGGCAAAATGCATTATTATGAGATTCGCATAGTATCTTCTAAATATGCATATCTTGTTATTAATAATTTGCAGGATAAGCCAACCATTGTAGATAAAATGATGTTTCCGCTTAATAAAATCACCAATAAAGTAACATTAGATTTTAATAAAGAAAATTTTGATATTTTTCTTAATGCTAAATTATTTGTTAGTAATACTAATGTCGAAAAATTTAACTCATTTGATTATGGCCTTGAAGTTCTTTCAGATAGCATCCTTATAAAAGAGATTAATGAAGAGGTCTTCAGTTGAATATTTTAACTTCCGGTGTTGGTTCTGAATATGTCTTAAGTCATTTATCTAAATTTCTAAGAGCCAAGGGCCATAATGTCATAGAGTTTGATTTACATAAATTTAAAGATAACCCATATAACTTTATAAAAAACTTAAAGAATCAAGGTTACGCATATATTACATCTGCACATACTAATTTAAACTACCGGCTTGCGACTCATATTTCTCCGATGTATGCAGAAGAATATCCTAGGTTAATATCGCCTATGGAAATCATAGCAACTATTAATCCAAGTATATCTATCTATATCCCACATGATTTACAGTCTCCCTATGGTGAAATTAATACGTCTGAAAAAGATTATTTAGATATATATGACTATATTATTTCTCCCTTTGAAGAGGATATTATTGAAAAAAAACTTACAAGAGCCGAGGTTTTATACGGGGGATGGATAAAGAGTTATAAAGATATTAACTTTTCAATTAAAAACAGTAAAATTCGAAATGTATACTTTATAAGTAATTTTCATTTTATCCGAGAGCATTATCCGCCCGGTATCCTAGTAAACTTGTATGCTGACATAAAGAAACATACATACATTAAATTTCCAGAATGGAATGATGTTAAAAGATATGAAACTGAGTTTATTAAAAAGGGATTTAATATAATTCCTTGTAGAACTTTATCAACAAGCGTTATTAAGGCTTTTGACAATATTATTAGTGATAATGCTGGATCAATATTTGCGGAATCTCGATATTTTGGAAAAAATTTTTATTTTTTTAAAACAAATATATTCTTGGATATCCAAAAAGATATTATTAACTCCGGTAATTTCCTACCAAAGGAAATTATTACAAGTTCCGATTTTGCTAATTTAAAAAAAACTAACTCTGTTGTAAATAAAGTAAAGTTATTTAATTTTGATTTAGTTGAATCTATACTAAATTCTTCCTTAAAAACATAGTAATTTCATGTACAATTTTCATACAAAACTCTAAATAGTTATTTTTACACTTCTAGAGAGTACTTAATGTTTTTTCTACCTTAATTTTATGGCTAATTTAATACAATATCTTCTTCAAGGCCTAGATGACTTCCAGCAATCTATTAGGTACCCATTAAAGTGGCTATATCTTGGTTATATGGATGTTTTTCTGAGGTATAAGCGCTCAATTATAGGGCCTTTCTGGATAACTATAAGTATCTCTGTTGTTATTTTTGTTCTCAGTCATTTGTGGGCACAAATTTTATCGATAGATTTCAATTTTTTTGTTTCATATTTCGCAATTGGTTATATTCTATGGCATTGGCTTTCATCCACAGTCATAGAATCAAGTTCTTCAATGACTGAATTTGAGGGGTTGTTAAAACAAATTAACATTCCAATAAGCACTTATCTTTTAAGAGTCTCCTTAAGAAATTTCCTAATATTTTTACATAATTGTCTATTAATATTTTTGGTAATCTTTTTATTTGATAGTGATGTAAACTTTTTTGAATTTCTCACTATATCTTTACCTTCAATTTTTTTAATATTCATTTCGTTAACATCTTTGGGGATAATGATTTCTATTATTTCAGTAAGGTATAGAGATATATCGAGCATCATTAGCTTTTTGATGCAGTTATTGTTTTTTATTACTCCAATTATTTGGCATCCAGATGTAATAAATAAATCTACAGCTTTGCTTGAATATAACCTTTTTTATTATTGGATTGATGTAATTCGCCAACCTTTACTGGGTTTAGAAATACACGATAATTCAATACTAATTATTTTTGTGACATCTATTATGTGTATTCTAGTTACAGCTTTTGTAATCGGTCGTTATAAGAAAAAAATTATTTATTGGCTTTAAATTTATGGCAAGTATTACTTTAAAAAATGTTTCACTTCGATATCCTATTTACAATGATGTTTCTAGGTCATTAAAACAATCTATTCTTAAGCCAATTATTGGTGGCAAAATTATGGATAACAAAGGTAGTTTTTATGTAAATGCTTTAGAGAATATTAATCTAGAGCTAAAACATGGCGATCGCTTAGGCATTTCAGGTCCAAATGGTTCTGGCAAGACATCATTATTGAGAATTTTATCAAATATACTTCCTCCTAGTGAGGGCAGTTTAAAAAAAAGTGGAGAACTTATTTCGTTCATTGATCTTCATTATGGTTTAAATTTTGAAGCAAGCGGCATAGAAAACATAAAGATACGTTGTGTATTATTAGGTTTAAATTTTTCAGAAATAGATGAAATTGTAAAAAAAGTAATTGAATTCTCAGAATTAGGTAAATATATTTACTTACCAATTAAGACATATTCATCTGGTATGTTAATGAGACTGAGTTTCTCAATTTTGAGTTGTATAAGGGCAGATATAATTATTATGGATGAATGGTTAAGTGTTGGCGATGCAAATTTTTTTGAAAAAGCAAATAATAAACTTACAGAAATGATTGATGAAGCTTCTATCCTTGTTATAGCATCGCATTCTCCTGAGTTTATAAATAATTTGTGCAATAAAAAAATAGTATTAAGCGATGGAAAAATTAATGAGCAAAATTAAAAAAAATTATATTTACGTTGATGTATCAATTACTGAAAATTCACCTCATCAAACTGGAATTCAAAGAGTTGTCAGAGAGTTTTGTGATCATTTTAAAAAAGATATTAGGGATAATTTAGTCATAAAATATATAAATGTTAATAAAGCCTCATTTAGTCAAAATGATGATCTATTAATGAATGCTACTAATTTTATTGATTTTAAAGTAAAAATAAATAATTTTATTAATTCTATTAGAAGAAGTATTTTTGTTATGCTTCCAGAAAGTGTTGCAAGCAAAATTGCATCACATACAACACGATATTTCCGTATAAAAAATATGTATAAAAATCTTGTAGTTAAAGATAATAATGAAACGCATACATTACTTCTGATAGATTCGAATTGGACTAGAGATGCATTAATTCTTTCAAAATTATTTCAAAATGATGGTCATAAGATAGTTTCAGTATTTTATGATTTGTCACCAATTGTTGAGCCTGGCTATTTTGAGAAAGGGGTAGCTAGAAATTTTAAGAATTATTGGGTGGCCCAATTAGAGTATTCAGACTTGGTATTGTCAATATCTAAAACAATATCAGATGAGTTAAAAGACTTTGTGAAGAAAGAAGGTTGGCGTACAAAGAAAAATATTAAATATGACTTTATTAAATTAGGATGTAATTTTTTCAATAAAAAACTAGTTAATATTAATATTCTTCGTGAAAAACGTAAATATCTACTTGTTGGTTCAATTGAGCCTAGAAAGAATGTAGGGACAGTATTAGCTGCTTTTGAGTTAATTTGGCATGAAGGTTATGACCTCACTCTGACAATTGCATACAATAATTTCTGGCATGAAGAGTCTTTATTGGCAAGATTAAAAAAACATCCTTTACTCAATAAAAAATTATTTCTTATATTTAATTGTTCTGATCGTGAGTTAGCAATTGAATATCAGTCATCGAGTACCTTAATTAGCGCATCTGTTTATGAAGGTTATGGGTTAGGTCTGGCAGAAGCTTTAAATTTTGGATGCAAGGTTATTGCTTCAAAAATTCCTGTTTATCAAGAATTATATAAAGATAATGTAACTTTTTTTGAAAATAATCCAGCTGATTTAAAAGATACTATTATCAATCAACTTACTTCAAAAAAAGTTTTTAAAGAATTTAAGCCAACAACTTGGATGAGTGCTACGAAACAACTTACAAGGAAAGTAATTGGTCACTAATAAATCCATTTTTTTTGCTAAAGAAATATATATCTCATTTTTTAAGTCATTATTTTTTAATCCATATTTTTATTTAGCTACATTCATTACTGTTATATGGGCAGTAATTCATAAAAAACTCTCCTGGTCAGATTGGCAAATTCCGCTTGGGTATAGCGGTGATAACTTAATGCTTCATTCAGTCATGAAAAATTACGGTGAATTAAACTGGCTTACCCCCTTAAACCAAAAATTTATTTCAAATCTTAATGCTCCCATAGGGGCAAACTGGAGTGGTTGGCCCATTATTGATGAGATACCTAATTATGTTTTTGGTATTTTAGGGGGCATTATCGGACTTTATCCAGCCATGAATCTATTGCTTTTATTTTCATATGTTGCTGCCGGGTTAAGTTTTTTATATGTCGCTAGAAATTATAAAATTAAATTACCCCTAGCTCTTGCGGGTGCAATAGCATTTGCTTTCTGTAATATTTTAATTGTAAGGGGATTGGGACATGTAACAGTTGGTTTAGTTTGGCACATACCGATAATGCTTATGATTGTTCACTGGGCATATCAAAAAAATAATTTTAATTACCCAACAAAAAAAATTATTTTTGTTTATCTATTTTGTTTTATTTGTGGTGGATTTAATATTTACTACTCAGTAATGATTTTATTTTTCCTTGGCTTTGCATTCTTGCTTAATCTTTTGAGGAAGAATTATCATTCTATTAAATTTCCATTGATTTGTATTTCTATAATCGTTAGTAGTGTTTTGATATGGAATTTTGATACATTTAGAAATACATATTTACTTGGCGAAAACCTTCTTATGCAAGGCAGGAACATCGCTTCACTGCAACTATATGCATTACAATTACCTGAATTATTTTACCAGCCTCATAGCAGGGGTTTTATTGGTGATGTAGGAAATTATTTATTTTATGGCAAATCAATGCTCAAAGGAGAGTTTTGGAGTCCATATTTAGGAGTTGTTGGGTCAATTTGTTTTTTATTTTTAATCTTCCACGGAACATTAAAGATTTTCGAAGGAAAATTTAAACAAATAACCACGCATTATTATCATTCAATCTGGATATTATTATTTTCAATGGTGGGTGGTATTAATTTAGTTGTTGGAACTCTTGGCTTTACATGGCTTAGAGCCACAAATCGTTTTAGTGTTTTTTTATTAGTTATTGGTCTTCTCTTCACTTTAAAATTAATATCTAAAAAAACACCAAAACAAGTAATGATAATAGTAGCAGTTTCTATTTTTTCAATGACATATTATGAATTTATACATACAGCATTATTTTCAAAGACAGATCCAAGTATTCTAATTTCTAGATCCATTGAAGATGACAAAAAGCTGGTTAATTTTTTAGAAAAAAAATATCCTAATTCGAAGGTTTTTCAATACCCGGTAGCAGTTTTTCCTGAAAATGGACCCATTTTAGGAATGCAGGATTATCAACACTTAAGACCTTATTTGCACTCTAAAACCCTTTCTTTTTCATATGGAAATGTCAAAGGCCGTGGAGATTATGATTGGCATAAGGAAATTAGTGAACTCCCTGTTCCTTTAATGGCATACGAACTTTTTAATAGAGACTTTGATTTATTAATGGTTCATAAATTTGGTCTTCCAGATTATGGAGATATATTTAGAAAAAGCCTCATTGCTAGTGGCTACAAATTTGTGACAGAAAGTGAAACTTTTTATGTTTTTTCACTTAAAGATAAAAAGAATACAGACATAGATCCTTTTATTACCTATGGCAAAGGCTGGTCCGCTGATGAAGGAGCGCATAGATGGACAAATAGCTCAACATCGGAAGTAGAGATTCATAATATAAGTAAAAATAACTCCAAAGTAAAAATTTCTTTTAAGCTCACCACTTTAAAAGAATCAACAATAAAAATTCTTTTCAACCAAAAAGAATTAAAGGAAATTGACTTAAAACCTGGAGTTGTCTCTGATGAAATGACTTTCACCATAGATAATAAATATGGAGTTAATAAATTCGAGATAATTTCTGATACACAACCAGTTCTCGCTGGAAATGGAGATCCTAGGTTACTTGGAACAATGGTAATTGATTTCCAATACAAATTCATAAAAAACCAATCAGATGAAAAAAATATTTAATAAAGAGAATTATCCAATAATAGGGATTTTATCGTACTTCCTTTTATATTTTTATTTTCTATTAAATACAGGATTTTCTTCTGATGATGCGTATAACGCACATTTTCGAGGCCACCTTGTCGATGAACGAACAACATTATGGGATTATTATAGTTATCATTTTTTACGACAGATAGAAGGCTCTGGAGGGCGTTTAAGTTTTGTTGCAATACTTTATAACACAGGCCTTTATTACATAACTCAAAGTACTTATATCATTAAAACAATTAGCCTTTTAGTCCTATCTCTGACCGTTCTTTATTTTTACTTATTTATAAAAAATCTTACGAAATCAAGGGATTTTGCCTTGTTAGTTGCTTTATTAATTCCTGTTTTTTTTCAGATACGACCGTGGCATGACCCAATAATTGCATTCACATTCTTATTTCCCTTAGTTTTTTTACTAATTTTCTCTTCGTTAGTGTCTTTTCAATATGCATTAAAAATCAATAATATTTATTATAAATTTGTATCTTGTATCTTGTATTTCCTAGCTTGTTTTATGTATGAAATAGCATATTTCCTTTTCCCGTTATTTTTACTAGCAGCTTTAAATCAAAAAGATGAAATTTTTTCCAAAAATAATTTATATATCTCTATAAAGAAATCTTTTCCACAAATGTTTATAGGAATTTTTTCTATCTTATGGGTGCTTTTCTATAAATATTTTGGTGGTGAGGATAATTGGAGAACCAATATTGCATTTTCAGAAGATTTCTTTTATGCCTTTTATTATCAATTTACTGCAAGCTTTCCATTAAGTTTTTGGTTTTTTAATGCGGATTGGAGTAGTTTGAAGTTTAAATATTTTGATTTTTTTATTATTTTAATTACACCATTCTTATTGTATTTTTTTTCAAAGAAAATTTTTTCAACTAAGAAATCTAAACTACCAATTATATCAATACTTTTTATTACCTTTATACTTTGGGTTTTTCCTGCTGCTGTTACCGCCTTATCTGGCCATCAAATTGAGCTTAAAAATGCGGGGATGGGGTTTGGATATCTCCCAGTGTTTTTTCAATACTTTGGTGCCTGTTTACTTCTTTCGTTAGTTCTTTACAAGGTATTTTATAAATATATTAGAAAAAAGAATTTCTTTATCACAATTTTTGTTCTCATCTTCTCTCCTTTATTTGTAATAAATTATGCCTATAATCAATATGTTGCCCTAAGTGGAGACGTTGTATTTAAACATCCCCGCAATCTCCTCATCTCTGCTCTTGAAGCTGGCTTATTAGATAAAGTTAAAGAGGAAGATATTATTTTTAGACCAGGATATTACCCATCCGATTATTATACTGGTTATTATTCGGTTCTTGGAATAAGAGTCAATATGTGTGATACCAGGTTCTTACCTACATTTGAAAAATACTCCAGTGATTTTGATAAGTGTTTTGAAGATGGCTTTGGTAATGGCGACACGTTTAAATACAAAAAATTAGACGATGTAACCATACTTCAGCCTAATCACAAAGCTTGGTTTGTTTCTTATGAATATGAGAAAAGAGGAAATGGAGGCTATGTATATTTTGCTGAAATAGATGAAATGATAGTTGAGGAATCTGATGTTATGAAAATTCTTGCTGCTCCTGTTTCTGACGTCTATGTGTATAGCTTGGAAACAAATTCAATAGAAAAGCTAAATCTTCCTAAAGGTAAAAAATTTGATATGAATAAATTTAGCAAGGATAGATCACTAGTTTATTCAATTAGAAAAAACGGAAGAATACCAATAGATATTGACAAATATATTTACGACCCAATTTCATTCTCATGGAGTGAGCAAGTATATCCTAGGGAAGGAGATTCAGAAAATAATTTAAGATGGACAAGTGGTTATGCAGAGTTAAAAATTTTTAATGTATCAAGTGAAGAAAAAAAAGTTAATTACTCTTTTTCAATTAGTTCACCCACTGGTCGAAATTCAGTTATAACCATAAATGATCAGGACTTTAATTTAGCTGCCGGCGCACATCTTTCGATATCAAATGAAGTTGTAGTTGGAAAAAAACCATTTAAATTAGAAATTTATTCAGATGATTTACCTATAGATAATGGAGATCCAAGGAACATTGTCTTTGGGATTTTTAATTATAAACAATGGGTTGATACCAAAAAAAATAAGACAAAAGCTATTTTAGAAAAAAATTCTATATATCCTTCTTATGATCCTGGTTGGTATAGTGATGAAAAGACGCATAGGTGGTCAAATAAAAGAAATCCTATTATTTACTTAAATAGCCCATTTGCGTTAGATAAAAACTTAAAGTTAAGTTTTAAATTAGGAACTATTTCTAATAATTCAGTTAGAATAATTTTTGATGGAAAAGAAATTGGCCCTCTCAGATTTATTACTCCAAAAAACGCTTTGAATATAGGTCCAATTAATTTAAAAGTAAAGCCTGGTATCAATGTTTTGGAATTTAGAGCAACAGAAAAACCTTCTAAACCAAAAAATGGTGATCATAGGGTTTTGGGTATTTCAATATCTGATTTAAAGTTAGAAGTAAATGATAAATAAAAATTACCAAAAAGACTAAAATTATTCAAAGGGAGGCATCAGAAATGAAGAAGGCTTTTATAACAGGTATTACTGGACAGGATGGAGCATACCTTGCAGCCTTCTTACTTAATAACAATTATCAAGTCTTTGGATCTTATCGACGTTCAAGTTCCTCAAATTTTTGGAGATTAGAGTACTTAAAGATTTCTAATCATAAGAATTTATCTCTAATCGAATGTGATTTAAATGACCAAGGATCAGTCTTAAATTGTG
>Ga0209631_10006316_pt1 | contig 12234 bp, 11 predicted proteins | sample COG_08_FD_184752 | JGI IMG/M metagenome (GOLD analysis project Ga0209631, IMG submission 184752) | Pelagic Microbial community sample from North Sea - COGITO 998_met_08 (SPAdes) (version 2) | ecosystem: Environmental > Aquatic > Marine > Neritic zone/Coastal water | place: Helgoland, sampling... | reverse complement strand
TTTATCGCGTTCAGCGTGCCCTCGATGATTGGCAAGTGTTAGATTTGGTTGAGTCGCTTTAGCGGTATCCGTCAGCTGCACAAGTCTGGCCATGGCTTTTTGAAGTCCGGCCTGCGAGCCATCCCCGCTGGCGTTCTAGCGCTTTGCTTACAAGTGTCTTAAAAATACTGGAACCCGAATGGATTGCGGCGTGCGGCAAGGCGCGATACCTCCCAGAAACGCAAATTGACCGCGCTACTGAATCCAGGTCTCTCTGCAAGATGACCAAAATCGAACTATCGTTTCTTTTTATCGAGCTTTATACAAAAGTCTTGGTATGCCGTGACGAGCTTCGTCTCGTTTGAGCGATCCTCACTGGCGATCACTTCTAATCAGGGGAAACATTATGAAACATCGAAAATTAATGGGTTTGCTGCTGATGCTGCTTCCTCCATTGGGTACGCAAGCCGCCACAGTGGACTTAGTGCCGGGTGAGATGCAGGCCTGCCAGCTGAATGACGGTGTCTCTACGCGGGAGGTCGACAAGGTCATGACGAAAATTGCTGACTGGTTGGAAGCAGATGGTCACGAGTACGATCTTTGGATGGCGACGCCGCATTTCAGGCCGCCTGAAGGTTATGACTTTGATGTGCTTTTTTTAGGGTTTTGGACCAGTCATGCTGAGCAGATGTCGGGACTAAAAAAATTCTATACCACTCAAGCGGGTCGTGATATCGGGCAATCCCTTGCGGATGTGATGACCTGTGGGGGTAATCGACACTTTAACAGTGTACAGGTTCGGACTGAGGCTGGGGCCGAGAAGCGTCGCCAAGGTTTTGGCTATATGTTCGATTGCACATTGGCCTCGGGCAAAGGACCCACTGACGTCAATGAGGTCTTCCAGAAATGGAATGCTTATCTTGATGAATCTGATATCGATCATGGGGTATCAGCGCTGTTCCCGAGTTCAGGCTCGATGGAGTCATCTGCAGGAAGCTTTAAGTTTTTATGGGGCGGAGATTTTACCAATGTCGGTGAGACCCTGGGGTTTTTAACTGAACCAGAATCTCAATCCACCTGGGCAAGCATCACGAGCGAGACGTATGCCTGCGAAACGTTTGATCGAGGCTATTTCTTTCAACGGATCAGTCAATAGCGTCGAACCATCTTTTGGTGCTCAAGCCGCCTTGATTTGGGCCATGGCCACCTTGAGCGGTTGAGCGGGTGCTGGATTTGGGGTTCGGTCTACTGCGAAGGACCGGGTATCCAGCTGCCATGAAAGCCAAAGGGCACCCGTTGCGGGAGTTCAATTTCAGCGATGGGTGCGGCGGCCACGTTCTGAGCATCCAAAATCATTATGCTGCTGGCGTTCGTGCTCTGATCAAAGACGAAGCTGAGCAAATAGCCATCATCCTCAGAGGCGGCTCCCGCTGCTGGAACGAAAATAGGTTCTCCTGCCATCTGAGACGCTGAAAGGTTATGCCTTTCGGCGCGGTCATTGTCACGATGGTATTTAATGATCTGATTAAAGTTGGTTGCGTTCGGATCACGAGCAAGTCCAAGGGCATAACCGTACTGTGTTGGTTTGCCTTCCATCGCAGGATGCACCCGGGGAAATTCTGCAGGATGGTCATCGACCTGTTGCTCGGAGGTGTCGCCGCTCGCGGGGTCTAGAGTCCAGCGCGTGAGATAAGGCAGAGATTCGCCAAACGGCCCGATTTTGACCCGGTCGAAAATGCGTTCGTAGCGCATTCCTTCTAGGGTCACTCGACCTTGATCGTCTTCAAACGCGTTTTGCGGATGGAAGATATAGCAGGGGGCGATCTCGAACCACCGAATCGCCTCGTCAGGCTGATGTCGATTTAAGAGGCCAATACGAGCTTGGTGTTTTGAGTTCCAAGCAAATGGAAAGTATCGGCGCAGCATTCGGCTTAGACTGAAGGTTACCGGCAGATCAAAGACAATGACGTATTGGTCAGTGATGGCACAGTCGTGAATCATGGGTTGACCGGGTAGGTCCAGCTCTTGATGTTGTTTGACTGTATTATCAGCAGCGATCTCGAGGTAACTTGCTCGGTAGCCGCGCTTGAAGTCATAGCAGATGGCATGGAGCGAACCGGTTGCGGCCTCAAATTTGGTATGGGCCGAAAAACCCCGCTTGAGGGTTGCATCGAAGGGCGCACGGGACAACGAATTTAATTCTGCGTCAATCATGACTGGATCGCCGCCTGCCTCGACCAATGCGTAAATGTTTCCAGCGTGTCCGATGACATGGGTATTGGGGCTCGATTTGTTGGCCATAACGGTTTGATTTCGATACCAAGCCGGACGGCCCTCGCTGATTCTCACGCCGTGCAACATGCCGTCTCCCACAAACCAGTGGTGTCTCTTGGGGTTTGGTGCTTTCAGTGGATTGGGTCCGTTGCGCACCAGCAAACCGTTGAGGTCGCTGGGAATATCCCCTTTAACCTTTAGAGTCTCCGTAAACAGTTGGTCAGCGACTGGCGCGTAATTCCCCTCGAGGTAGGGATTTTGAGGTTGCTTCAACATGGGCATGAGCTTCTTTGAGGTGTTGTGGAACAAGATTAAATGGGTAAAAGGTGAATTGCCAATCGATAGAGTAAGGATTGACGTGCAGGGGTAAATAAAACCGTAACCCGGTAAGATGAAGGCCTTTTGAGAGGAGGGCCTTTATGCTCGATATAGATTTTGTGCGGGCTCAGTTTCCTGCATTTTCAGAACCCACGCTTCAGGGCCAAGCGTTGTTTGAAAATGCAGGTGGGTCGTATCCCTGTCGGCAGGTGACCGATCGGCTAGAACGGTTTTATCGGTCTCGTAAGGTACAACCTTATTACGGATTTGAAGCCTCAAGATTGGGTGGTGCAGAGATGGATGAAGCCCGTAGTCGGCTTTCTGCTTTGCTGGGCGTTGATCCATCTGAATTGAGTTTTGGGCCTTCAACAACGCAAAACACCTACGTGTTAGCTCAGGCTTTTCGGCAAATGCTCGAAGTAGGCGACGCCATTATTGTGACCAATCAAGACCATGAGGCTAATTCGGGGCCCTGGCGTCGACTGGCTGAAGCGGGGTTTGAAGTTCGGCAGTGGTGCGTTGATCCGGATTCAGGAAGCCTTGAGATTGAGTCACTCAGAAAGCTGCTGGATCAAAAGGTAAAGTTGGTCTGTTTTCCGCACTGCTCGAACATTGTTGCAGAAATTAACCCCGTTCAGGAGCTGACCCGACTGATTCGAGACGCTGGTGCGGTCAGCTGCGTTGACGGCGTCTCTTATGCGCCGCATGGGCTGCCCAATGTCGCGGAATTAGGTGCCGATATCTATTTGTTTTCGACCTACAAAACCTATGGTCCGCATCAGGGTGTGATGGTGATCCGTGAACCCCTTGCCGCGCGGTTGCCCAATCAGGGTCATTATTTCAATGCCCATGATCGTACTAAAAAGTTCACCCCAGCGGGGCCAGACCATGCACAAATCGCTGCCTGCGCTGGTATCGCGGAGTACTTCGATTGCATCGCGGAGCATCACGGCTATGACCAGCTCAATCCAGCGCAGCGAGGACAGCGGATTCATGACCTGTTCAGAGATCATGAGCAGGTCTTGCTCCAGCCGGTCTTGGATTATTTCGCCGCAAAAAATGACGCGCGACTGCTTGGGCCCAGTGATGCATTGAAGCGAGCGCCGACGGTTGCTGTCGCGCTGCAGGCACCGGGTCAGCGCGTCGCTGCAGCGCTTGCTCAGCATGGGATTATGGCTGGGGATGGCGATTTTTATGGAGGGCGGGTGATCGAGGCGATGGGAGAGCGGCCTGAGCACGGGTTGCTCCGGCTCAGCTTTGTGCATTACACCAGCGACCGTGAAATCGATCAGTTGCTCAACGCCTTGGACGCCGTGTTGTGAGGTTTCGCCTCGACTATTTTCGGGTGCAACTTTTCTTTTGGCGCATCGGCCAAGGTCCCGCGCCTGATATGAGAAGGGAAAAGTCAGGCGATGAAAAGTCAGGGCTGGATCAAGGCGTCCTGTTACGGGGCACCCATCGGCTGATTCGACCATTGAGGTCACGGTCGCAGATTCTGAGCAGCTTGCGCTGGTGAGCCCGCCAGACTCAGGATTGAGCCAAGCGTCGAGCGCGTTTCGACGGTATGGGCAATTGTCATTGATTATTCTGGCTGGTGGCGCGGTCTACCCGCTGGTCTATTTGAGACAAAACTTTGAAGTCACTCTGCTCGAAGCCTTTGGAATCAGCGGCGTTGATCTTCGAGAGACCTATTCTCTGTTGGGCGCAATTTTTGTCTTAACCTATATTCCCAGTGGTTGGTTAGCTGACCGGTTTTCACCCCGAAGTTTGCTGACCTTTTCGCTTGCAGCAACGGGTCTCTTGGGATTTTGGTACGCGACCTTGCCTGGGCCGTGGGCGTTCCGTTTCATTTTTATGTCCTGGGGCGTCACAACAGGACTGACGTTCTGGGCTTCTATGATTAAGAGCGTGAGCTTAATCGCACAAGCCCATGATCAGGGTCGGTTTTTTGGATTGCTGGATGGCGGGCGGGGACTGGTTGAGGCTATTTTAGCAAGCATCGCCCTGGTGATTTTTGCCTATGCCCTTGAATCGACTGAAGTGTCTTCATCGGAAGCGCTGCAGCGTGTCATTATTTTTTACAGTCTTGCCGCTTTGCTCGTAGCGCCCCTGATTTGGGTCGCCTTACCCCAGGGCGCGACTGTCGAGGCAGAAGTGAAAAGCTCAACGGCATTTTGGGCAGACCTTTGTCAGCTGGCCGGTAATCGCTCCCTGTGGCTGGCAGCCCTTTGCATGCTGACGGGCTATCAATTGTTTTGGGCAACTTACAGTCTCTCTGCGTACCTACAAAGCTTTCTGGGGTTGTCCGCAGTGATGGTTGGAACCTTTACTGTTGCCAAACTCTGGATGCGGCCGATCGGGGCAACATTGGCCGGGTTTGCTGGAGATTTTTGGGGAAGAGAAGAAGTCATGGCGGCGTTGTTGGTTGCCAGCTCATTGACCTTTATTGTCTTGACACAGGTACCTGGCGATCTGGGTGCATTTTTGATCTTGGGCGTAGTGCTGATGCTTGGCCTGTTGACCTACGGTATTCGAGGAATTTTTTGGGCGACATTAGAACGCGCAGAGGTGGATGTACGCCTTAAGGGGCTAGCCATCGGGCTACTGAGCTTTATCGGCTATGCGCCCGACTTTTACCAGCCGTGGATCAGTGCGCGTTTGATGGAAGCGTTTCCGGGCAAACTGGGTTTCGACTTGTATTACTGGCTCGTGGCCTCTTTTGGGGTGCTTGGAGCCTTGGCGACGCTGAGATTAAGGCGCCCTTCGGTTGATTGATGTTGGGGTCCGCTGCTGGCAGGATTGTCAGAATGGTTGGCGGTTGTATTCAGACTCAGAGGAGTTTTGGGATGAGACATGAAGAGCGCTATCGGGTTTTAGAAACGCTGAAAGATAATCTAGACGCTGGCACCACAGCGGACGCTGGACGCGTGCTTTGTGCACCGGTGGAGGAGTTTGTTGGTGAAGAACGGCTTGCGCTAGAGCAGGAAGTATTGTTCAAACAAACGCCGCTGCTGCTGGGGTTGAGCTCGGATTTACCCGATGCCCGCAGTTACCTTGCGACGAACGAAGCGGGTGTACCAATTCTTATGACCCGTGATGAAGCTGGAGCGTTTCGTGCGTTTTTGAATGTTTGTCAGCATCGGGGTGCGCAAGTCGTACCTGAGGGGCGTGGCATCGCCGGTCGATTTAGCTGCCCGTTCCATGCTTGGACCTATCACAATACTGGTGACCTGATTGCCGTTACCCGGGAAGGACAGTTTGGCGAGGTCGATCGCAGTGAGTTGGGCCTACGTGAGTTGCCGGCTTGTGAAGTTGCAGGCCTGTTGTGGGTCAAACCAACACCGGGTGATCCGCTCGATCCCGAGGCGTTACTTGGCCCTTTGCAAGATGAGATGGAGCATTGGCAGTTCCGAACGCATGATTTTCGCGAAGAACAGGTTTTAATCTCTGATATTAATTGGAAACTTGCGGTCGACACCTTCGGAGAAAACTATCACTTCAATGTGCTGCATCAAAACACCCTGGCCAATGATATTATCGGTAACTTGCAGACCCATGATGTATTTGACCAACATTATCGGATGGTCTTCGCGAGTAAAACCGGATTCAATCACGTGATCAACGAGGGCTGGCCGATTCAAGATTGGCCCTATCGAATGTTGACGTTAAATGTTTACTATATTTTTCCCAATGTTATTTTGCTGGTCGATCCAGCGGGTGTAGATCTGCTTCGGATGTACCCGGATGACAACCGGCCGGGTCGGTCGAGAACGCATCATCGCTATTATCCAAATCCAGAAATCGCCGATGAGATTACAGAGAGCCGATTTCAAGGGTTTAACGAAATTATTGTTAATGAAGACTATGCGGTGGCGGCTTCGATCCAGCGCAATATCGGTTCTGGGGCTCAGCAATACCACCTCTTCGGCCGCAATGAACCAGCACTGCACCATTACCATAATGTGATTCGCGGGGCGCTGAATTTGCCGGGGTTGGTAACCGCAGAAGGCGGGAATTCTTAGCACCCATTTTAAGACAGAATGCTCAGCAAGACGCATAAGAATGGGCGGCTGTAGAGGTTGCAGTGAAGGTCCGCCATGAGTCATCATGAGTCTAATTGCGTCATAGCATCGATGAAATAATCAAACCGATTGATAGAAGGAAAACACATGTCAGAGCAGCTCCGTAATCTTGATCGCTGGCCAGAACAAGAAACCCGTGGCCACCGCATACCAGGTTCTCGCTACACCGCGAAAGAATTTATGAATCAAGAGTGGGAGGGTATGTGGACCAAAGTTTGGCTTTTGCTCGGGCGTGAAGCAGAACTCCCTAATCCTGGCGATTGGCAAATGGAAGAAGTTGGACCTGAAGAGATCCTGATGGTCCGCCAGAAAGATGGCTCTGTGAAAGCGTTTTACAATGTCTGTCAGCACCGGGGCAATCCTTTGGTCTCGGAGTCAAAGGGCACGGTTCTGCGCCGTTTTGTTTGCAAATATCACAGTTGGGCCTTCACCCCTGACGGAACGCTAAACTTCGCACCCGATAAAGAAGATTTTCCTGAGGGAAACCCGTGTGGGAAAGTTCGACTTCAGGAGCTTTCCTGCGAAACCTTTGCAGGTTTTATTTTCGTCAATATGGATCCGCATTGTCAGTCTCTGCAGTCGTATCTCGGTCCGATCTGGGACGATTGGGCGGCGCGGGATATTCATACTTGGCGACGAACCATGGCCAATACCATGTGGCTGCCCTGTAACTGGAAAATTGTGTTGGATAATTTTAATGAGTCCTACCATGTCCCGACTGTGCATCAGGGGGCGACGCCAGACACGGATCGCAAAGCCATTCGAGGGCATATCGATACGTATTTCAAAGAGACGCAATTTGATTTGTCTGATGAAGGCCACAACCGGATGGTGATGAAAGGCGGATTCAGCGTGGGGTCAACCGATGCGGAAGGGAATATTCTTGAGCCCCTAGCGTCTCAGCTGCGGTATTGGGAAATTGATCCAGAAGCCTTCAAGGGGCGGCCAGAAGCGACTCGCGAGGCGCTTCAGCAGGCGAAGCGCAGGCTTGGGCCGGAACGGGGTTATACCCATTACGACCGAATCCCAGATGAGCAGTTTACCGACGCGTTTCATTACACCTTGTTTCCTAATTTCGCCGTGTCGGTTTGGTCCGATGGGTTCCATTTTCTGCGGGCCAGGCCCCATCGAGATGATCCTGAGCAGTGTTTATTTGATAACTGGTGGTATGCGAGCCCCGCAGCGATTCAAGCGGGCTCTAAACACGGCGGGCGTGCGGGGTCCAACGTCATTGCGACCGAGGGCCACACCGAGGCGCCACTGAAGATGTTGACCTATGGCGAAGATTCAATCGGGGCCGCTATTGAAGAAGACGTTGCTGTTTTCGTGACCCAGCAGCGCGGATTTAGGTCGCGGGGCTTTCAAGGGGTTTATCTTTCGAATCAGGAAAAGCGGATCCGCCGGTACCATGAGCTGATTGATGATTATATTGAAGGGCGGTTGCCGAAAGAGGTCTCCTAGGGACTGAATTCGAGTTGTTTCTTGACGGTTCAGCGAGCCAATTCTGCGCTAGGTCTGAAGGGGCGACTCAGACGTGAGTGTCTCTGGATAGCAGATCGATGCCTTGTCAGCGACTGGGACTTGTTCGAGGAAGAGGCGCCAGACGAGGCTATGATTTTTTCTCAGTGCAAGGCATCGCGCCCAACTGTGAATGGGAATTTAACGCAGTAGAACGAATGGGAGACAGCAGATGAGTGAGCTTGAAGACCGCTTAGCGATCCAAGATGTAATGACGCGCTATGCAGCGGGTGTCGATGATCGTGATTTCGAGCAGTACCGAGGGTGTTTTGCTGATGACGTTGAAATCGTCGGGTTTGGTGGTGATCCGGTAATCGGTGCAGACCGCTGGACAGAGGATGTTAAGGGCAAGCTCGCGGTTTTTGGACAGACTCAGCATATGTTGGGCCCTCAATTGGTCTCAATAGAGGGTGATAAGGCGTCTGCTCGTACCGATGTGCAAGCGCTGCACTATATGGCCGATGATCCGGAGACCACCTTGATTCTTTGGGCGACTTATTTCACCGATTTGAAACGGGAAGCGACGGGCTGGAAGATTGCTCGCCACGAGCTCGTTCGACGAGGCACGCGCATCCAAAAGGGTTAGTGCTTAGCAACCCTTGATCACAGGTCGCGCAGTATCAAAGCTTTCGCTAACGCCGTTTCAAACCTCCAATGCTTGTTCAACGTCCAACTGCAACGCTTAGAACTAAGCTTGATCAGCATGAGCATTGTTCTTGGTGGTCCCTTCAAACTTGGGTTTCAACGCAAAAATAGGGATCTCTTGGGACGTCCGGGTTTGGTAGACAGCAAACCCAGGATTAAAGTTCACGAAGTCTCTCCAGATCCTTGCTCGGTGGTCGCCTATAATTCGATCTGCGATATAGGTGCCCGTGCCGTCTGGTGAGTGGATCACTGTGGTTGGATTAGCAGACAGATTGAGCGCCCAACCCGCGTTGCCGCCCTGGCCGCCGCGAGAGCCGATGATGTAAAGAGTACTCGGTGTGGACCGATCTTGAAGGTATAACAGTGGCGTTGCTCGTCGCTGCCCTGACTTGCGTCCCGTGGTCTCTAGCAAAAGCGTTGGCGCGCCTAGTGCAGAGATGCAATATCGCCCTCGGGTGAGCCGCAACAGAAGTCGGTCCGTGGGTGTAATGAGCATCATGAGGAGCCGGCCGCCGGTTTTGGTTGTTGCTACCCGAAGCAGGAATTGAAGTAACCGATTTTTCATCTATTTTCTTGTATCGCCTGATGCTTTGAATCTTTTCCACGTCCACTGCTCGGACCTTGGGGCCCAAGCCCGTCGCGTTTGTTTTCCTCTGTGATGGATTTTGTGGTTATCTAGGTTTGATTATCAAAAGTAGGTCTTAGATTGCCTGTTATGATAGTCCAGCAGCGATGGGCTCCAAGCCCAAACCAAAAGGATCAGCAGTATGACGGAAAAGCCAATGAATGTGTTGTTCATTATGACCGATCAGCATCGGGCTGCGGATGTGGGCTTTATGGGTAACAAAGTCATTCGCACGCCGAATCTTGATGGGTTGGCAGCCGATGCGATGGTCTTTGAAAATGCCTGGGTCTCTAATCCAGTCTGTATGCCCAATCGTTCGACGGTAATGACCGGGCGTATGCCCTCGGCTCATGGCGTTGTTTTCAATGATCGGTCCCTGGATCCGGGAGTCAACACGTTTGTTAGAGGCTTTAAAAAGGCCGGCTACCGAACCGGTTTAATTGGCAAGTCCCATTTACAGCACGGTGTCAGTAAAAACTCGATGACGCCGTTTCGCGGTGCACCCTCAGCGCACGTTCCTTTTGAACCCGGTTGGGATGAAATTGAAGATTTCGAGCGATACCTTGATGCCACGCCAACAGATCCTGAAGATTTTTATGGCTTTGACCATATCAGGTTGAGCATCGATCACGGAGCCAGGATCGCTGGGCATCATTTGCGCTGGGCGCTTGAGCGGGGCGGTGACCGTTCTGCATTGGATATTGATCAAGATCACGATACCCAAGGTACAGACCGATCTGAGCACTGGCGGCAAATTTATCGACCGCCTTATGATGCGGAACTGCATTCGACCCGTTTTGTGACGGATCAAGGTTTGGCATTCATTGACGAGGCTCATGCTGCTGGTCAACCTTGGCTCGCCTATTGCTCGTTTCCGGACCCTCATCATCCGATGACACCGCCGGGGGAATGGTTCGATGCCTACTGTCCTAGGGATATGCCCTTGCCTGACAGTCGATTCGATGGGCTTAAAGATGCTCCGCAGCACTTACGACTTTTCCAGTCGATTCATCCCAAAGATCAACGCAACTGGGTGAGTCCCTGTGGCTTCGGTAGCGATGCACTCCTGGGTGAAGCCATTGCAGCGACTTACGGCATGATCAGCATGGTGGATACAGGGGTGGGTGAACTGCTAGGCCGGTTAGACAGCCTGGGGATTCGCGACAACACCTTGGTGGTGTTTACGTCGGATCATGGCGACATGATGGGTGAGCATGGATTGTTTCTTAAAGGGTTTATGCACTATCGAGGCACGCTACAAGTCCCGCTCTTGATCAGTGTTCCTGATCAGCCCGGTGGGCGCAGCCAAAGTTTGGCATCGTCTATTGATTTGGGGCCGACACTGATGGATGCCTGCAAGATTCCAGCTTACGACGGTATTCAAGGTCGGTCGCTCATGCCTATCGTACAAAACGCCGAGGCTTCGGTTCGTGACTTTGTTTTAGTCGAAGACGATATCGTGTCCGTGACGGCAAAGCTCACGCCAATCCCGGCACGCACTCGCTCTTTAATCTGCGGAGACTATCGGTTTACCCGAAACAGCAAAGGAGAGGAGCAGCTCTTTAATTTGAGACAGGATCCGGAAGAGATGAAAGATCTAAAGCACACGGATGCGGCAAGGCTGGGTCTCCTAGAGGTGTTGAGCGATGCTATGATGGAGGCTGATGATTCCTCTCGGGGCGCGCCCGCTACAGAACCGATGTAGAATGGGGATCATAACGTTCAGGCTGTGTTCAGCTGAGAACAGAGAGAGTAGGGTTAAAACATAGCGCGAGGGCGAAGCATGAAAAGTGGCATACAATGGAACGGGGTTTTGATCATGATCGTTGCCCTGCATTTGAGTATGGTTGCTGCTGCCATTGAGGGCAGTGACCGCCGAACACAGATTGAATCAATGGATCCAGAGCAGCGAGAACAGATGATGCGCAAACCACAGGCTCGCCTTGAATCCATGTCCTCTGAACGACGCCAGCAGATGATGCGCGAAGGTCGTGGGGCTATGGAATCCATGTTGCCCGAGCAGCGCGAGCAGATGATGCGCGAACGGCGTTCCCGTATGGAATCCATGTCGCCTGAGCAGCGTGGGCAGATGATGCGCGAACGTCGTGGGGCTATGGAATCCATGTTGCCCGAGCAGCGCGAGCAGATGATGCGCGAACGTCGTGGGGCTATGGAATCCATGTCGCCCGAGCAGCGCGAGCAATTTAAGGATGAGCGTCGCGCCCGGATAGATTCGATGTCGCCTCAGCAGCGCGAACAAATGAAGCGCGACCGCCGCGTTCCAATGGGTTCGAGAGCTCCTCAATAATACCAAGTGAGAATGAGCCTGTAGGCATCGCTGCTTTTTTAAAAATTGGGCTTAAAACATTCGATCCGACAGATCAAAAGACTCAATTTCACAGCGAAAGTCGCGTTGGTCAATAAAGCCAGCCTTCAATGAAGCGCGGTCAACCTGAAAATAGCGCATGGTTCTGTAGGCAGGGTGATAGTACGAAACACTGAATGTCTTTTGATCAAGACTCAGTTTTGCGGCGATAATGTCCCCACCTTCCTTGCCGCAAAGGGTAAAGAGCTGAAATTCAGCGGTAATTTCTTGGTTTCCTTCTGGCAGTTCTCCATCAAACGTGATGACCGCTTTGCGTCCGAATTTTGAGGTTTCGCAAAATGCCGCTGTTTGTTCCATTTGATTGGCTTTCTGTGGTTGTCCAAATGCTCTGTTTTTCTTTGCTTGCTCGGACCAATATCGGGCAGAAAACTCGCCGGTTTGCGAGGTGCACGCGATGCGCTGGGGTG
>Ga0209631_10006314_pt1 | contig 12238 bp, 17 predicted proteins | sample COG_08_FD_184752 | JGI IMG/M metagenome (GOLD analysis project Ga0209631, IMG submission 184752) | Pelagic Microbial community sample from North Sea - COGITO 998_met_08 (SPAdes) (version 2) | ecosystem: Environmental > Aquatic > Marine > Neritic zone/Coastal water | place: Helgoland, sampling... | reverse complement strand
GTTTCTTCTTTAAGTGGGTCGTTCTCTGACTTTTGCATCATTCTTTGTGCAAGGTCAACAAGTGTAGAGATATTTGATGTTTCCATTCTCTTCTTGTTTTTATCGTTTACTTTACCATAGATTTGTGTAATCATTGAGGCAGTAAACATATCAACCATTATACCACCAACTTTAGTTGCACTCTTTTTGTCTACAATCTTTTGTAAATCAGGCATAAGGTTCTTACCTTCTGTCATTATACTTTTTATAGATTCATGTAAACCACTTAGATTACCACGATATTTGATTTTATTTTTCTTTTCTAAAACTTCTGATTCGTTTTTTGTTGGTTTATCCCAACCACCACCATGGTCTTCTGCAGTCTTTAGTTTACCTAATTCAACATATAAAGGTTGTAAGTCTACACCATTTTTATAGTCATCTGTTTTACTGTATGTTGGGTCAATCATAAGACCGACTTTGTATGCACTTGAACCTTCTTCAGGTGTTGAGTAAACTGGTTTTTGTTTGATTTTGTTTTTCTTACAATAAGAATCAATCATCTTCTTTGCTTTTTCAAAGTCTTTTTTATTCTCTTCTGAAGTGATTCTGTCTCCTTTACCACCTCTGAACTGAATGTAGAAGTCTACACATCTAGAAAAGGTTGAGTCGGAATAAGGTTTATATTTCTCATCAATAATTGACATTATGAAGTCTTCTGCATCGTCCTTACTACCTACTTCACCTGTTTGTGAAGCCCATGTTAGTAATTCGTCTTCTACTTTTTTAGGTAAATCTTTATCGTTGTTTCTGAGTTTGTCAATGTCACGTTTATATTTTGTGATAAGTTTTTTCCAATCTCTGTCTCTTGGATACATTTTGATTACTTTTTTGTAATCTTCATCTAACATATTGAATGAATCTTTGAATGATTCTTCGTTTGCAAACTTAAGTGCATTTTGAACTTCTTTTGCTTTTAGGATTTTATCCCCGTAATAGTCTTTAATAGATTTGATTGCAATATCCATTGCACCACCAAGGTCTAATGCAACCTCGACTGCTTTCTTGACTACTTTGTCTTTGACTTTGTTTCTACGGAAATAGACTTGAATCTCACGTCCAGTAAGTTTCTGTTTTCCATAAGGGCCGAGTGGGTTAACTTTCCCGTCCTTATCTAATACCTTTTTGGCTTCGTAAAAGAGGTTCATACTAGTTCCTAATATTGTTTTTTCTTTTTATCAGAGGCACATTCACCTTCTGCAACTTCTTCTTCGTTTTTACCTTTATAGTTTTTATCTATGTAATCAAAGAATTTCTTTTTCTCTTCATCTGATTTAAAATCAGCAGGAGAATCTACACCAAATTTTTTAAGTGCAGATTGAAAGAACTCTTCATATTCTTTTGAGTTCTGTAAGACTGTTCTAGACGCTTCTAGTAATTCGGGTGATAGACCCATTGATGTTAGTTTCATTGTTCTAATTCCCCTTTTTCGAAGTAGTCAAACATCTTCTGTTTACCTTCTGTTGTTAAATGTAATTGTTTTGCAAGTCTACCAAGCATATTTTTTTCTACGAGTTTTTCTGCAGATTTCTCTACTGATTCTTTTACTGGTTTTTCTTCTTCAACTTCGACTGAATCTTTAAGAGGTGAAACACCTGCTTTCTTGAACATTTTTATAAGGTCTTTATCCTTAATCATGTCTCTTTGTTTATTGTCTGCACCCATACCGAATGTAGTTTTCTTAAATCCATTAGGATTTTGTTTCTGCATTGCAAGTGCAACTTTAACGTCTGTCATGTTAAGAAGTTTTGCAATACCCATAGCTTCTGTTTCACTATCTGTATTGAATACCTTCTTAATCATATCACCCATTGAGGCTTCAAGAACTAATTCTTCAGTGATTTCATCTTCGACTACTTTAACGTCTTCTTCGAATCCAGTTAGAAGGTCGTTTTCGATATCTTCACTTATGATTTCGTCTGCAGTTTTTTCCACACTCCCTTCTTTCAAAGCGATGTGACTACGGACTTGTTCTAGTTTTTCTTTCCAGTTTTCTGATTTATAACTCATAACAGTATTATTTATAATTTTTGAGAGGTCATGTGCATGATATCACGAACAATTGCTCTATTAGTTGGTTTGTTTGGTATTTCCTTTGCTTTTGCAATAATATTTAGTGCAGTTTTATATGATATTTTTCCATCTTGGTATCTACGTAAGACTCCACACTTATAAGTTTTACATGTTTCGGGTCTAGTTTCATAGTTTTTACACTTATTATCTTCTTGTAAGTGTTCACAACCCTTCTGTTGGTGGTATACATGACCATGGTCTGTTGCAATTACATCATAACCTAGCCGTCTTTTTAATCTATAGGTTGATTTAAATCTATCTTTTTCTTTGAAATAAGACTTCTCTTTATCAGTTGTAAACATGGTTCTAAACAATGCACCATTGCAACATAGTCCACAATCAAAACATAATTCTTTATTCGTTTCTTGTAGTTGTGTATCCATTATCTATACGAAGAACCAAATCTCCTTCACCTTTTATTACTCTATGGTAATTATTCTTTATGATAAAATAGTCTTTTCCTATCTCTAATTCTTCGGGTAATTTGTCTTCTTTTTGTAATTCCCACCCATTTCCACTCAATACATGTATGGTTCTAGACTCTTTATCTCTATGCCAAACCAATTCCTCTTCGTCTACATCTGCAGAAAATGTTCTAACAATGTATTCTATATCTGTCCCATGTTGGACTAGTGGTTGGTCTATATAAGGGTTAGTCATCGCCTGGATAGTAATTGTCGGTTTTTTCTCTATATCCATAAAAACTACCTTCTTTCTCTTTCTTTTTTGCTTCAAACATTCCTAACACATAGTTATCTGCAACGTCTTCTGCATAAGATTCACTATGGTTATGAACCTGTCTAGTTTCTAGTATTACGTTGTCTTTTGCTAAATCTACTTCAAAACCTTCTGAAGTTAGTCGGACTGTTGCAGTCCTGTTTTCATTTCTGTATTCGTGTATCACTTGACTCATAATTATCTCCTTATATTTAGTTTACCAAAAAAAGTTTCCGCCGTCTGATAGACCTAACTGTTTCGCATAATGTGGTAATCTACATGCCCAATATGATGCAGTAGTTTTATCTTTTTGTTGTGAACACTTATGTCGTGCAGCGAAGGATTTTCTTGCTTTCTCGTTTCCGAGTTTCACTTTGAGACCTGTAGTGTCTCCCCATGTGACTTTTTTAATCTTTTTAGTTTGTGGGTCTCTAACATACACATAGTATTTCTTAGGGCCACCTGCTTTTGGTTTGTTGAGTTCGGGTTCTTCTTCTTCGTTTATAAACTCGTATTGTGGACAATCTAGTGGAACTAATTCTCCCTCATACACTTCGAACTCACCAATATCTGTTTCCATTATATTCTTATCAACTTCAGTAAGTCTGTATCGGTCTTCTTTGATAAGGTTTCTTGCTTCATTAATACATTCAAAATACATCATAGAACCTAAACGAAATGGATTGTCTAGTAGATTGGTTTTTTCTTTTTGAAGTGTATCGAGTGTTTCGTTGATTGCAATTTGAGAAAATGTTTTCTTTGAATCGTGATATGATTTTTGATTCTCTTTTACGTATTTCTCAACTGATTGACCAGGCGTATCTTCTTGATATGCTTTTACTGTTTCGTCTGTTCCCTGTTCGTGAACTCCGTTATCGTGTTTATTTCCTGCCACTTGGAAGTATCCCCTTCTCTTTCAATTTTCTAAGTCTTGGTTCTGTTCTATTGTATTTTTGTGATACAATTGATAAGTTAGACTTGTCATTATTCATAGGATTGTTGTCCTTATGGTGAACGTCCTTTCCTTTTATATCTTTTCTGTCCTTTAGACTTCTTCGTGCTTCATTTCTTTTTGCACGTCTTTTAACTTGTTCGGGTTTTGAGTGATAATTTTCATACTCTTTTTTGTAATCTCTTTCTTCGTTTTGTTTCTCGGCAGCCTTTCTATCTGCATCACGTTTTGCTTGAATTTGTTTATTCTGAACTTCTTTTTCTTTCTGTTGATTGACTTTATCTGTTTCTCTTTCGTGTCTATCAGTAAGTGCTTCTAACTCTTGTTCTTGTTTTGCTTTTAATCTTTCTAGTTCTTCAGTTTGTTTTGCTTTAAGATTTGCAGCGTCAACTGCAGCGTCTTCTTGTATGTTATCACCAAACTTTAAAAATAGTTTTCCTTTCTCTTGTTTCTTATCAGTGACTTTCATTTTAACATATGACCCCAAATGATTAATTATTCCGACTCCTTTTTCAGGATTCTTTTCATATTCTTTTTCAACCATTTTCATTATATTTTTGAAAATGTATTCTAAGATACTTCTCCAATCAGTGACAAGTTTACCTTCTTCTATTGCTTCACTCATAACAAGTGAAGATAATTGATTGACAACAACTGATATCTGAGTAGTGTTCATTGTTGATAACACTTCTAATTGTTTTTTACTAAGACCTTTAACTTTCTTAAGTGCCTTTTTGATATCAATTCCTTCTTCTATTGACTCTGATTTACCCGAAACTTTCTTTGCAAGGTCTTGGTCTGCACCACCCCATGTTCCTTTAGATTTAGTCACAAAAGAATTAACACGTGCATGTCCCCATTGTTCGGGTGTAGTTCCTGGCCTATGACCACCTTTCCAAGCTGCAACACCACGTTTGTAGACTTGTTTTAGAATACCAACTGGCATTCCACTCTTGTCTGCTTTCTTTTGTAGAGATTTATCAGCTGCACCTTCTCCAAACATTTTCTTATACTTCTTAGTGTGTTGTGAAGGTTTTGTATCTGCTTGTGAATCGCCAGGTGCTGGTTTGAATGCATCTTCACCTTCTTTATCTTTGTTTTTATCAAAGTGTGATGCACGTTTATCTTTTGTAGACTTAGACATTTCGTCTCCGTCTGCGTCTTTTGCGTAATACTTCTTAGGTTGAGAACCTTTCTTGCCCTCTACTTCTTTATCTTGTTGAGTTTTACGTAATTTTTCTCTAAGTTCTTCTAACATACTACTATTTAGTTCTTTTTAACAACTATCCTCTTACCAGTCTTTCTACTTGTGGTTGTTTTAAAGTTTACACCTATATTAGGTATATCGGGTGTTTTCACTGTATCTTTACCTTTACCTCTCATCTTCAGTTCGTAAGATTTCCATTTCATTGCAATTTTGTTTTTAGGGAATGAGGTAGACCAACCTAACAGTTTACTGTATAGTGAATTTGCCTTTTTATCAAGACTTGCAAGGTCATCATCATTCTTAATCTCTACAAAGTCTCTACCAAAAATTGATTTATATTCCTTTGCATTCTTTTGTGCAGCGTCCCAATCTTTCTTTACAATTTCAGATGGTAGTTTTCTAGACCTTAAGTCATTTCTTTTTTGTGCATTGTCTAAACTTGCATTAACAAATACCATTTTGTATTCGTATCCTAATGTGTCTAACATTTTTTTGTAGTTCTTAATCTTACCCGACTTTGCACTTGTAGTGTCAAAGATAAGACCTAGTCTTCCTTCGATATAGGATTCTAGATTTTTACCTGTAATCTTTTTTGCTTTTGCACGGATAGGGTCTACTTTATCAAAGTCTGCACCTCTAAGGTCAAGTGACATTCCTGCTTTCTTTAGTCCGTTTTCAAATGCTTTATCAGTGTTGACCATTTTTAAACCAAGTGCAGTCAAAGCTAATTTCTTTACAACTGCAGATTTACCACTGCCTGGCCCACCACTTAGGAAAACTGCTTTGAATATGCCAGGGTCATAGACTCCTTCTTTAACTAAATCTTCAACCATGTAGTGTGGTAGTGTTCCTTCTGCAATACCCATTCCTTTACGAATGTCATTGTATAGTTTCTGAATCAATCCTTTGTTCTTAGTTGGGACACCTTGTTTAAAATTATCAAAGTCTCCTGCTTCTGCATATCCTCTGAGTTTACTTGCAGACATTCCACTGACATCATCTGCATCGGGGTCTCTCTCACCAGCAGATACTATATTAATCTCTTCGAATTTATAGAATCCATGACGTGCTTTAACACCATTGTATTTGTTTAGTAGTGTTTCAAATTCACCAACTCTATCTGAACCTACAACCATTTTGATTCTAGTGTATTTCTTTTTATGTAATTCTGTTGCAATCTCAAATACTGTTCTTGCATTTACATCTGCAACAATCTTTCCAAAGAAACTTCTTAGGTATTTGATTTTATCTCGGTGTGATAGTGGATTTTTAACCTTGTCATTTGAGTGTGAAGTGAATAATAGAACATCATCACCTTTTGATTCTTTTTTGAGTTTGTCTACTAACTTTCCATGACCTGTTGTAGGTGGATTGAAACGTCCAAAGGTAAATACTGCACCTTTGTTCTTAGCTTCTGTGAGAAATTTATTAAATGATTTCATCTTTTTTCTCTATCTTTTTTGACTTCGTTTTCAATATCTTTCATGTTTTCATTTCCGTCTTTACTAGTGTCGTAGTTGAATGCTTTATCTTCTTCACCTACTGCCCAACTTCCGTCAACATATTTGATATCATCTCTTTGCATAGGATAATCGGGTAATGCAAGAGGTGGGAATTCTTCGTTTATGAATTGTTTGAATGATTTCATTACTTATCCCAAGATTTTTGTGCAGTGAAGTTATTAAATGCAAACTCCATTCTGTCTACAAGTTTAACTGCACTTCCTGTTTTATCGATTGCAACGTATCCTTCGGGGTTTACTACCTCAAAACCATTTGCAGTTTTTTTGAAAGTTCCTATACTCTTTACTCTATTTAGTGCATTTATGATAAGTTGTTTTGCAACAACCAAGTGTCCCATAAATGAAGTAAGATTAGTTATCATATTCTTTAAACTTCTGAGTTCATTAAAGAGTTGTTCACCAATCTCTTGTTTGATTTGTTTGGTCTTTTCCATTTTGACCTTTGCAACCACCTTATCTCTCCAGTAGTTTTCAAAGTGTTCCATATATCCTTTGTATGTTGGATTGAAACTACCACCTCTGATAAGTGTATTACAATATGTTTTGTATGATGCACCAGCACCTTTCTTTCCAATCTCTTCCTGTATTTTTTGGAACTTATCTAAATCTTTCTTTTTAATTCCGTGGAATGCTTTACCTGTTTTGGATAGTTCTTGTGTAAGTGTAAGTGTTTCTTTTGCAGTCATTGAACCTTTACCACTGACATCTTTATATGTTGCATCGTCAATCCAAACATCTTTACTGTTTCCTAGTTTAGATATGTTTGCACCAAAACTTGCACCCAAGTCTTCTATTGTAGAACCAGTGTATGTAGTATGAAATACAATACCCATTTTAGAGTTTGCAATCTCTTTACCTAAATCTGAATTGATATCTACTGCATACATGATTGTATTTGGTTGGAATGTGACGAATGATTTTCCGTCAATCTTTTGCATTTTCTTGTCATTGGTATACATTAAATCACCTTGCATGATTGTATTCCAAGATAGTTTAGATAAACATTGAAATGAAGTTAAGAACTTTTCTTTTAATGCACCACTTAATTCGTCTGCATTTTTAATTTCATGTTCTGAAGTGTAAAACTTAGGTTCTTTATTGAATAGAGATTTCTTTGCAACAAAGAATTGATTAGTTTCGGGGTGTTGACCACAGAAAATAGCAGGAGCTCCGTCCCACTTAACAGTCATGTTAACACTTGAATTAGAGTTTCCTTTTAACATGTCTCTAAGACCCTGTAAAAAGTTTATAGCACCACGTCCACCATCAATCCCTTGATTGATAATCTCGTCTTCTAAGTGTTCTAAATGTAGATTTTTTGCACCCATAATAGTAATTATACCACATTCTTGGTGGTATTACTACTATTTATGGTATTTTTTTGTTTATTAACTTGGGTCAACTTGGTCAATATCACCAGCAGTTATTCCTGCGTCGATATCGTCTAAGTCTGATTGATATGCAGTTAATTCAGCATCTATATCTGTAATAGCTTGGTCTGAATCTGTAAAGTTTGAAATACCTTTTGCATGTTCTTGGAAATAGTATTGTTGCCAATCGTCATGTGTCCAATTACTTCCGTCAAAGTCTGCTGGATTCCAACCTTCAGTTGCAGTTATTGAAGGATTTGCAGTCTTCCATGCAGTTAACCAACCAACAAGTCCAGCACCTGTCCATGCAGATTTACTACCACGTGCAGTATGGTCTGTTCCGTTAGGTTGATTAGTGACTTGATATTCTTGACTTACACCCTTTAACCAATTCTTATTACTATTCAAAGCTGCAATTGCAGCTACTAAGTCGGCTCTTGCTGTTTCTCTTGACATAAATTCTCCGTGATTTACTTTCTGAAAGTATTATATGTTATTATTTAGGATTTTGCAAGTGGTGAGGAAGACAATTTTGATTCTATTTTTGATATTTTTTTGTTTATTTTATCAATTTCTTTAGAATCTTTAGATACACGTGCATCTCTCAATTGTTTCTTGAGTTCAATTTTTTCGGTTATTTTTGATATAACCTCTGAACTTTTTATCACTTTCTTCATAGAACCATCTAGTATAACATTATTTAGGTGGTCTGTAAAGGGGGTTTATTTGAAGTCGTTAAAATCTCTCTTCTGTCCATCATTCCTTCCTCTATCAAATACAGGAACATCATCATTGTGGGTAGAATCATTCTCAAATAATTCTTCTTGTGCTTCTTGTTCACAATCATAGAGTTTCATTCTACTTCTATCAATACCGATTACAAATCTTTTGAAGATTGTAGGGTCATTGTATCTGTTCTTTAACTGTTTCACTACGAGTTGGTCTAGTTCTTCTAGTTCGTCACTGGTAATCAATGCAAACATTAAGTCTGCAGTTGCAGGCAATCCAAAGGACTCTGAAGTATCTTCAAGTCCTATATCTGTAGAACCAAATCCACTTCTTGTGGTTTGTGTTGCACTGACTAATGGAACGTCAAACTCCACTGCAAGACCTCTGAGTTCCTCTGCAATACTCTTTACAAGTGTATAAGAGTTTGCACCAGCTCCTGGCTTGATTCTATGTGAAGCACATATGTTCAGATAATCTACAAATATGATATCGGGTTGAAAGTCTTTTTTGATATCCAATTCTTGTAATAGGTGTCTGAAGTGTCCTACATGTGCAGTTGCAGTTGGATATTCTTTGACTATAAGTTTACCTTTAGTTTTGTTTTTCAGTTTATCAACTTTCTTCTCAAACATTTTCTTAGATAAATCGGGTAGTTCTTTCATAGGAACATTCATAGTGTTTGCATCTATTCTCTCTGCAATCCTTTCTTCTGACATTTCCATAGTAATGTATAAAACATTCTTGTTCATCATAAGACATGAAGCAGCTTGGTGACACATAAACAATGATTTACCAACACCAGTTCCAGCAAGAACAATGTTAAGTGTTTTGTTTGGTAATCCACCTTTGGTAATCTTGTTGAAGTATTCTAAGTCAAACGGAATCTTCTCTTCTTCCGTATGATAGAATTCCCATCTTGCATCTGAGTCTTCTAACACGTCATGTCCAATGTTTGTGTCAAAGGACACGGAAAGTGCGTCTTTCAATAGTTCGGGTATTTCACCAGTAGACCTTTGTGATTTCTTGTCAATGACTTCAATCGAATCCATGACTGCAATATAGATTGCTCTATCTTTACACCATTTCTCCGTTTCTTCCACTAACCACTCACTTGGTGTGGTCTCCTTATCTTTACCAATCTTATCAACTATAGTTTTTGAACCTTTTGCAATACTCTCGTTAAGAGAAGAATTGTTTTCAAGATTTATGAGAAGTGCTTCTACAGTTGGAGATTTGATATACTTCTGAAAGTATTCATGTATTTCATTGAATACAGTTCTTTCATCAGTATCGGCAAAATACTCTGACTTAATGAATGGGACGCACTTTCGTGCAAACTCTTCACTCTGAATCAGATTCTTCAGTATCGTCTGTTCTATGCGTGTTTCCATATTTAAAGTATCCTTCTACTACTGTTTCGAGTCTTTCCATTACATCGGGTGTAAAGTATTTCTCGGGGTTGTTGTTAATTGTTTTACCAAATTCTGTTTTACCATTTGGTAGTTTGATACGAGTAGAACTTTTCTCAAAGATTCCACTTGCAAGTGCAAGGTCTAAAAGACCATAGTATCTATCTAGTCCACTGTCATAAGATAGTCTTACGTCAACTATTCTATTTTCTACAGTCAATCTAGATTTTGCATTCTTACAATGAATGATATTACCAACGACTTCTGTTCCTTCCTTCTCTTTTTTCTTTGAAAGATAGATAATTGAAGAGGCTGCATATTTGAGACCACTTCCACCACCCATTTCTTTTTGAGGGAACATAGAACCAATCACATCATATGTGTGATTAGTCACAATCATTGGAACACCAGCACGTCCTAACTTAAGTGTTAGAACTCTGAATGCACCTTTAACAACTTGAGCACGAGTCATGTCTCGGGTTTCTTTACCCTCGGCAGTGTCCTCGATTTCTTTAGTAGTTGATAACATACCAAGTGAGTCAAGACACATCATCATAGGTGGTCTCTTATCTTTTGGTGTTTCAAGATACTTATCAAGTATGGATATTGCCTGTTTTCTGAATTCTTGAACAGTGACCACAGGCACGATAACCATTCTTTTTGAATCGATTCCTCTATCTTCAATCATTGTTTTACTGATTGCAGATTCAGATTCGAAATAGATTACTGCAGAATCGGGGTGGTCTTCAAGGAATTGTTTTACCATACCCAAGGCAAAGTAAGTTTTTCCTGTTGCAGATTCACCTGCGATTGCAGTGATTTTGTTTGAGGGAAGTCCACCATATAGTGAACCACTCAAAAGTGAATTGAAGACATAACTACCCGTATCTACGAATGTATCTACGTCTCCAGCAGCCACACCATCTGAAACTATATTTGCATATTCGTTTCCAGTTGATTTGACTAAATCTTTAATAAATGACATAACACTTCTCCATAATGTATCACTCTATTATACAGAAGAAAGGTAAAATTGTAAAGGTGGTTTTTATTCGTTATCTAATTTTTGTGAAATCTCACAAAGTCTTTCGTCAACTTTGATGTGTTCTTCCATCATAGAAACAAGTTGATTAACTTTAGATTCTAAGTGTATAATGAATCCAAAGATTACGGCTATCATAAGGATATAGAAACAGTCCATCATTGTTATAATCATGATACCTTATCAATCTCCTCTTGAGTCACATATCCATTGTCCATAACAAATTTTCTGTTATCTAAATGTTGTTGTTCAACCAAGTCTTTATTCTCTCCACTATAAACTACTGCATGACAATCTTTAATCATTTGAATATTGATATCTACTTTGTGTCCGAATACAGGGTGTCCTTCTACATGATGTGCATATAGTGTTCCTAAGATTCTTCCAAACTTACCTTTGTCGTGTGATACAAGTGATATTGTTTCACATTCTTCTAGTAATTTCTTTAAGTGTTTTTTAGAAGCTTTACCAAATAGTTTTTCTACTTTGTCTCTAGTTCTAGATTCTGGCGTATCGATTCCAACCATTCGGACTCTTTGTTTTTTATAAACCATACCGAAACCTAAATCAATATCTACATCTACTGTATCACCATCGACAACTTTTACTACTTTAACTTTATACTCATACATAATTATGTTTCCTATGAGAAGATTTTTCTTCCCAGTTTTCTATTGCCTTTCTTATACTGTCTTCTGCAAGAACAGAACAATGTAATTTGATTGGTGGTAGTTCTAATGCTTCTGCAATGTCTTTATCTTTAACTAGTTTTGCTTCTTCGATAGTTTTACCTGTAAGCATGTCAACAAACAAAGAAGAACTTGCAATAGCACTTCCACAACCATATGTTTTAAATTTAACATCAACGATTCTCTCGTCCATGTCTAACTTCAATTGAAGTTTCATGACATCACCACAAGCAGGAGCTCCAGTCATACCCGTTGCAACCATTGGGTCTTTAGGGTCAAATCTTCCGACTGCATGTTTCTCGGGGTTATTTAAAACCTCTTCGAATCTATCTACTACTTGTTTACTATATGCCATTATATTTATTTATGTTAATAAAAAAGAGGGAACACTAGTCCCCTCTCCTAGTTCTACATTTTTGTGGGAACTCTGAACAATAGAGCATCATAGCCTCCAGTAATACAACTGTCGGAATGACCTCCTCTACTTTT
>Ga0209631_10006313_pt1 | contig 12239 bp, 16 predicted proteins | sample COG_08_FD_184752 | JGI IMG/M metagenome (GOLD analysis project Ga0209631, IMG submission 184752) | Pelagic Microbial community sample from North Sea - COGITO 998_met_08 (SPAdes) (version 2) | ecosystem: Environmental > Aquatic > Marine > Neritic zone/Coastal water | place: Helgoland, sampling... | reverse complement strand
AAATATTAATCAGAGTGTTAATTGGGTTATTTGATAAATGAGGATAAGCAACATGACCTTGAGTCCCAGAAACCACAATTTTTCCAGACAAACTGCCTCTTCTTCCAATTTTAATCATTTCACCAAGAACATTAGGATTAGTTGGTTCTCCCACAATGCAAAAATTTATCTTTTCTTTCTTTTTTCTTAAATATTCTACTACTTTTTTGGTACCATTAATTGCTAAACCTTCTTCATCACCAGTAATTAAAAAACTAATGGACCCATTAAATTTTTTTCTTTTTTTTAAAAATTTATTTACCGCTGAAACAAAACATGCGATAGAACTTTTCATGTCATTGGCACCTCTGCCTATCAAATAATTTTTTTTAACAATAGGCTTAAAAGGATTGACAGTCCAATCTTCAATATTACCTGGAGGCACTACATCCGTATGCCCTGCATAGCACAGGTTGGGTTCATTACTTCCCAATCTAGCGTATAAATTTTTAATTGGCTTACTTTGTTTGTCTTTGAACTCTAAAATTTTGCAAGTAAATCCAAGTGATTTTAATTGTTTGCTCAAAAAGTTTATTGTTCCCGCATCTCTTGGTGTTATGCTGGGAAATTTTATAAGCTCTTTAGCTAGTTTTAACTCATTAATGTTATTCATTAGTCTCTAAGTAAGTCGTTAATTGAGGTTTTGCTTCTAGTTTTTGCATCAACTTTTTTTACTATTACTGCGCAATATAGAGAAGGGCCGTCAAGGTTAGTTTTATTTGGCAAACTTCCAGGAACTACTACAGAATAAGCTGGAACTTTTCCATAAGATATTTTTCCTGTAGCTCTATCAACAATCTTAGTTGAGGCACCAATATAAACTCCCATTGAAACAACAGTTCCTTCTTCTACAAGAACACCTTCTGCAATTTCAGAACGAGCGCCTATAAAGCAATTATCTTCAATTATAACCGGACCAGCTTGCAAAGGCTCTAAAACACCTCCAATACCTGCTCCACCGGAAATATGGCAATTTTTTCCAACTTGAGCGCACGAGCCAACGGAAGCCCAAGTATCTATCATTGTTCCTTCATCAACATACGCACCAAGGTTTACAAAACATGGCATAAGAACAGCATTTTTTGCTATGAAAGATCCTCTTCTAACGACACCGTTTGGGACGTGTCTGTACCCAGCTTTCTTCCAATCTTCCTCTTTCCAATCAACAGATTTTCCTGGAACTTTATCGTACCAAGAAGTATATGGGCCCCTTAAAATTTCCATCTTGTTTATTTTGAAACTTAACAGTATTGCTTTTTTAATCCACTGATTAACCGTCCATAAGCCATCTTTTTTTTCGGCTACTCTAATTTTACCTTGATCGGTCAGTTCTATAGTTTCTTTAATTGCATCAATAACTAATTTATCAGAATTAGCATTTATTTTTTCTTTTATTTCAAAAGCGTCATTGATTATTTTTTCAAATTTATTCATTTTTATTTATCTCCTCTAAAAAGTTTGCCAAATTATTTGTTTTGTAGTTAATAAATTCTGAATCCGAGTATTCGGCGGCCCAAGGTTCATCATTTTCTATCCAGACAGTTTTCATACCTAATTTATGTGCTGGTTTTAAATTTCTTGCAATATCCTCAAAGAATATACAGTATTGTGGCTCTATTTTGAAATTTTCTATGATTTTTTCATATGGCTGTATTGATGGCTTTGGAATAAAATCAGAGTCAACAATGTCAAAAACACCGTCAAAAACCTTTTCAATACCTAATCTTTTTGTAACATTAGCTGCGTGGGCTTTTGAACCATTGGTAAATATAATTTTTTTTCCATTAAGTTTTTTAATTTCTTTCTCAAGAGTTTCATTTTTTTTTAAAAAATTCAAATCGACATCATGAACAAATTCTAAAAACTCATTTGCATCAATTTTATGGTTTTTAATCATACCATTTAGCGTAGTATTATATTCATGAAAATAGTTTTTTTGTATTTTCTTTGCCTCTTCAATGCTTACATTGAGTTTATCAGATATAAATTTTGACATTTTTTTATCTACTTGATCAAAAACTTTAGTATCTCCTGAATACAAAGTGTTATCTAAGTCAAACAACCAATATTTAATATCTTTTAATTCTTTCATTACCTTATTAAAGTTCCTGCTCCAGTATCAGAAAATATTTCATTTAAAATTGAGTGTTGTTTTCTGCCATCTATGATCGCGACACCTGTAACACCGTTTTTCACGGAGTCCAAACAAGTATTAATTTTAGGTATCATTCCACCAGTGATTGTTCCATTTTTAATCATCTCTAATATATTTGACGAAGAGATTTCAGATACCAAGTTTTTTTTTTTGTCTAAAACACCCTCAACATTTGTCATTAAAAGTAATCTTCTTGATTTTAAAGATTTGGCTATTGCTCCTGCAGCTGTGTCGCCGTTAATATTATAAGTTTGATAATTTTTTCCTATTCCTAACGGGGCAACAATAGGTATTTGATTTTTTTTTAGTAATTCTTCAATAATTTTTTTGTTAATTTTTTCTGGAGCACCAACAAATCCAAGTTCTTCATTTTCAGGAGTGACGTTAATTATATTTTTTGCTTTTGTATTTATTGATATGGCTTTTGCACCTTTTTTATTTATAGCGTTTACAATCTCATTATTAAAATCAATTAATACATTTTCAACAATGTTAATAATTTTATTATCAGTTACTCTTAAACCTCTAATAAATTTTGTAGTAATGTTGGATTTTTCTAACTCTTTTTTAATTCTGGGACCTCCTCCATGAACAACTATTATAGAAAGACCTAATTTATTTAAAATAATGATATCATCAATAAAGTTATCAAATAAATTGTTATCAATGAGAACATTGCCTCCACACTTAATTACAATCGACTCACTTTTATATTTGTTAACATACTTATTTATGTTTTTAATATTTGGAGCAGAGGAGGGCCAAAATTTTTTGATTTCCTCAAAAGAAATATTTATGGACATTTAGTTTGTCTTAACAGTAGTATTTTTGGTTATTACCCATTGTTGAGCAATTGTAAGAATATTATTAACAGTCCAATAGACAACTAGTCCTGAAGGAAAAGAGGCTAAAATGATTGTTAAGAAAAGTGGAAAGAATGCAAAAATTTTTGCTTGCATAGGATCTGTTGGTGCCGGATTTAACTTTTGTTGCACCCACATTGAAGCACCCATTAAAATTGGCCAAATTCCAATAATCATAAAGCTTGGAGGGTCCCAAGGAATCAACCCAAATAAGTTAAATATAGATGTAGGGTCTGCTGCGGATAAATCTTTTATCCATCCAAAAAAGGGCTGATGCCTCATTTCTAAAGAGATGAATAGCATTTTATAAATAGCAAAAAAGAAAGGTATTTGAATTAACACTGGCAAACAACCTGAGGCTGGGTTGATTTTCTCTTTTCTATATAATGCCATCATTTCTTGCTGTAGTTTTATTTTATCATCTTTATGAAGCTCTTTAAGTCTAGTCATCTCTGGTTGAACAGCTTTCATTTTAGCCATTGATCTGAATGAAAAATTTGCAAGTGGAAAGAATAAAGCTCTGATAGCTAGAGTTATTAAAACTATAGCAATTCCAAAGTTTCCAGATAATTTAAATAAATAATCAATGACAAAGAAAAGGGGTTTTGTAAAAAAATAAAACCAACCCCAGTCAATCACTAAATCTAATTTATCTATATTTTGCTCATCCGCGTAGTTATCAATTGTATTTACTTCTTTAGCTGCTACAAATAATCTAAAATTCTCAGAACCAGATGATGAAGAATTGATTATTAAAGGATCATTAATTATATAATTTGCTTTAAACGCATTATCATATTGGAAAGTAGATTTAAAATTTTTACCTTTTTCAGGAACTAAAACTGTCATCCAATATTTATCTGTAATACCCAACCAGCCTTTATTTGTTTCTCTCACGATCTCATTATCTTTAATATCATCATAATCATCTTCTTTTAATTCATCATCAAAAACGCCTATAAAACCTTCATGAGAGATATAAAAGTTTTGAATATCATCTGGAATTTTATTTCTTGTAATTTGAGCGTAGGGATAAAGCTCTAAATTTTTAGATGAATTATTTTGAACTTCTTGACTAATTTTAAATAAGTACTTCTCATCTAATTCAATCTTTTTTTTAAAAATTATACCTTCTTGGTTATCCCATTTTATTACTATTGGTGATTTTTCAGTCAATGTTTTATTTCCCACAACTTCCCACTTAGAATTTTTTGTCGGAACTTTAGTAGAGTCACTTCTTTTGGTAGACCAACCAGACTCTACATAAAATCCATTTTCAGATTTTGAAGGATTTAAAAATTCAATATTATTTTTACCATCAACTTTTTTTTTATGATTTTTAAATGAAATATCATCAATTAAACCACCATTTAAAGAAATTGATCCAATAATATTATCATTTTGAATTGTAATTCTATTTGATTCATTAATAGAGTCTGACCTAGACAAATTATTTGCAAAATCTATTTCATTAATTGAAGGTAATTTATTTTGATTGGGCTTAGGTACATTATTTTTGTTTTGCTCAACTTGTTTATTTATTTTTGAATTTTGATCATTTTTTTTTGGCGCTCCAAAAAAATCCCAAAAAAGCAAAACAGTCATTGATAAAGCTACCGCTGCTATTACATTTTTATTATCCATTCAACTTTTCTTTCTTTAGCTGATTTTTTTTTGGCACAAAATCTAAGCCAGACCCACCTCCTAAAAACTTTATAGGATGACAGCTTAAAATTCTTTTAACACTTAAACCTAAGCCATAAATTGTCCCATGTGTTTTTAAGGCATCTATGGAATATTCAGAGCATGTTGGTAGATACCTGCATTTAGTTCCTGTTAAGGGTGAAAGTATATATCTGTAGATTTTTATGAAATTGATAATAATTTTTTTCATTTAAATTTTTATTTTATTAAAACTTTTTTCCATTAAAGACATCAATACATTTTGTTTTTGCATATATGCTGTTGGTTTTCCGAAAACTATATAAGTATAATCTTTACTAATTGCACCTCTTTTTTTAAGTAGTTTTTGAACAATTGCTTTTAATTTTCTTCTAATTTTGTTTCTTTTAACAGCATTTCCTATTTTTTTTTTCATAACAAAACTAATTAATAAATCTTCTTTATATTTTGGCTTATAAAAATTTTTTGAAGCAAAAATTGAAAAAAATTCAGAATGAACTTTTTTTTCTTTTAAAGCTTTTTTAAATTGGTAGCTTTTTTTTAAACTCTCAAGCTTAACCATCAAATACTAAGTTGAAATGGTCTTTCTGCCCTTAGCTCTCCTTCTAGCGATAAGTTGTCTACCAGTTTTAGAGGCCATTCTGGCTCTAAATCCATGTCTTCTTTTTCTAACTAAATTGCTTGGCTGATAAGTTCTTTTCATAAATATTTAAAGGTATATATTTTAATTGGAGTCTATTGTACAGGTAAATTATGGGTAGAAATTTCAAATTATTTTTAGGCTTTGTTTATTTGATTATACTAGCGGTGTTTCTTTATTTCATTTTTTCAAATATTCAAATTAATAGATTAAATGATTTTTTATATTATAAAGAATTGCAGTTAAATTTGGATAGTTTTATAGAGAGAAACTTCTTAATCAATATAATCTACTTTTTTGCCTTCACCATAGTGTGGGTTGCTTTATTAGGCTTTGGGTCACCACTATTAATTATGTCAGGAATTTTATTTGGCAAATGGACTGGTACTATTGTATCAGTTTTTTCCATGTCCTTTGGTGCGCTAGTTTTATATTCAATTGCTAGTTTCTTTTTTTATGATTTAACAAAAACTATTCTTGAAAAAAGATTTAAATCTTACATTTTTTTATTTCAAAAAAATGAATTTTATTATTTCTTTATTTATAGGTTTATTGGAGGCTTGGGAGTTCCTTTCTTTTTACAGAATATATTTCCTGTTTTATTTAACATGAAAAAATTAAATTATTTTTTTTCAAGTTTTTTAGGTTTTATCCCAAGTTTTTTTATTTTTAATACAATTGGTGCAGGACTTGATTCTTATCTTGAGCGCGCTGAGACATTTAGTTTTTTAGAAGTAGTATTTGCACCAGATATTTATATACCTATTATAATGTTTATTGGTCTTATTGCCGTATCTTTTTTAATAAAAAAAAATTTTTTTAAAAATGTTAATTAATCGAAACATGTTAGCTGATGATCCAAGTCCTTATTTACAACAACATAAGGATAATCCTGTTAATTGGCAAGTGTGGAAAAAAGATACTCTAGAAACTGCAAAAAAAAATAAAAAACCTATCTTACTAAGCGTAGGATATTCAAGCTGTCACTGGTGCCATGTAATGGCTCATGAAAGTTTTGAAGACAAGGAAACAGCAGACTTGATGAATAAATATTTTTTAAATATTAAAGTTGATAGGGAAGAAAGGCCAGATATAGATTTTGTTTTTCAAAGTTCGTTCCAGTTATTTAATCAAGCTGGAGGCGGCTGGCCCCTTACTATGTTTCTAGATGAGAATGGAATACCTTTCATGGGAGGTACCTATTTTCCAAAAAATTCTAAGAACGGGCTTCCGTCATTTAAAGAAGTATTGCAGAAAGTTTATGATGTTTATACCTCGCAAAAGGTAAATATTATTAAACAAAAAGATTTGATTATTAAAAATTTAGATTTAAAAAAAAGTTCAGTTTTAAATCAAGATCTAGAGGCAGTTTTAGAACCATCTTTAAATCATCTCGATCCGATTAAAGGTGGTTACAAGGGAGCACCAAAATTTCCAATTTTTAATTTATATGAAACTCTTTTATATTTTTATAATAAAACTAATAATCAAAAGTTTTTAGATCCAGTTACTTTGTTAATTAAACAGCTTTGCTCAAAAGGTATTTACGATCATGTGGAAGGCGGAATCTCAAGATATACTGTTGACGAAAATTGGATCATCCCACACTTTGAAAAAATGCTTTATGATAATACTCAATTCATTTTACTTTTATCAAAGTACTGTAAAATAAATAAAGATGACTATTTTAAAGAAAAACTAGGTCAAACAATTGAATTTATTAAAAAAGAATTTTTAAATAAAAATAAACTTTTGGGTTCAGCCTATGACGCTGATAGTGATGGAGAGGAAGGAAAATATTATGTTTTTAGATACGATGAGATTAAAAATATAAAAAATATTAATGATTATTTCGATATAGAAGAACAAGGAAACTGGGAGAATAAAATTATATTAATTGAAAAAAAGACTCCTCCTAAAGAAATATTAACAAAACTTTTACTCATTAGATCTCAAAAAAAAAAACCTTTTTTTGATGACAAATCACAACTAGATCTTAATTGTTTATGGATAAGTGGATTAATTTCTGCACATGAGATATTGCCACAAAATGAATACTTGAAACTAGCTGAAACTTTTTTTTTAAATATTGAAGAAAAATATGTAAAAAAAACCATCAAACATAGTTATTCTAAAGAGATAGTTTTTCTAGAAGATTATGCCTTTTTAATTAACGCTTTAATAGATCTTTCAGATAAAACTATGAATTTTAGATATAAAAATCTTGCTAAAAATCTGTGCAGTGAAACATTTGAAAAATTTTATTTAGAAGAAAAAAATATTTATCAGAAAAATCAAAAAAAAAATAATGATATTTTTTTTACTCCTATTGATATTGGAGATAATACAATTCCCAACGGAAACGCTATAATGTTAATCAATTTAATCAAATTAGGATTTGCAGAAGAGGCAAAAAAATTAGCAGCAAGCTTGAATGGATATTTAAACATTTATAAAAGTCATATGATGACAGCTATTAGGGCATTAGATTTATTTAACAATGTAAACACTGGAAAAAATTGTAATGAAAAAGGTTGTGAATCAAATGATTAAAAAAATTAATTGGATAACTTGGCTATTATTAGTAATTGGATGGAATTACAGTTTTCCTAATGCATCACCTTTTTGGGATGTGCTTGTTGCCGTATTTTTGTCGATTTTGTTTATAATTATACAAGTTCTTCAATCAAGGTACTTGCAAAAAAGTAGCTCAAGAAGTAAATTTGGAAATAAATGAAGGAACGTTTTATATGGGTATTCACTACGATTATAAATCTACACGTGGCGATAAAGCGATGAAAAAAGAAGCTAAGCGTAAAGCTCGAATTGAAGAGAGAAGAGCCAAACGGACTACTAGCGATATAAAAGAATCTAAAGAAAAAATAATGCACGATATTGATAAGCCCATAACTTTAGAGGACCTAACAAACCCAGACAAAGATTAGTTTTTGATGAAATCTTTTGAAAAAAGAGATTCACTATTAAAAAATCGTGAAACTGCATTAAAGAAAAATATAAAAAAAAGAAAAAAATTTAAAACTTCAACTAAAAGGAAAAATGTCGGTTCTATCAGACAAGTGGATTAAACAAGCAGCTACAAAAAAAGGCATGATTAAACCTTTTGTCAGCAAGCAAATAAGAAAAGGAAAAATTTCTTTTGGATTATCTTCGTATGGTTATGATGCACGCGTCTCAAACGAATTTAAAATATTTACTAACGTAAATTCGGGTATTGTAGATCCAAAAGTTTTTAAAAAAGAAAGTTTTGTGACTAAAATTGGTAAAGAGTGCATTATTCCTCCTAACTCTTTTGCTCTAGCTAGAACAATGGAATATTTTAAAATACCGGAAGATGTTCTTGTCATATGTCTTGGAAAATCAACTTATGCAAGGTGTGGAATTATAGTTAATGTAACTCCACTTGAACCAGGATGGGAAGGTCATGTCACTTTGGAATTTTCAAACACAACACCTTTGCCAGCAAAAATTTATGCCAACGAAGGTGTAGCTCAATTTGTTTTCATAAAAGGCAATGAAAAACCAAGTGTTACATATGCGAATAGAAAAGGGAAATATATGAAACAAAAAGGCGTAACTCTTCCAAAAATTTAAATCTCTTTAATGCAAAAGCTTATAATTAAAGGAAAAAGAGAACTAATTGGAAAAATTTCAATATCAGGATCAAAAAATGCCACTTTGCCAATCTTAGCCGCATCGATATTGGCGAATAGAGTGAAGCTTAAAAACGTTCCTTTGGTAAAAGACATTTTTACAATGGTCGAGCTTCTAAATTTCATAGGGTTAAGTACAAATTTCTTAAAAAAAAAAAATATACTAGAAATTAAAAATACTAAAAAAAGTGTTAAAACTTTAGCTCCCTACAAGCTAGTAAAAACAATGAGAGCAGGAGTTTTAGTTTTGGGCTCATTATTAACTAGATATGGAAAAGCAAAAGTTTCTCTTCCAGGAGGCTGTGCGATTGGCACGAGACCAGTAGATTTACATTTGTTCGCTTTAAAAAAACTAGGTGCAAAAATAAAAATTAAAAATGGATATATATTAGCTGAGACTAAAAAGGGTTTGAAAGGCACTACAATAAAATTTCCTAGTAATTCAGTTGGAGCAACAGAGAATGCATTGCTAGCCGCTTTTATGGCAAAGGGTAAAACAATTTTAAAAAATTGCGCGATAGAGCCTGAAATAAATGATTTAATTTTGTTTTTAAAACGATTAGGTGGCAATATTAATATATCAGGAAGAACTATTACTATTAAAGAAAATAAAATCAAAAAAAAATTGATCACACACGAAATAATTTTTGATAGAATCGAGGCAGGAACATATATGATAGCTAGTGCACTCGTTGGTAGAAAAGTTATTATCGATAAAATTAACCCAAATATTATAAAAAATGAAATTGACGTTTTAAAAAAAATGGGAGTTAAAATAAAAAAAAATGCTAGCTCAATTACAATAAAAAAAAATACTAAACTCAATAAAATTAATATTACTACTAGGCCATACCCTGGTTTTCCGACAGATCTTCAAGCACAATTAATGGTGTTAATGACACAAGCAAAAGGTTTATCAAAAATATCAGAAAATATTTTTGAAAATAGATTTATGCATGTTCCAGAATTGAAAAGGATGGGTGCTAAAATAACAATAGAAAATAAAACAGCTTTGATTAAAGGCCCCACAAAATTAACAGGAGCAGAAGTTATGGCCACAGATTTAAGAGCTTCTGTCAGTTTGGTTTTAGCAGGTTTAATTGCTGAAAATAGAACAACAATAAATCGCATCTATCATTTAGACAGAGGTTATGAGTTTTTAGAAACTAAACTTAAAAAGTGTAAAGCACAAATTAAAAGAGTTAATCATGAAACCTAAAAATTTAAAGTTAATTGCTAAAACACAAGAGGATTTGAGAGTAGTGTCAGCTTACTTGCAGGACTCGATAGCCAGCATCTATGATATTGCTAATTTAAAAAAAAATAAAATTTTTTTGATGCAGCTAAACAGGTTTATGTGGGAAGATGCTGAAAAGGGTGTATTTAGAAAAAATAAAAGAATCAGGACTATTTTAAAATTTGAAAATATTTTAGAAGTTAGCTCTAAAAATATAAATCAATCTAAAAAAGATAAATTTTTAGATTTTCTAGCTATTGAAAGTAGTATGATGAATGATAATAACTATGAAATGAAAATTATTTTTGCTGGGGACTCTATTATTAAGATTGTTTCAGAGGTTATTGAAGTTACATTAGACGATCAGGGTGAAGCATGGAATACAAAAAATAAACCAAAACATAAATCTTTATAATGCTAAAATTTTTAAAATTAAATAAAAAACAATCATTAAATAACTTAGAGAAAATTTTAAATAAAAGAAAATTATTTCAATATAATAAAACATTAGTTGTTAAAAATATTATATCTAATGTTAAAAAAAATGGAGACAAAGCAGTTATTAAATATGAAAAAAAATTTTCCAATATAAAGTCAAAGTCAACTAAAATATATTTCTCAAATAAAGAAATAAATGAAATCGCCAAAAAAACAGATAAAAAAATTCAAAAATCAATAGACTTAGCCTTCATTAGAATAAAGAATTTTCATGAAAAGCAAAAATTTTCATCTTTTAGCTTTAAAGATAAATATAAAAACGAATTATCGTACAAATACTCACCGATTGAAAAAGTTGGTGTTTATGTTCCTGGTGGAACAGCAAGTTATCCCAGTACTGTTTTAATGAATTGTATACCGGCAATTGTAGCTGGTGTAAAAAATATTTATCTTACAACTCCATCTCTAGACTCTAAAATTGACTCTGCTGTAATTTATGCAGCCAAAAAATGTGGTGTTAAAAAAATTTATAAAACGGGAGGAGCTCATTCAATAGCAGCATTAGCATATGGCACTAAAACATTTGAAAAAGTAGATAAAATAGTTGGTCCAGGGAATTCATTTGTTGCAAGTGCTAAAAAAGAAGTGTTTGGGGATGTCGGTATTGATATGGTGGCGGGACCTTCAGAAGTAACGATAGTTGCAGACAAATATGCAAATCCAAATTGGATTGCAGCAGATCTCATTGCTCAGGCAGAGCACGATGTTTTTGCACAGTCAATTTTAGTGACTAATAATAAAAATTTAATTAAATCAGTTAATAGATGTTTAATAGAACAATTAAATGAACTACCAAAAAAAAATATAGCCTTTAAAAGCTTAAATAATTTTGGCTTAGCAATATTTGCGAATAGCAAAAAAAATATTATAAAAATAATAAATACAATTGCTCCTGAACACTTAGAAATTTGCATGAAGAATAATAATGAAATGATAAAAAAAATAAAAAACGCAGGATCAATTTTCATTGGAAAATTTTCACCTGAGTCCATGGGAGATTATATTGCTGGACCAAATCACGTATTACCCACGTCAGGCACAGCAAAATTTTCTTCTGGGTTGTCAGTAATTGATTTTTTAAAGCGTCATTCACTAATAAAAATTACAAAAACAGGTATTGAAAGATTAGGCCCATCAGTTATAAATTTAGCACAGCATGAAAATTTAGAAGGTCATGCTAACTCTATTAAAATAAGATTAAAAAAGGAAAATTAGTTGGCAAAACAAGAAACATTAGAATTTAAAGGAAAGGTGACTGAATTGTTACCAAACGCAATGTTTAGAGTGAAGTTGGAAAATAATCATGAAATTTTAGCCCACACAGCTGGAAAACTTAGAAAAAATCGAATAAGAGTTCTTGCAGGTGATAATGTTATGGTTGAGATGACACCATACGATTTAACTAAAGGTAGAATTACTTTTAGATTTTAGGCCTTGTAGCTCAGTAGTAGAG
>Ga0209631_10006312_pt1 | contig 12240 bp, 9 predicted proteins | sample COG_08_FD_184752 | JGI IMG/M metagenome (GOLD analysis project Ga0209631, IMG submission 184752) | Pelagic Microbial community sample from North Sea - COGITO 998_met_08 (SPAdes) (version 2) | ecosystem: Environmental > Aquatic > Marine > Neritic zone/Coastal water | place: Helgoland, sampling... | reverse complement strand
TAACACTCCCCCATAAGAAAATTTTTTCATCCGTGAAGAAAGGTCATTTAATTCTATTGGATGATGGAAAAATACACCTTAAAGTAACGAGTGTAAAAAAATGCGAAATTAGGACTAAGGTTTTACAAGGTGGATATTTAAAATCTAATAAAGGTGTTAATTTACCTCAAACTAATATTAAAACTTCAGCCTTATCAACTATAGACAAAAAGTTTGCAAGCCTGGCAGTTCAAGAAGGTGTTGACTGGATAGCCCTATCTTTTGTTCAAAAACCTAATGACATCAAAGAGCTCAAAAAGATATGTTCTAATAAGGCTTCTATAATGGCTAAAATCGAAAAACCATCAGCCTTAGATTATTTAGATCAAATCACAAATCTTGCAGACGGCATTATGATTGCCCGAGGTGATTTAGGGGTAGAACTCCCAATTGAGTCTGTACCTGGATGGCAAAAAAAAATAATTCGTGTTGCAAGGGTAAAAGGTAAGCCTGTAGTAGTTTCAACACAAATGCTTGAATCTATGACATCATCATTGACACCAACTAGAGCCGAGGTTTCGGATGTAGCTAATGCAGTCTTTGAAGGTGCTGACGCTATAATGTTATCGGCAGAGTCGGCTTCTGGGAGCTACCCTCTTGAGTCAGTTAAAATGATGAATAAAATTGCTAAAAATATTGAAAAAGACAGTAACTATAATGATATTTTATCAGGCCAATTAGAAGAAACGCCTGATACAACTCCTGATGCAATTGCAATAGCTGCAAAAACTCTCGCTGACGAACTGTCTGCCCCAATAATTGTCTGTTATACAGAATCAGGATCAACGGGTATTAAAGTATCTAGGGTAAGACCAAGTCAAATTATACTAACAATTACACCAGTTATTCAAACTGCCAGGAAATTATCACTTGCTTGGGGTGTTCTTTGCTTCCTTCAAAAAGATGAAACTGATCTTGAACACATGATTAAACTAACAAACGAAACAGTAAAAAAAAGTAAGCTTGCTTTTATTGGTGATAAAATAGTTATCACAGCAGGTTTGCCCCTTAAAGTTCAGGGAACAACCAATTTAATAAGAGTAGCAACATTAAAGTAATTTATTATTTCTTTTGCTGGTTATTTAGAATTATAATTTCCTAAAATGAGTAAATATGGAAACCAAAGAAAAAATAAGCAAATATAGAAAAATTTTAGAAAAATCAAAAAAAAATCGTGAATTTTCTTTAACACAAACTACCCTTGAAAAACTTATTGAATTAGAACCTAATAATAAGGAAATTAAGTTTGAGCTTTGTCATTATTTGTTTGTAAATAGCAATATTATTAAATCAAAAAAATTATTAGAGGATTTATTAAAAGTAGATCCGAATAATATTGAATATTTAAAATTTTATGCCACACAGAATGAAATTTTAAAAAATCCAAAAAAAGCAGTTGAGATTTATAAGAAAATAATTTCCCTTAGCCCAGAAGATATTTTTTCTTATATAAATATTGCTAAAATGTATAATTTTTTAGGTGATTATAAAAAAATAATTCATTACTCAGAGCAAGGGCTAAAGATAGATGATAAGAATATTATTATTTATAATAATCTCATAGCAGGGCTGATGTATCAAGAAAAATTCTTAGAAGCATTTGAATATGTAAAAAAAATAGAGATACTAGATAATATGAATCATTCGGCTATTTCATTAGGGTCTTACTTAATAGAACAATTAGGAATTAACCATAAATTTAAATTTATAAATTCACCGATGAATTATATTCGTGAATTTAAAATCAATAATAAAGATAATGATAACTTTTTTAAAGATATTGTTAAATATATAGGAAAAATTTCTAATAAAGTTTGGGAACCAAGAAATAAGTCAACTCGTAAAGGGTTTCAAACCAAAGATAATCTTTTCTCCAACAATAAAAATGATTATGAGATAAAAAATATTGCAGAAATCATCAAATCAAGCGTTAAAAGCTACTTAACAATTTTTAATAAATCTGATGATTATTTTATTAAAAAATTTCCAGATTCTGTAACTTTAAAAGGCTGGTCGGTTACACTTAAAAATTCAGGATATCAATCATCACACAATCACCCTGCTGGATGGATTAGCGGTGTAATGTACATACAAGTCCCAAAAGATCTAAAAAATGATGAAGGAAAAATTGAATTTTCAACACATGGTTACGACATGCCTATCATAAAAAGTAACATCTCGACAAAGTTATTTACTCCTGAAGAAGGAAAACTATTATTATTTCCATCTTCAATTTATCATAGGACGATCCCGTTTAAAAGCAATGATGACAGAATATCGATTGCTTTTGATATAATTCCCAAAATAAACTAAGTTATTTTAAATTATTAAGATAAATTTTTAATTAACCTTGGCGAGCTTTGAAACGAGGATTTGTTTTATTAATAATGTACATGCGACCATTTCTTTTCGCAACTCGATTATCTCTGTGTCGTCCTTTTAAAGATTTTAATGAATTTCTAACTTTCATTACATTTTCCCTTTTGTGTGGCGAAACTAAATTGATAATATGATTAAGTCAATATTAGTTGGGAATTTTAATTAAAATTAAATAATATAAATGAATCTAGAGAATAAAATGATAAAAAAATATGATTATGCGCTAGTAAGTGGAGGTTTTGATCCAGTTCATGTAGGACATCTAAGAATGTTTAAGGATGCTCTTCGCTTTTCTGATAATGTGGTAATCTTATTAAACAATGATGAATGGCTTATAAAAAAAAAGGGTAAGCCATTTATGAATGAAAGGCAAAGGAAAGAAATATTAGATCAATTTAAAGGTATTTCTAAAGTAATCATCCAAAAATCTAGTGATAAGAGTAGTAGTAGTGCTATAGAAGAGTTTGCATTCAACAATCCGAAAAAGCTTATCTGTTATTGTAATGGGGGAGATAGAAATAATATACAAAATATTCGTGAAGCTGAAATATGCCAAAAACTTAAAATCGACCTCCAATTTGGAGTGGGTGGAGAAGAAAAAATCGAGAGCAGTAGCCAACTAACGAAAAACTATCTCGGGAATGTTGAGATTAGACCATGGGGGAATTATCACATCATAGCAAAAAATAATGGTTATCAAATTAAAGAAATAAAAGTTTCGAAAGGCTCTAAACTATCTCTTCAAAAACATAAGAATAGGTCTGAATTTTGGCAAATAGTACAGGGCGAAAGTAAAATTATAATCGAGGATAATGAGCACTTTCTGAAAGAAAAAGAGCATATTTACATACCCAAGGAAACTTTACATAGGATAGAGAATATTGGTGATAAAGAGCTTATTTTCATTGAAATTCAACTTGGTCAAAATATTGAGGAAAATGATATAATTAGGATTGAAGATGATTATGGAAGAGTTTAATTTAGCAAATTTTCAGAATGCTCCCTATATAGAGCTTGACGACTATAAGGCGCCAGATGGAATTAAATCATATTTTGTTGTGATGGACGATAATATTAAATTAAGAGTGTGTCATTGGATAAATAAGAAAAAAGTATGCAAGGGGACTATTTTACTTCAGCAAGGACATAATGAATTTATAGAAAAATACTTCGAAACTATTCAAGAATTTCTTGATAGGGATTATTCAGTAATTAGTTTTGATTGGCGCGGTCAAGGAATGTCAGATCACCAAATAGGAGATACTCATAAAGCTTTTATTAAAGACTTTAATAGACATGATAAAGACCTAGAATATATTTTGGAAAAAATAATTCAAAATAACTTTCCTAAGCCTCTTATAGGAATAGGACACTCAATGGGAGGGTGTATAATGCTGTCAGCCTTTCATAAAAATCAAGAAAAATTTGCCCTAGGAATACTTTCCGCACCAATGCTGGGATTCAAAAATGAGAAGTTTCTTAAAACGGCTTCATCTTTAATGAATATATTTAAAAAGGATACAGACTATTTGCTCGGATCTAAACCTAATATGGGAAACGAAACACCATTTGAGGAAAATGATTTAACAACTGATTCAATAAGATATAAAAGAACTTTAGAATTAGTTAGAAAGCACCCTGATATAAGATTATGGGGAGTAACAAATGCCTTTGCAAAGGCTGTTAATAAAAGGCTCAAAATTATGCGTAAAAAAAATTGGGCCGAAACAATAAATTTACCAATACTTATTATTAATAATAAAAATGATCGGGTTGTTGACTCAAAAAAAATTAACAAAATGTCTACCCGTTTAAAAAATTGTGAAATAGAGAATTTCTTGAACACTGAACATGAGATATTTATGGAAAAAGAAATTTTTAGAGACAAAATGTGGAAAAGAATTGATACTTTTATAGATAAAAATATCTAATTTTGAGGTATTATGTCAAATGCTAGCGTTACTCTTTTTTGACTTGATTCAAATGGAACAGTGGCGTGGAAAAGTGATGAAGGAAATAAAACCATATCACCCTTTTCAATGCTAACCACTCTAGATTCAAAAACTTTTCCATCTGTTGGAAAATTAGATCCATGTAAACTAAATACTATATCACCATCGTTTTTCTCATTTCTTTTTGGTCTTTCCAAATATAAACTTCCACTTAACCAACCTTCTTTATGCATATGACCACCTAGACTACCACCAGTATTAATAACAATAATCCAGCCATATAATATGTAATTTTTTGGCCATTGAGATATAAATGATGCATTTTTATCACAATTTTTTTTATAGAAATCAATCTGACTCTCAATAATTTTTTTAATGTTTTGTATTGCAGGTTTATCACTAAGAAAAATATTTCCCGATGACTGATACCCATTAGATAAGAGCGATTGTTCTTTTTTTGATATACCCATAGAATCAAAATCATTAAAAAACTCATTTATTAGACTTTCATCTAAAAACCTAGTTTTTAGTAATTCTGTTTTTTTTATAAAATCAAAAGGTTGGCTACAAAAAGAGTGTTTATCAACTTCTTCATACCTTATAGATGCGTGAGAGCTTAATGCTGCGGCCAAAGGGTGAGAAATATCATCACTTTCAAGTTCTTCTAATTTTTCATAAAAAAGATTTTTATCACCCAAAAGATATAAGCATTCTAATTGGTTACACCTTGATAATATTTTTTTTGAAAAATTATATGCTTCAGAAGCCTCTCTGTATCTTTTTAAATTTCGTAATGAATTACCCAAGTTATCATATGAGGCCTCAGCTGTATTATTAATTTCTATAGAGGCTTTGTAGTACCTTATAGCTTCATCATCTTTTCCTTGATTTGATAAAGATAGGCCGACTTGATTTAAAGAGTTAAGGTTTTTAGGGTTTAATTTTAAGGCATGCTGATGGCACTGTAAGGCTTGATCGATGTTACCAATATCAAAAAAGAAATTACCCGCATTAGAGAAAACATAGTCTTTCTTGGGACTTAAATTTACTAATTTTATAAAAGTATCCTTTGCTTTAAGAGTGTCACCTAAGTATCGGTATGATAAAGCCAGAGCATTAAGAGCATCTGGATTTATTGAATCCTTTTTTAAGATACTAATTGCTGCTTTCTGCATCTCAGAATATTTTTTTTCATTAAATAAAACAATGATATCATTTAACGAATAAGTAGAATTTTTCTTATTGATCATCTAAATAGAGCCAAAATAAATTAAATTTATAATAGCAGAATACTATAATGATTTTTATATTTTAAAAACTTCTTCTTTAAAAATAAAATTTTTCTTTTATTTCTAAAACTCATCATCTATATGATATATTCCAATTTTAAATAAGGTATTATTTAAAACTTAACAAGGGTGCGTAGCTCAGCGGTAGAGCACTACGGTGACATCGTAGGGGTCGTTGGTTCAAACCCAACCGCACCCACCATTTATAAAAATTTTATAAAACTAAATTTTCTTATTTTACTATAATTGCATTATTCTATATTTATAGGATTATGATAGTACTTGGTATTTCATTCTCACATAATGGATCAGTCTGTATCTTAAGGGATGGTAAGATTGTTGTAGCAATTCAAGCAGAAAGATTGACTCGTGTGAAGAGACAATCCCTGGATCTGGCTAAAAATGTAAATGCTCTAATACTGTGTTTGAATTATTGCTTATTAGTATCAAAATTATCAATCAAAGAAATAGATATTGTTGCATTTTCATCTCCTTGGAAAATTTCAGGCGCTCATAGTGAACTTGATAAGTTTTTTAAAAGAATATCTCCAGATAAAGAAATAAAAGTAAAAAGTATCTCGCACCACCTTGCTCATGCAGAGTACATTATTCACTATGGAAAAGGCATGAGTGGGCCTGTATGTGTTATTGATGGAAGTGGATCTTTTGGAGCAGAATTAACTGATAATGATTTTCACGATATTACAGGTGATGACAATAAAGAAAACTCAAAAAGAATTGATCAAACAAAAGAAACTGTATCAATTTACAATTTTAAAGAAAAAAAATTAAAAACAAAATTTAAAGTCTTAAGCTCTAAAACAAAAGAAATTAATTATGGGGATTATACAAAATCTCATAGACATTCAGTGGGTCACTTATGGGAGGTGGCCTCAAGAATTATCTTCAAAAACCCAAATCAAGCAGGAAAAGTAATGGGTTTGCTTGGCTATAGTAAAAAATCTATAGATCAAACATTTCTCTCGTTTGATAAAGATAGGAGACCTTTGCTTGAAACTGACGCCTTAAATGAAGAAATAATAAAAATTAATGAAAATAACTTTAGTATCTTAGACTTATCTTATATTGCTGATATCGTTCAGAATGATACAAATAACTATGTTATTAATCTTCTAAAGAACTTTGTAAAAAAAGATGATGAAGCAATTTATTTATCTGGAGGTGTTATGTTGAATATAAAGCTTAATACTGAAATTACTAAAAACTTTCCAGACAAAAAAATTATCGTCAATGGCTCTACAGAGGATAATGGGACTGCTATTGGGGCAGCTTGCTGTGCTTACAGGGAATTAAGCAAAGAAAATATCTTTGAAGAGCCAAATGATTACTATGGTAAAAAATACACCTCTAATGAGGTGGTTTCTTTTTTAAAAAAAGACAACCTAAATTATAAAAAACTTAAAAATGACGAATTAGCTACTTTTATAGCCAAAAAGATAACGGAATCCAAAGTCATTATGCTATCGAGGGGAAGGTCTGAATTTGGCCCTAGAGCCTTAGGTCATAGAAGTATTTTAGCTAATGCTCTTGATCCATCTACAAAAAAAAGGCTTGATAGTGAAATTAAATTAAGAGAACCATTTAGGCCTTACGCGCCTTTAGTTCTTGATGATCACAGCAAAGAATACTTTGATTTAAAGTCTACGTCACCTTTTATGCTCTTTGATGCAAAAGTTTTAAGCTATAAACTTCCTGCAATAACTCATATAGATGGTACCTCAAGACCTCAAACAGTTAGTAAAGAAAATGGAATTATTTATGAAATACTTCAAGAAATAATGAAATTAACAGGAGTTCCAGTGTGCTTAAATACTTCATTAAATCGACCAGGTGAACCAATTTGTGAAAGCCCGCAAGATGCCATAGAATACGCTATTAATTCAAAAGCTGATTATCTTGTTTTAGAGAATTTTTTAGTGGAGCTGTGATTTTATGTTCCTAAATCATTATTATTATAAAAATGATTATATTTAATCTCCTATGAAAGGTAAATTACAGCATTGTTTTTCTATTCTTAGAAGTTAAAGTATAATTTAATAGGTATAAGAAATATGGACAAAGAAAAAAATAAAAACGAGATAATTACAAAAATTCTAGAAATAGTAAATGACGAAAAAATTCAAGATCCCACTAAAGAATTACTGAGTTTAGAAAAAAAATTTTCTAACGACGTAGCGCTAAAGCAAGCTATAGGCCAATCCTTTCTTAGACAAGGCGATAATAAAGGAGCTTTAAAATATATGAAGGAAGCTCTTGAGATTGAGCCAAACAACTATGCTGTTCATTTTAATCTTGGGAAACTTTATCAAAAATTTAAAAAATTTGATGAAGCAATAATATTTTATAAAAAATCTGTTTCCTTAAATATTAAATTTAAACAAGGTTTTAACATTCTTGGTGATATTTACTTTAATAAAAAGGATTTTAAAACTGCGATAGATTATTACAAAAATTCATTCGATATTGATAAATCTAAAGATAATGTTTTTGCAATTTTAAGACTTGGTCAATGTCTATTAAGTGAGTATTCGCTGAAGAATGAGAAAAGTCTTCTTAAGGATGCTAAAGCTTATTATGAATTTGCTAATAAATTAGAACCAAATAATAATATTATTTTAAAAAATATAATTAACATTAACAACCAATTAGGCTTAAAAAGAGAATCAATCTTGATAGAGAAATCTATTAATGGGGTTTATGTTATCGATAAAATGAAAAAAAATTTAACATTAGAGTATTAGATTAAAAAATGAATGCAGAAAGAAATAAAATTAAAGCTGGAATAAACAATCATTTTATCGGTTCTTGGTTAATGAATGAAAAAAACCTTAATGAAATAATTGATTTTTTCAACTCATCTCATGAAAGCCATACAGCTGGTAAAGTAGGGAATGGTAATATAGATAAAACCAAAAAAGATTGTATTGAGTTATTAATAAATCCCAGAGAGATTGAAGAAAAAAAATTAGAATTTTTAAAAAATTTTTTATCGGAAATTAAGAATTGCTTTGTTGATTACACCAGTCAATGGGATTATTTGGATAGTAATTGGAATAAAATGTATATTGGTTCAGTCTTAATTCAAAAATTTTTAGCTTCAGGTCATCACACTGAATATCACTGCGACAGACAAAATATTAATTCGTCTCACAAATCACTTTCATGGATAACATTTTTAAATAATATAGAAGAAAATGAAGGCTTAATGGATTTCAAGTATTTTGAGTGCTCTATTAAGCCAAAAAAAGGCTTAACCCTTATGTGGCCATCTGATTGGACACATCTTCATCGACAAAATCTTCTAAAATCACAAGATAAATTTATAATTAAGGGTAATATCCAATTTATAGATATTTAGATTGTTTAGCCTAATTTTTCTGATTTACAGATACTTTTTCTTAAACAAAAGTGTTATAAATCCTCACTCACAGCGAATCGAATTAAAGTAGTATTGTAATTTATTATTTAATACCCAGTTATAAGGTAATGTTAATTTATTTATTAATTAAAGGAGAAGGCTAATGCTAGTTGAAGGTTTAGGGAATGTAACTTTTGTAAATGGTGTTTTAAGAATAGAAACATTGATGGTTAAAGGTGATGGGAAGATAGGATCTTCAGGTTCAATTGAAATCCCAGGGAATATGGTTGGAGAGATCATAAATGGTCTAGTTAAGACAACCCAGGGAATTTCAGAAAAAATTAATGAAGAATCTTCAGAATCTGAAAAAGCAACTCAAGAAAAAAGCAGTAGCAAATCAAAGAAAAAAAAGAAATAATTAAATACTAATAGACACTTCTTATGTATAAATTCTTTTATTCTTTTATTTTTTTAATTCACATTACCAGTATTAGTTGTGCTGATGAAGTGAATTTTGATCAAATGAGCTTAACTTTTTCAAGTATTGATTTGGAAAGTAATACTATTGATGCTGATACTTATTACGACTTTTTAAGACAAAGTATAATAACACAGCCGGAATTTTTATATGCTAGTTCTAACTTTATTGAAAAAGATCAACAGTTAAAATTTTCAAAAAGACAAAGATGGCCAGAACTTTCCGCCAGAATAATCAACGATCACATTCTTGATAGAAATGTTAGTGAATTTAATTCACTTAGAAAAAGACAGGATGATAGTTTTGACGCTTCTATAGAACTTTCCCAACCATTATACTCAGGTGGTACAATAAATAGTCAAATAAGAAAGGCCTTAAGTGATAAAAAACTATCATCAATTGAAAAACAAAATGCATTATCTAGTCTGATAATAGATGCTAATGAAATTTATCTTCAGGCAGTTAAATCAAATACCTTATATGGTTATGGAATCAAGCTTGTAGAAGAAATCGAACCTTATCTAAAGAAGGTTCAAGATAGAGTATCACTTGGTATTACAGATCCTATTGAGCTTGCGCTTTTTTCAATTAAATTAAACTCTTTAAAATCAAAAATTCAGATTTTAAAAACCACAAGAAATAGAGATATAGGTATTTTTGAATATTTCTTCGGAAGTAAGTTTAAAAATAATTCATTTCCAAATATTTTTGTACCGAATCTAGAAATGAATAAAAAAATTGAGTCTTACAATGTTGAAGGTGCTCGCCTTTATTTAGAGTCAGCTAAAGAAGATACGAATATTGTAAAAGGAGAATTTCGTCCAAAATTTGGTTTCAATACTCGTTACACAATTTACGATTTAGATGAAAACGATAATGATACAGACATAAGAGGTGGAATATTCTTTTCGATGCCTATTTTCACTTTTGGAAGAGCGGGGGCGAAAATTGCAGCCTCTAGAGCTAAGGAGAATGCCACTAGAGTTAGTATTGATATTGAGAGAAAGGATGATGATGTTAAAGAAAATGATATAGTTAATATTGTTCAGAGCTCAGCCAATACAAGAGTGGAGATTTTAAAATCTTTTAGAGATACAAAGAACCAGAGAAGAATAATTAAAAATAGACTAGACTCAACATCTTTTTCACCAGAAAGCTATGTAAGTAGTGTGTTGGAGGAATTAAATTTACTCGAGGGTCTAATATCGGTAGAAATTAATTTATTACATGGCTATTTCAAATATTTACATCAAAATAAAGGCCTAAATAGCCATATAAGGATTCAGCCATGACAAAAAAGAATAAAATTGAATTTGAGGATCATTGGTTTTGGGGATCAATATTAAAAAATAAAGGAACCTATTCACAGATCGCTCTAGCATCAATTTTTATAAATTTATTTGGTCTTGCAAGTGCTTTCTACATAATGACTGTTTATGACAGGGTTATGCCTAATTCTGCCTACAATACTCTCGTCGCACTTACAATAGGTATGGGTGTAGTAATTATTTTTGATTTCACGGTAAAACTACTTAGGTCCTATTTCGTTGATATAGCTGGAAATAAAATGGAATTGAATATTAATAGCTCGTTATTTGAAAAAATTACAAACCATGATAGTGAATTTTTAAATAAAACCTCAGGAGTTGCTCATACTGTTAGAGAGTTTGAGGGCGTAAGAGATTTTTTTACGTCAGCAAGTATGGTCGCCTTTATTGACTTACCTTTCATGTTTTTATTTTTAGGAGTGATTTATAGTATCGCAGGCCCTTTAGCAATTGTACCGATTTTAGTAGTCCCTCTTGTTTTAGGTGTATCAGCAATAATACAGCCGATACTTAGAAGATTCAGTGATAAAAATCTTGAAAATCAGCAAGGAAAAATGATGGTTTTACATGAACTATTAAATAATGTTGAAACTGTTAGGAGTGTTGCTGGTGGTGGCTTTCTAAGCAAGAAATGGAATGACAGTGTTAAGAATCAAAGCAAGGCTTCTACTAGTGCTCGAGGTGTTTCAAATTTTGCTGTAACTTTTTCTCAGACTAGCCTTCAAGTTGCGCAGGCTGGAATAGTTTGTTATGGGGTTATTCTTGTAGGATCTTTAGAAATAACATCAGGAGCGCTTATTGCTTGTGTTATATTATCAGGAAGGGTTCTCTCCCCATTAGTGCAAGCTGGTCAACTTTTGACAAAATTTAACCATGCTTTTTCAGCCTTTAAGAAAATTGATGAATTAATGCAAACAGAATCTAGGGATGAAAAAACAAAAGATTTCAAAGCAGTTAACTTGGATAGTGGTCAGATTTCATTAAAAGACCTTGATTTTGATATTAATGAAATAGCTATATTAAAAAGAATTAATATGGAAGTTTCTAATGGAGAAAAAGTTGGTTTAGTTGGGAATATTGGAAGCGGAAAAACAACTCTATTAAGAAATATAATAGGTTTTCATATGCCAACAAAAGGTACAATAAATCTATCAGGTTACGATTTAAAAAATATACCATCAGATTTATTAAGAGAATTCATAGGTTATTGTCCTCAAAAAATTCAATTATTTACCGGTAGTATATTAGAAAATATAAGTACTGGTATCAATCACATCAGCGAGGATGATGTGGTCGAGGCGGCAAAATTATCTTGTGCTCATGATTTTATTGCAAAACTTCCCGGCGGCTATAACTATATACTAACTGAAGGTGGAGCAAATTTATCAGGTGGCCA
>Ga0209631_10006311_pt1 | contig 12242 bp, 8 predicted proteins | sample COG_08_FD_184752 | JGI IMG/M metagenome (GOLD analysis project Ga0209631, IMG submission 184752) | Pelagic Microbial community sample from North Sea - COGITO 998_met_08 (SPAdes) (version 2) | ecosystem: Environmental > Aquatic > Marine > Neritic zone/Coastal water | place: Helgoland, sampling... | reverse complement strand
GGTTCAATGAAGCTAAAAAACATGGTTCCTTTTTGTCTTCTGCTAAACGAATTATTTACAAATTCAATAAAGCACGCATTTAATGAAACGGGAAAAGGAACTATATTTATTTCCATAGATAGAGAAAGCGATTCTTTCATAAGACTAATTTACAGTGATTCTGGAAAATGGAATAATTCATCAGAAACCTATTTTGGAACCGAATTAATTGAATCATTAATAGAGCAAATGGATGGGAAATACCAAAGGGAGAAAAGTGAATATTCATTTCAAATTTCTGATTTGGATGAATGAACCTTTGCAGGTTAAATAGCGTAGAAAGATTAAAGCCTTTTTTTTATAAGAAGGAAAGAGTGTTGTTGTTTACTTCGGTTTAAAGATTAAATAATAGATAATATGGAGAATATAGCTTTTATAGACAATATTAAACATGCGTTTAATGCGGGTGAATCGATACTCAGTTTTGTAAAAAGAATTGAAGGAGAGAAAATTATTCCAACACTTTGTGATGCTCCCAACCTTGAAGCTTTTGGAGCTTGTAGAGTTTGTAGCGTGGATGTTGCACTAGAGCAAAATGGTAAGACCAAGACGATGGCTTCTTGTCATACACCCATAACTAAGGGAATGTATATATATCCTAGCTCCGAAAGCATCCAAAAATTAAGGAAAAATATTATTGAACTGGTGTTGACAGATCATCCATTGGACTGCTTAACATGTGAAGTAAATGGGAACTGTGAATTACAAGATGTGGCTGCGGAAGTAGGGATACGTGAAGTACGATATCCTGCAGGAGACCATCATTTGGATAGAGCTAAAGATTTAAGTCACCCATATATGACGTCTGATTTGTCGAAATGTATTAATTGTTATCGCTGTGTTAGAGCTTGTGATGAGGTGCAAGGTGAATTTGTGTTAAATATGTCAGGAAGAGGATTTGATACTAAAATAATAAAAGGAGCAGACGAAAGCTTTATGGAATCTGATTGTGTGAGTTGTGGAGCCTGTTCACAAGCTTGTCCAACAAGTGCTATTTCCGATGTGTTTCAGTCTAAATCTTTAAAAGGTGATGAGATAACCAAAACTATATGTACATATTGTGGTGTTGGTTGTAATTTAAATGTCTCTACTAAAAATGGTAAAATATTATCTATTCAAGCGCCATATGAAGCAGAAGCAAATGCGGGACACACTTGTTTGAAAGGACGATATGCATTTAAATTTTATGATCATCCAGATAGATTAAATTCTCCGATGATTAAAAGAAATGGAGAATTTGAAAAAGTTAGTTGGGACGAAGCATATAACCATATTGCAAGTGAGTTAACGAGAATTAAAAAGAATAATGGGGCGGATGCTATAGCAGGAATCTCTTCTGCTAGAACACCCAATGAGGAAAATTATTTAATGCAGAAATTTATTCGAGCTGTTGTTGGAACAAATAATATTGATTGTTGTGCAAGGGTTTGTCATTCACCTACCGCCCTTGGTATGCAAAGAGCTTTTGGAACCGGAGCTGCAACTAACTCTGTGGATGATATAGAATACACAGATTGTATTTTTGTAATTGGAGCAAACCCAACGGATGCACATCCTGTAACAGGGGCTAAGATTAAGCAAAGAATGATGAAGGGCGTAACTAGTATTGTGGTTGATCCCAGAAGAATTGAATTAGCAAGATATGCAACTTATCACCTCCAGTTAAAACCAGGAACAAATGTAGCGTTGTTAAATATGATGTTATATTTCATTATAACGGAAGGGGTTGCTGATGAAGATTTTGTTGGTAAAAGAACAGCTGGTTATGCAGAATTCAAAGATGAGATATTAAAATTAGATATTGATGAATTGGAGCAAATTACAGGTGTAGATAAAAACCTTGTTAAAGAAGCAAGTATTGCTTATGCAACAGCGAATGCAGCCATGGAATTCCATGGCTTAGGAGTTACCGAGCACACGCAAGGAACTTTTACAGTCCAATTGATTGCTGATTTAGCAATGATTACAGGTAATATAGGAAAACGAGGAGGGGGAGTAAACCCATTGAGAGGTCAGAACAATGTGCAAGGAGCTGCCGATATGGGCGCGCAACCTCATCAAGGTGCAGGTTACATGGATGTAACAGACCCAGAAATGAATCGTAGATACAATTCTTTTTATGGTGCTGAAACTCCAAGCCATGTAGGGCTTAAAATTCCAGAGATGTTTGACGCGGCGATAGCTGGAGATTTAAAAGCGTTATGGATAATAGGAGAGGATGTTGTACAAACAGATCCAAATACAAAAAAGGTAATCAAGGCAATGGAGAGCTTGGAATTGTTGGTGGTTCAAGAATTATTTATGACAGAAACAGCGATGAGAGCTACTGTTATATTACCCGGAGCTTCATTTTTGGAAAAAGATGGAACCTTTACCAATGGAGAAAGAAGAATTCAACGGGTAAATAAAGTCGTAGAGCCAATTCCTGGATGTAAAACAGATGGACAAATCATTGTGGATATTATGAACAAAATGGGCTATTCTCAACCTGATTATACGGCTGAAGGAGTATTGAAAGAAATTGCTCAAATTGTACCTTTCTTTAAAGGAGTAGTTTGGGATGATTTAATTGAGAATGGTAAGCAATGGCCAGTATTAGATGGAGGACAGGATACGCAGATGCTCCATATTGAGGAATTTAAAAATGGCAAAGGTCAATTTTCATACTTTGATTATAAGGGGTCTCAAGAATTAGAAAAATACAGTGAAGATTTCCCATATATAATAACAACTAATAGAGAATTAGAACATTACAACTGTGGAGCTATGACACGTAGGACAGGAAATGTGGAGATATTGACAGAAGATGTATTGTTGATACATCCTGATGATGCAAAAGCAAACTTAATTGAAGATGGAGAATTTGTTTGTGTTGAATCTCCAAGAGGGAAGGTCGATATAAAAGCAAAAATAACGGATGAAATGAAGCCTGGTATACTAAGTTCTACTTTCCACTTTCCAGAAGTTATGTTGAATATAATCACTTCTGATGAGCACTGCTCAGAAGCAATGTGTCCTGAGTATAAAGTGGTTTCCTGTCGAATTAGAAAAAGTAAGGGTAAGTATAAGCAACTGGCAGAGGTTTAGATTGATTAATCCCGATTGGTTTACTCTGCATGAATCGAAAGAAATAGATGTTAAGTTTAAAGAACTCTCTTGTTGCCAACAGAAATTTCTGACCCTTCAGCTAACATAACAGATGTCGGTTGTTGGTGATTTAAAAATTCAAAATCAGCTCCATAGCTTGCTTTAAAATCAACATTAACCCTAGAATCTAATACATTGTAAATTTTCCAAGCTGGATGTTTTACTTCGTATTCATTGGTTTGTGCGTTGTTTATTTTGGTGTAACCCCAGTAATGTTCTGTAATAAAATCAGCTTCACTATTTTCGTTAAAAGAAAAAGGAGTGCTTTCAGCATTTACACTAACCGAATTCCAGATACCCTTCAATTTCCAGCTGTATGCAATGTTTAGTTCGCTATCCTCAGACCAACTATGTTTCATCGGCAGGGTTTGATAAGGTTCTTTGTAGATAGTTCTAGCTACTGCAGTTATTAAAGGTTTAGGAACCATTTCTTTAATAAAGCCGACACCGCGTCTTACTTCATCGCCATTTTGATGTTTGATGTAGTAACGTAAGTTGACCTCTTCGAAATTAATGTGTCCTGGTAATTTGCAGCCTTTTACTTTTGTGTTTAAAAACATAAACCCAACTAAACTGACATAACATTTCCCTTCCCATAAATCTAATTCTGTTTTATGGGGGAGATATTTTTTTAGAATTTCTGGATCGATTGCATAATTGATAAGAATCAACTTCCTCCATTCAGCGGTGAGAAAAGGTTTTTTCATATGAATTTGCTCTTATAGTTAACATTCAGAGGCAATTCGCAAGCTTTTCTTTTAAATATTTTATAGCGCATCTTGGCGATTATATCATAAAAGAAATCTCTGACAAATCGAGGAAATATTTTTAATCCGTATATAAATTTTCCTAACCCGCCAAGCAAGTATAGTATTTCAAATACGGCATTTGTTTTAATGAAAGCATTTCCATCTTTGTGGATGAGAACAACAGAATCTACTTTGTCATTAATATCATGTTTGTCTTGGTAATAAATTCCAGCCATTGACTGCAATGAAGCGAAGCGAAATTGATCGTGTTTATCCCGTTTTAGCACAAATTTTACCCAAAAACTGCAGAAAGTGCATTCGCCATCAAAGAGTATAATGTTTTTCTTATTATTCATGGATAAGATTATGTAGGCCATGGTAGATTAAGAGCACAAATTTTGCAGAAAAAACATACTTGGAAATCAAAAACCACGAGCCATTTTGGGTTAGTAAATATCTATTTAAACTGACAAAACTTTTCGGAAGTCCCATCTTTGTAACGAACAATCACAATGCCGTTATAAAATTGATCCACTTCTTGTCCTAAAAGATTTATTCTGCCTATTATCTCTTTAAAAGAATCATCTATTCTATTATCAATACTGATGGTGTTTGAATATTCAAATTTACCATCGAAATCGGTTTGTTTTAAACGATAATAATTAATTGTTTTGAGAATTTTGAAATCGGTTAATTTGTAATTTGTAATTTGTGTAGAAGGAGAAGACCCTTCTTTCGTTCCGACCCATTCAAAGTCGAATCCGTTATACGATTTCTCTATTGTAAAATAAGCATTGTTTATTTCACTCGCAGTTGTCCAATTCAATATGTTTCTATTGTCCTTTTTCTCTCCATAAAAAGAAACTAATTCTATCGGTAAAACATTTGTAGATGAACTACTTGCTAAGGTAAACGGACTAAAAGTACTTACCGCGGAACCAGAAGTAATTAAACCTGATGCATCCGTCCCCACCGGCGATGCTGTTATCATATCCCAGTCTGTTCCATCAAAATGCGCAAGTCTTAAATCAGCATAGGCTAAGACTGCATTATTCGCTACCCATGGAATTGCAATTTTTGCATTTGAAGGTGTACCATCGGTGCCCCTATCTAAATCCCAATATTCATATGAACTAACATGATCTAAATCACCAGAATTGGACCCATATGGATCTAAAGTTAAGGCTAGGGGAGCATTGGCTTGTAGAAAGTATTCAGCGGTCCAAACAGTAGAGTTTCCCGAGGAAGGTGTAATAGCAATTGATTTATATTGAGTTCCATCACCAAGAGGGAAAGTGAATTGTGAAGTAGACTCGGTGGTTTTAATCATCGTTCCAATAACGTGTGATGCATCGGTTCCACCTGATACAGTAGCAGCAGATGTTAATACTAAATTGTTTGATGATGCATCAATATCTCCTGACGAAAAGGTAATAGATCCATCAATTGAAATTACATCATTAAGTATGATGTTTCCACCGGAATTATTAATTGTACAATTGTTTAATTCGGCACCTGAAGTTGTCACATCTTCTTGAATTAAAACGTTGTCAAACTGGGCTCCATAGTCATTATTACCATAATAATGGAATCTTAGAGAATAGGAGTCAGATGTTGAATTTGAACCTGATAAGGTAGTTTGAGCAGAATACGTCTGATTATCAACCGAAGACGTAATATTAATTAGATCTGTACCGACCTGAGTAGCATCAGTTACATTATATAAATAAACTTCAAAATACTGTCCACCGTAATCTCTAACTGCGTAATTAAAGCTTATATCAAGAGCTGATGTTGTCGGTGAAAATTCGGCTGTAATTATTGTGTTGTCTTGTGTACATGAACTACCATAATATTCGATATGGGCTCTGTTGCCTGAACATCCTGAACAACTACCTGCGTAAGGAATGTCAGAAGACTCTATTTCCCACTTCTCAAATGTGCAGTCAGCTACGTTTTGATAGGTAGCAGTAGTGCTTACTGATTCGGTTAAGGAACCTGTAGAAAGACTATTGAAATCTTCTGATACAAGAGTCACTGTTGATGATCCTCCTGTACTACCTTCATGTGTTACAGTTTGATCACTAGAACCATCAAAAGTTACACTAGATAGAGCGTTACTTACATCTAAACCATCAGTAGCTCCAACTGTAATATTTCCTGCTACGTTTAAGGCGTAAGTAGACATATCTAATTTACAACCTGCTGTTGTTGATGTTGTTAAATCACCATCAATATTAATTGCTCCTTCAGCTGTTTTAATACCAGCTGTAGAAATAGTTAAATTATAATAATTATCACCAAATACTGTTTGTGTTGCTCCATCGTATTCAACAGTACCCATTTCAGCATCTAAGGTACCCAAAGAAGTAACTGCTGCGCTTAATATTAGGGTTCCTGAACTATTAGTGAAGTCTATTGTTCCACCTGTGAAATCAGCTGTGCCATCAGCATTAACGGTTGCGTTATCGATATATAAATTGTCGTTTATATCCATTGTTCCGGTTACTGTAAGTGAATTACTACTAACAGTTAAACTCGCTCCTGAATTAATTGTAAGCCCACCTAAGGTCACATCAGAAGTAATAATAGGGGTGTTTCCTGACCCTGAGCTTACATCTGGAATAGTAATATTTTCACTTGTTCCAGGAACTGTTCCTCGACTCCAGTTAGATGAAGTGGCCCAAGCTGAACTTGTTGTTCCAGTCCAGTTATTAGGACTGTATTCATAACATCCCATATCAGGACTTCCATCTCGAGTAACTCCTAGTATGTCTGCATCTGGACCACCAGAAGTGCCAGCATCAACCGCTGGAGAAGCGCTTGTCAGTGTAAAATCATTACTTGCAGCGTCTGAGAACAAGGGGTCAGAGGTTGAGTTATTTCCCCCATCAGTATATGAATCTCCACCTGAACCACCATTTAATAAAGAATAGCTTATTGTTAAATCTCCACTATAACCCTGTATAACTTCATTTCCAGAATCATCAGACTGGAAAATACAATTTTTAGCAGTAACTGTTCCATCTACTTCTAATGCAGTAACATAGTAATCATTTACATTTGAACTTGTATTTTGGGCAAAGGTTGAATTATAAACACTACCTTGAACATTATATACTGTACAAGAAGCTCCATTAGAAGCACTGTTATCATGGAATAAAGAATTTTCTAATGTAAATCTACTGGAAACTCCGGAAGAACTTCCCAAATAACTAACATATAAACCACTACCATAATAATAATTGTTATTGTTAGAGAATGTACACTTTCTAACTGTTACACTATAACCTCTATCAATCATACAAGCTCCATGTGATGATCCAGAAGTAGTAACATCATTATTGTCAAAAGTAGTATTCTCTAAAAGGACCGAATAGTCGTAATCATAAGAGTATGAACGAATATCTAAAGCACAACCACCTGAAGCTTCTGCACTAGTATTGTCCGAGAATGTACAGTTTTTGATTACAACACTGTCGCTGGAAGAAGCTCCTGGGTCATGAAATATGAAAACGGCACCATCATAAATATTGGCGCTTACATAACAACTATTAACAGTGACATTTTCCATGACTACCTTATTATCTCTTCCATATGTATACAAAGCTGGCCCCCCTCCATCTTTGAAGTCTCTTATAGTCATATCTTTTATGGAAATATCTGCACCGTCAGCTGTTACTCTGAAGCAACGTTGACCAGATACATCATCATTGTCTATGATAGTGCCAGCTTCCGAAGTACCCTGAAAAGTAGTGGAATAATCAATATCCATGTCGTTTTCGTTATAGGTACCGTCTGCAATTTCTATTCTAGTTTCATTAGCTGTTGTAGCGGTTATGGCAGATGATATTGTTAGTTTCGGAGCAGATGGATCATTTCCTGAATTCGAATCATCTCCTGTTGTTGCTACATAGAAAACGTAGGTAGTTCCGCTTGTGGTTAATTCACATCCTGAACAGCCTGATCCTGATCCCATGACTGTGCCAGAACCTGTAACGGTCAGTGTTCCATAAGTGATCATTGTTCCTGTCCCTGAAATTGAAGAACCGTTTCCTGCAGCAAAATCACCAGTACAAATTAAAGATCCATTTAAGGTTGTTCCTGTGGAGTTATTTCTCACTTCACCAGTAGTACATTTTATCGTTCCTCCTGTAAATATGGTAACAGTACATCCGTTAAAAAACTCTAGACCATCAGCATGGTCAACGATTAAATATCCGTAAACAAATAATACTCCGTTGTTCCTTACTTCTAGCATCGCTGAATTTATCGTAACGGTATCACCAGCCGCTATAGTAACAAAATCACCACTACCTATTACTTCACTTGGGGATACTCCCCCCACCCATGTTGCACCTGAAGTCCAGTTGCCATTAGTTGTTGAAGTTTGGCCCGAAATAACAGCCGCAAATGCCACTAATATAATTGCACAGAAGAGTTTTGTATTTTCCATAATTTTCAACTTCTATTTATTCGTTAGCTCTACTTTTTATTTTTTCCTCTTGATACAGTACCTTTCTCTTTTCTTTACACAGTTTTATTAGTTCTCTGTAGTTTTCAAATTTAATCTGAAAATCTGTTGTTTGATCAACTGACAATTTTTCTTTTCTTTCCTCCATATCATTTTTGAGATGCTCAGCTCTCCATGATAAATGATTTTGAGCAAGGTCAGCATCTTCAATTGTTCTAAGAAAAGCCAATTCAAAAGAACTGAAATCTTTCATTTTTTTTTCAACAAAATTATCTAAGTCAGCAGTGAATTTTTGCTGTTCTGCTGTTTGAGCCAAAATATTAAGATTGGCTATGAAAAATAAGCAAATCAAAATTCTTTTCTTCAGTTGCATAGTCTTTATTTATTACTTTATTATAAGTAAATGTAATTAATTGTTTCATGATTTTAAAATAAAAATAAACAAAAACACAACAGAATTAATCTGATAATAAAGTTATTTCAGCAAATGTAACAAGTGTAATTTAATCCGATTATTAAATTTATTTGCAATTTAGATAGAGTTAGCTTTTTCTTTATCTGTCCAACCAATGATTAATTGGTAATTTACACGGATTCGCCATCAAAGAGTATAATATGTTTATTCTTATTCTTATTCATGGATAAGATTATGTTGGGCTGGTCCTAAGTTTTCGAATTTAAAAATAAAACCAGCTTCAAGCAAACGTTTTGGTTGAACACATCGACTTTTTAGTATTAATTGTGATTCTGTTCTAAGAAAAAAAGTGCCAATAATTAACATCCATATACGCGAATCAATAGCTAATAGGTACTTCAGTGAATTCTTGGCAATACGATCTGAGCTCTTTTCTGAATGCAGATTGGAGCTTCACACTTTATTCAAGTGCTAAAAAGTAATTATCATTGAAAAAGGCTTACTTTAGACATTCATTAATATACATACTATGATCAAAAATATACTTTATCTATTGATAACTTTCTTTATTTCCACAAGCTTTTTAGCACAAACATCACATAATGTGGATGTTGCTAGTAATTCTTTTACGCCTTCGGCCTTAACAATTGAGGAAGGGGACACAGTTATTTGGACAAATACAAGTGGTTCTCACAATGTAAATGGAACAATAACAACTTTTCCTTCAAACCCCGATAGTTTTGGCAGCGGAGCAGTTGCTTCAGGAGGATGGACCTATTCTTATGTATTTACAACTGCTGGGAGTTATGATTATCAATGCGACCCGCATGCTGGATTGGGGATGACTGCTACTATAACTGTTAGTGAGACTATTACCTCAATTAATGAATCTAAAATTGAAAATGGAACGAATGTTTATCCAAATCCATTTACTAGTTATTTTACAATTGCGTTAAATAAAGAGTTGATAAATGATAATTCTTCAATTGAGTTTATTTTATATGATTTATTAGGTAATCAAGTTCATAGTATAGCAAACGTGAACGCTGAGTTAACTAAAATTGAAACAAATCAATTATCTAATGGTATTTATATTTTTTCATTCAAATCGAACGGAAAAACACTTAGAACAGGAAAGTTGACGAATAACTAAATTAAGAGAATATTGCGAATTGAAATGGTTTTTATTTATAAAGACCCTTTTTTTGTCTCAGAATTTAACTAGCCAAGGTTAAATAGCTATTATTTAAGAATTTTTCATGTATAAAATAGCTAAACCAGCAAGTGTCTTGATGGTATATTAATAGGATTTGGTTCAAAAAAATGTTAGTAATTATGTTTTGTATCACTTATGTGGATATAAAAAGGGTTATCTTTGCACTTTATAAGCTAAAACATTGAGTTATGACTTTAAAGACGGTAAGATTTAACACAAAAGATAAGCCTGAGTTTTATAAGGTTTTGAGAAAGCGGGTAAATGGTTATTTCAAAGAAAATAACATTTCAAAATTTGCAAACGCAAGAATGAAATGGAAAACAGCGATTATTTTAATTGCCTTTTTCACACCATTGGTATTATTGTTAGCAGGCTTGGTTCCTAATCCTTACATTCAAGTATTACTTTGGATCTTTATGGGGATAGGTATGGCTGGCGTTGGGCTAACCATAATGCACGATGCAAATCATGGCTCTTACTCTAAAAACCAGATGGTTAATAAATTATTAGGAATGACTATTAATTTTGCAGGAGGTTATGCCTTAAACTGGAAAATTCAGCACAATGTTTTGCACCATACTTATACCAATATATCAGATATGGATCAAGATATTGACACGGGTAAGCTAATGCGCTTTTCACCAAGACAACCGCATTTTAAATTTCAAAAGTTTCAAATTATTTATGCATGGTTTTTTTATGGTCTTATGACTTTCTATTGGGTAATAGCGAAGGATTTTATTCAAATAGCATCTTTTAAGAAGGATGAGTTATTAAAGGCGCAAGGAAAAACATTAGGAATGGCCTTACTTGAAATATTTGCGGTAAAAATTGTTTACTTATTTATATTTGCTTTTTTACCACTTTACTTTATGGATATTTCTTTCGGATTTTGGTTCTTTTGTTTTTTCTCTAAACATTTTGTTGCCGGATTAATCTTAGCATTAGTATTTCAACCGGCTCATGTAATTGAAGATACGGAGTTTCCAGCCCCAGATGCAGAGGGTAGTTTAGAAAATAATTGGGCCATTCATCAATTTAAAACGACTGCTAATTTCGCACCTAAGAATAATATTTTAGGATGGTATATGGGTGGTTTGAATTATCAAGTGGAGCATCACATGTTTCCAACAATTTGTCACATACATTATCCAAAGATTTCTAAAATTGTAAAAGCTACTTGCGAAGAATACGGGGTGCCCTATTATTCAAAAGATACATTTACAGATGCTGTGGTTAGTCATGTAAAACTGTTGGCGAGATTAGGAAAAGGAGAGTCTGTTGCGCATACTTAATCCAACTATGCTATTCATTTTTACTTTTCGTAATTATTCACTGGTACACATCTTTATTTTTTCAAACCTTTTTCCTACATCGATATTCGGCTCACAAGCACTTTACGATGACTCCATTTTGGGAGAAAGTATTCTATATTCTTTCATGGATTACACAAGGGTTTACAGCACTCAGTCCTCATGTTTACGGTAAACTACATCGATTACATCATGCGTATGCGGATACAGAAAAGGACGTCCATTCACATAATTATGACAAACCTTGGTAGCTATGATGCGCAAAACAGATAAGATATTTCGAGGAATTACACGGTAGAATCGTATTAGAAGAAAAGTTCTGCAAGAACCTTCCTTACTGAGGGTTTATGGGAAAATATGCATATAGTCTAGGAGCAAGAATTTTGTGGGTAGGAATTTACGTTACTATTTATTATATGGTTGTTCCTTCTAAGGCATTATGGTTGTGGGCATTTTTACCTTTCCATTTTATAATGACACCCTTGCAAGGAATAGTCATCAATTGGTTTGCGCACAAAATTGGTTATCGTAGTTTCGATGTAACAGACACTTCTGCCAATCTTATGCCTTTTGACCTAATAACTATGGGTGAAGGTTATCATAATAATCACCATGCCAATAGTGGTAGCGCTAATTTCGGAGGTGTAAAATGGCATGAAATTGACCTTACATATTGTATTATGATAATTTTAGATAAATTTAAAATTATTAGCATAAAAAAGAACTAGTATTTATACATACATTTATTATTAAAAATATTACTATAAAAAGTAATATTTTTTGATTTTAAGTATTATTAATAGTTGCTTTTAACAATAATATTTGTCTAACACGTCATTATATATTAACACAAAAATTAATTGAAGAAGCTTAAAATAATAATATGGCT
>Ga0209631_10006308_pt1 | contig 12248 bp, 17 predicted proteins | sample COG_08_FD_184752 | JGI IMG/M metagenome (GOLD analysis project Ga0209631, IMG submission 184752) | Pelagic Microbial community sample from North Sea - COGITO 998_met_08 (SPAdes) (version 2) | ecosystem: Environmental > Aquatic > Marine > Neritic zone/Coastal water | place: Helgoland, sampling... | reverse complement strand
ATTTGAAGATAAATTTTCTTTCAATGATTACAAATGGTCAATCGACCCCATAGACGGGACTAGAGCTTTTGTTATCGGAGCGCCTACTTGGTCAAATTTAATTAGTTTATCTTTTAAAGAAAAATCAAAAGTTGGTTTAGCCAATTTTCCAGAATTAAATAAATATTATATCAATGATAAAAAAAAATCATACTTATTTAAAAATGGAAAAAAATTTACTTTAAAGTCATCAAATAATAATAATTTAAAAACAATTAAAATTATTGGAAATTTTCATGGAACTTTAAGTTATGAAAAACAAAAAAGAGTAATTAAAAAATTTGGATGGTCTTTTAGGCTAGCAGGATTTGATGCTTTAAATTACTGCCTTTTAGCAGAAGGAAAAGTTGATGCTGTAATAGAAGCTAATTTAAAACCTTATGATATATTACCTTTAATACCAATAATAAAAAACTCGGGAGCAATTGTAACTAATTGGAAAAATGAGCCAGCAGAAGATGGTGGAAATATTTTAGCAACATCTAATAAATTATTGCATAATAAAATTCTTAAATTATTAAAACCATTTACTAAAAAATGAAATGATCAACTTATTTATAAATAGAGTTTTTAGAGCTATAAAAATTGACATAGAACTGTTCGAAGAAGTAGAAAAAGATAAAACTGCAACCTTTCAGGCAGGTGCAGTTGTTGTTTTATCAAGCTTAGCTGCTGGAGTAGGCTCAATTCATCTTGGTGCATCTAATTTTTTAATTGCACCTGCTCTTTCTTTATTAAGTTGGTACGTTTGGGCGTATATAATTTATTTTGTAGGGGTAAAACTTTTTAAAGATACTAAAACAAAAAGTAGTCATGGAGAATTATTAAGAACAATTGGATTTTCAAGCGCACCTGGACTTATAAGAGTTTTTGGCATTACCCCCGAATTAATGACTGTGACTTTTATTGGTTCTGCTTTTTGGATGCTAGCTTGTATGGTGGTAGCTGTAAAGGCGGCTTTAGACTATGAAAGTCTTTGGAAGGCTTTTGGCGTCGTTGTAATGTCTTGGTTAATTCAAGCTTTTTTCTTATTTTTAGTGATTGTTTTATTTAAAGGCGTCTAAAGAGGAAATACCTTTTTTGCTAGATTGCAACTATTACAAATTTTAAAGCTATGCATAATTAAATTTTGCTTAACACTTTCATTTTCAGTTTTGCATTCTTCACAAATATTATCTATTTCTAATCCCTCTTTTACCACCCAGGCTCTATGATAAAAATTATCTATATTTTTTTGAATAAGACCTTTAGCAAAATTATCGGCTTTTATTTTATCAAATGGACCATGAATTTTTTTAGTGTCTTGATCAATGGTGTCTATATTATTAGGATTTTTGTGCGTTCCTTCTATGACAATAAAACTATCTTTTTCCATTCTTAATAATATATCATAGAATTAATGAATAAAATTTTACTTTTAGTCACATTACTTTTTCTTAACCCAAACCTATATGCAGAAGAAAAAAAAGCATATTTTGCTGGCGGGTGCTTTTGGTGCATGGAAGAGTCTTTTGATCAAGTTAAAGGAGTTTTATCTGTAGTATCTGGTTATTCAGGAGGACATACAAAAAACCCAAAATATGCAGATGTGATTTATACTGACACAGGTCATGTAGAGGCTGTAGAAGTATCATACAATTCATCCATTGTAAGTTATGAAAAATTACTAGAAATATATTGGCAAAATATAGATCCTTATGATGCAGATGGTCAATTTTGCGATAAAGGAAAAAGTTATCGCTCAGTAATATTTATTGAAAATGATTTACAAAAAAAAATTGTAGATAAATCCTTTATTCAGCTTGAAAAAAAATTTAAAAAAAAAATTGTGACATTAGTATGGAAATTTAAAAAATTTTATCCCGCCGAGAAATATCATCAAGATTATTATGAGAAAAATTTTATAAGATACTTAATGTATAAAAAGGGCTGTCAGAGAGAAGAGAGTTTAAAAAAAATATGGAATTAAAAAAAACGTTAATTATCATCTTATTAGTTTTGTTTTCAATTTCCTCAAGTGCAGACTCTATATCTCCAAATGAAAAATTATTACCATATGATGTTGTCAAAATTCAATTAGAAGCTTTGAAGAATAATAATAAAAATGATGACGGAATAAAAATTACTTGGTTATTCGCACATCCTGATAATAAAAAGATTACAGGCCCATACGAAAGGTTTAGAATTATGATATATGGACAACAATATCGTCAGTTATTAAACCATGAGTCTCATGAGATAAACTTAATGATGAACACGACAAATGCACATATGTTTAGAATTAAAATTTTAACAAAAGAGAAACAATTATTATTTTATGAATGGCAAGTGCAAAAAGCTACAGAAAAAAATTGTATTGATTGTTGGTTTACTTCTTCTGTATCAATTCCCATTGATCAAGGAAATACTATTTGATGAAAAGACCTCCCTATGTTTATCGACTTATAATAATTTTACTAATTTTAACTGTTATACCAATAGGAGCTACCCACTTAGGCTCAATGTATCTTGGGTCTAAAAATGGTATTCTTTTAGGTTTTTGTATTGGCATTCCATGTGTGACTTTTGCTTGTTGGAAGCTTTTTATGGATGGATGGAGAGACGAGGATGAAGAGTGAATTTTATAACATCAAGAAAAGAGGCATTAAAAGTTTTAGAACATTACATTGAAAATAATATTTCAATTTATACAACTCAGCGAAATTTTGATTTTGGACCTCAAAATAGAAAAAACGTTTCTTGTTTATCACCTTATATAACTCATAGATTAATTTCTGAATATGAAGTAGCAAAAAAAGTTTTAAGTAAATACCCTTTCCAAAAGGTAGAAAAATTTATTCAAGAAATTTTTTGGCGAGTATATTGGAAAGGGTGGCTTGAACTTAGACCTATGGTTTGGACAGATTTCGTAGAAGATTTAAAAACAATTGAAATTTCAGAAGAATATAAAAAAGCAATAAATGGTGAGACTAATATAGATTGCTTTAATGATTGGGCTAAAGAATTAAAAGAAAATAATTATTTACATAACCATACAAGAATGTGGTTTGCGAGTATTTGGATATTCACTTTAAAACTACCTTGGCAAAAGGGAGCAGAATTTTTTTTAAGAGAATTATATGATGGTGACGCGGCTTCAAATACTTTGAGTTGGAGATGGGTAGCTGGAATTCAAACTAAAGGCAAAAATTACATTGCTCAAAACTGGAACATTAATAAATTCACAAATAATAAATATAAAAATTTAAAACTTAATGAAAATTCGCAACCTATTATAGATCAAAGAGAGTATAAAATTTCACCTATGAGTATTAAAAATAATGATACTAATTCAGAAACATTAGTTTTTTTTGAAAATGAATTAGATTTTAAAAATTTTCAATTTGATAGCTATAAAAATATTTACTGTATTTTACTTTCAAACAAAGATCGACTAATCGAACTAGGAGAAAAAGTATTAATGTTTAAAAAAAATTTAATTAAAAATCAGGTACAAAATTCCGACTTAAAAATTGAATTTATTGATGGAAATAAATTTATTGAAGTCTCAAATAGTGAAAAAAACTTTGATGTTGTTTATCCATCGGTTGGAGAAAATTTGTCATTTTTAAAAAGAGTAATGAAGAAAAATAATTTGATAATTAAATATTTAGTTAGAGACGAAGATAAGTATTGTTGGCAGTTTTCTAATAAAGGTTATTTTAATTTTAAGTCAAATATTCCTAAAATTTTAAGCCATTTTAATCTTAATTAATTTTATTACTAGAGCAACTTTTTGAACAATATTTTACATTTGTCCAATTAAGTTTCCATTTTTTTCTCCATGTAAAAGCTCGTTTACAAACCGAACAAATTTTTGTTGGTAGATCTTTTTTTTTCATCTTTTAAGGAGATGCTTATTTTTTAAAAATAAAAAATATGCTGCTACTTCATAAAAAATTTTTAATAAAAAAAACATTGGTCTATTGTTAAATAATTTATATAAAAAATTATATTTAGGTATATTTTTCCAAATGATCAGGAATACTTCTGCCCCTTCAATAAGCTTTCCATCTTTGATTACATGCATTCTTCTTAATAACTCTTTATAAGATTTTGAAGTTGTCATCTGTACTTTGGTATCGCTAGAAACATCGACCCACTCTAGCTTACTATTGCAATGTTTTTTGTAATGATCTATTTCTGCTTTACAGATATTACAGGAATTATTAAAAAGCACTTTAATTGTCATAATTTACTTTTGTAAATTTAAATTATTTTTCCATGTTTTCAAGGCACTCTTCCATGTTGGCATCTTTTTACTTTCGAATCCATAGGTAGACCCTAATCCAATGGAACTCAATTGTTTCATGGCCTTAGCATGAGGTTTGTCAAAAACATAATTGAGCATATCATTTTTTGTTTTCCAAACAGTCAAAGTATGTTGGTATTCATCAATTTTTTTTGCCTCAGCGAATAAGTTGCCTTTTGCTTTTTTTGCTGCAGCAAAAGCTGGAATTGTATAAAACCAAAACCTCAATGTTTTAATTAGCCCTTTATACTTAATGCCTGTGATTGCAATGTACATTAATTTGTCTGTTCTTTGATAAACTTTTCAGCAGCTTTTAATATTCTGGTTTTTCTCTCTTGATTCATTTTTTCAGAAACCCTTACCATCATTGCAAGTCTAGGATTTTTTGAGAAAAATTTTTTGTTTTTATCTATGAATCTCCAATAAAGACCATCCATAACATCACACCAAGGACCCTTTTTGAAATGCATCATTTTTAAAAAATAACTTGAGCCACATATGTAAGGTTTTGTAGCAAATATTCCCCCATCACTAAACAAACCCATACCGTAAACATTAGGAGCCATAACCCAATCAGACGAGTCTACAAACATTTCCATGAACCATTTATAAACTTGTTTAGGATTAATTTCACATAAGTTCATAATGTTTGCTAAAATCATAAGACGTTCAATATGATGAGACCATCCATAATTAACAGCATTAGAAATAGCAAAGTCTAACGGAGGTAAACCTGTATTTCCTTTATACCAGTTAATTTTCATTTTTCTTTTATGATTAAAAAAATTAGTTTTTTCTAAACGTTCATCAAAATTTTGATAGATACCTCTCATGAATTCTCTCCATCCAATAATTTGCCTAATGTAGCCCTCTAGGGAATTCATAGGAATTTTTCCTTCAATTTTTCTAAGTTTTTCAATTATTTCTTCAGGTGTAAAAAAACCTAAATTAATTAGAGGACTTAATGCACTATGAAATACAGTATTAGATTTATCTGTCACAGCATCTTCATAATCGCCAAATAATTTTATTCTCTCTTTTAAAAATTCATCTAGCCATTTGTTTGCATCTTTTCTGGTAGTAGGAAACCAAAATTTTTTCGTCTCACCAGGGTGATCTTCAAAATTAGAGTCAATAAACTTTTTAAGAGTGACAGTATTTTTAGTTTCTTTTATTTTTGATATTTCAGGAATTTTAATTTCTTTTGGAAGTTTCTTTCTATTATCTTCATCAAAGCTCCATTTACTTCCTTTTGGTGTTCCGTTTTTATTCATTAACAAATTCGTTTTGGTTCTGACAATTTTATAAAAATTAGCCATAAATGGCTTTTTATTTTTTGAGAGATAATCTTTAAATTCATCTCTATTTATCAGAAACATTGGTGTTTTAATTTGGTTTACTTTTAATGATTTTTTTTTGCAAAAATTTAGAATTTTTTTTTCAAAAAATTTATCTTCAATTTCAAAAAAACTTAATTCTTTAACTTTTTTTTCTTTTATTATTTTTTCAAGCTTTTTTTCATAAGATAGCTTAAAATCATTGTTTATATCTTTATAGATTAAATTAAAATTTTTAGATTTAAGTTCCTCACTATATGACCTCATTGAAGACAAAAACAATAATATCTTTTGTTTATGGTGCTTTTCAAAAGTACAAAGATTGTAATCTTCTGCCATATAAATAATATGATCTTTAAACGCATTTAGATATTTTGGGGAAAACAACTGATTTCCAAGTAATAAAAAAAGCTTCATATGATGATAAATTACACATTTTAAAGAGGTATTACACGCGTCATTATTTGCGTTTAAATAGCAAGTAATAATGTTATTTTCATTTATGAAAAAACTTATTTTAGGAGCAACAGGCTCAATAGGATCTTCATTAGCAAAAAGCTTAGTTAACAATGGAGATGAAGTTCATTTGGTGGGTAGAGATGAGTCTACTCTTTCAGCTTTAGCTGGTGAATTAAATTCAACTTTTACCACTTGCGATATGTTAGAAGAAAATTTTTCTGATAAAATTTTAAGTGATTTAGAGGAAACACCAATTAATGGTTTAGCATATTGCGTAGGTTCTATAGATTTAAAACCTTTAAAATTAATAAAAAAAAGTGATTTTATGCAGTCATTCAATTTAAATTTAGTTTCCGCCGCAGAAATTATAAAGAATGTAGCTGATAATTTAAAAAAGAATAAAGGTTCAATTGTATTATTTTCTACTGTAGCGGTTAAACAAGGTTTTCCTAATCATGCTATTGTATCTTCAGCGAAAGGAGCTGTTGAAGGTTTGACTCTTGCATTGGCAGCTGAATTTGCTCCTAATATAAGAGTAAACTGTATTGCACCTAGTTTAACAAATTCAAAAATTTCAGAGTTTTTGCTTAAAAATGAGAAGATAGCGGAAGGAATTGCTAAAATGCATCCAATGAAAAGAATTGGAAAAGGAAGTGACTCTTCTTCACTTGCTAAATTTTTGTTAAGTGAAGAAAGTTCTTGGGTAACTGGACAAATATTTGGCGTTGATGGAGGACGATCATCTGTCGCATAACAATTCTTTTTAAAAAACTTTATTAATCTTAAATGAAAAAAATCTTAGTTTTACTTTTAATCTTAAGCTTTAATAGCCAAGTATTTGGAGCAGGTAGCGATAGTAGCAGCGATAGTTCGGAGACAGGTTTATATGATCAAGCTGTAAAACTAGTTAAAAGAGCAGGAAAATTAGAAAAAAAAGATAAAACTGAAAAAGCAAAAAAATTTTATTCTCAGGCATTTAAAAAATTAGAAAAAGCCTATGCATCTGACAAGAGTAATCCAGATATTTTGAATTACATGGGCTATACATCTAGAAAAATTGGTAATTTTGAAGAAGCTGAAAATTTTTATTTAAAAGGTTTGGATATAAAACCAAATCATAATGGCATTAATGAGTATCTTGGTGAGCTTTATGTTCAGACCAACAGAATAGAAAAAGCTAATGAGAGATTAAAAATTTTGAAAAACTGTAATTGTGAAGAGTATAGCGAACTTGAGTTAATCATTAAAACTCGAGGAACAAAAGTTTATTAAGATAAATCTACCGCAAACTTTTTTAATTTTTCAATTGGTATTAAATCTAAAGTTTTAGCATTAGTTTTTTTTAAAAAAATTGAACATGCTGCATCTTCATCTATTGCTCTGGCGTACCAAGTTGCACAAATACACCAATTATCACCATCCTTGAGTCCTGGAAACCCAAATTCAGGATGAGGAGTAATTAAATCATTTCCTACTTTTTTAGACCATAATAAGAATTTATCAGTTACTTTAGCGCAAACTGTATGAACACCATGGTCATTTTTATCTGTATTACAACAACCATCTCTAAACCATCCAGTTATTGGATCATTCGAGCAAGGTTCTAAAGGTTCACCAAATACGTTTTTTTGAATCTGTTTGTTCATTTTGAAAAAACATTAGCAACATTTTTATCTATTTCTAAATTAAATGAAAAAGATCTTCTCTCACCCTTACCAGAGAAAGGATATACAGTATGCATTAAATAATTGGGAAAAAGCAAAACATCTCCAACTTTGGGTCGATGATTATAAATACTTTCATTTAAAAACATTTTACTTCCATTAATAAAATCTATCGTTCCATCCGTATTAATCTTTTTTTTACTACTTGAAAAAAATTTTGGAACTTTCAAATAACCAACACCAGATACATGACCATCATGAAAGTGAATTGGATTGTATTCGCTATTAAATTGTCTTACTACCCAAAAGTTTTTTATTTTAACATTGTTAATTTTTTTTCCTAAACTTTTATCAATGTATTTTTTTACTTCATAATTGATTGTTTTGAGTAGATTTTTTTTTATAAAATCTTTTGGTAATTGCAATTCTTGTTTTACCTGTCCTACTAATTTTTTTGAGTAGTCAAATTTTTTTATCAATTTTTTTTTAGATATAATTCTGTCAACTTCTAAATTAATAATTTTTATTAATCGAGAGGAAAATTTTAACTTTGCTAATTTTGGACCAAATGGACTGAAAATTTTCATTTTTTATAATTTTGTAGGATTAGGTTGTCCTTCATATATTTTCTCTGGATCAAATTTTTTTTCTTTTTCTTTAAATTCTAACTCTAGTTCCTCTGTTTTTTTAATCGGTCCTAATGGAATTGATCTATAAAAACATGACTTATATCCGACATGGCAACTCGCCCCATTACCAATATCAACCGACATCCATAATGCATCTTGATCATCATCAATTCTGAGCTCAATTACCTTTTGAACAAAACCACTTGTTTTACCCTTGTGCCACAAGGCCTTTCTTGATCTACTCCAGTAGTGCGCTTCTTTTGTTTCTATAGTTTTTTTTAGAGACTCTTCATTCATATAACCATGCATTAAAAGATCACCTGAGCCGCTGTCTGTGGTTGTAACAGAAATTAAACCATTTTCATCAAACTTAGGAGCAAGGAATTTTCCCTCTTCAACTTCAAAAATACTTTCTCTCTTTTTAAACATGATTGTAAAATAGTGAAAAAAAGACAAAATAGCAATTTGCAATAATTATTTATGTCCTGTAAAAACTCAAAGATATGAAATTAGTTAAAGATATTGAAAAACAAGCTTCTAAAGGCCCAAAAGTTTCGGATAAAGAGGCAGAAGAAGCCTTCAAAACAATTTTAACTTGGATCGGTGAAAATCCTAATAGAGAAGGTTTGCTTGAAACACCAAGAAGAGTTGTAAAAGCATTTAAGGAATATTTTAAAGGATACCATCAAAATGCTGAAGAAGATTTATCAAAAACATTTGGTGATGTAGAAGGTTATGATGATATGGTGGTTGAAAAAAATATTACTTTAGAAAGTCATTGCGAACATCATATGGCACCTATTATTGGAGTTGCACACGTTGCATACATTCCTAACAAAAAAGTTGTTGGATTGAGTAAATTAGCAAGAACAGTTGAGGTGTTTTCAAAAAGACTTCAAACCCAAGAAAGACTAACAATGCAAATAGCTTCTACTTTAATGAATGCACTTGACGCCAAGGGTGTTGCAGTAACTATTGATGCAGCTCATCAGTGTATGACTATGCGTGGAATCAAAAAAGAAAAAGCAACAACAGTAACTAATTATTTTTTAGGTTCTTTCAAAGATGATTTAAGTATTCAAAACAGATACTTGAGTTATTTAACAAAATAAATGTCAGATAAATTTAAAGCTATTGTTATAGACAATCAAAACGAAAAATTTACTAGAGATATAAAAGAAATAGATACAAATCATTTAAAAGATGGCAACGTACTAGTTAAAATTGACTATTCTAGTTTAAATTACAAAGATGCATTAATTCTTAATGATGGCGGGAAGATTGTTCGGAAATTTCCTTTCGTTCCCGGAATAGACTTTTCGGGTACTGTTGTACAAAGTGAAGATGATAAATTTATCAAAAATGATAAAGTGATTTTAACAGGTTTTAGAGTAGGGGAGGCTTTTTTTGGAGGATTTGCTCAATATGCTAAAGTCGATTCAAATTTTTTAATTAAGATACCTAAAGATCTTGATAGTAAAAAAGCAATGATGTTAGGAACAGCAGGATTTACCGCGTTGCTTTGCTCTTTTGCGGTCAAGGCTAAAGAAGAATTACTTTTAGGCGCAAAAGTTAAAGATGTTTTAGTTACAGGAGCTACAGGAGGTGTTGGAAGTATTGCTGTAATGATTTTATCAAAGATGGGATATGATGTTCATGCTGTAACAGGGAAGAATGATAAAAACGATTACTTAAAAAACTTAGGTGCAAAACACATTATTGAAAGAAAAGAATTCGAGGGTGAAAGTAAACTTCTTGAAAAAGGAATTTGGGACGGAGTAGTCGATACAGTTGGTGGCGTAGCGTTAACTAAAATTTTTGCACAAACAAAACCAGGTGGAATAGTTGCTGCTTGTGGTAATGCTGGAGGGATTAAAATTAATACAAGCGTAATGCCTTTTATTATAAGAGGTGTAAAACTTTGGGGAATTGACTCGTCTGGTTCAAGTATAAAAAGAAGAGAGTTTGTGTGGGGAGAAGTAGCGAAATTAATTGATTTTTCAAAAGTTCAATCTTTTACTCAAGAACTTTCTTTTGTAGAGCTTTTAGAAACTTATCCCAAGCTCTTAAAAGGTGAATTCTTTGGCCGAGCTATAGTAAATCCGAATAAATAAACTATAATTATCTGAATGGATTGGGATAAACTCAAAATATTTCACACAGTTGCTGAAGCAACTAGTTTTACAAAAGCATCAACTATTTTAAATTTGAGCCAATCAGCTATAAGCCGTCAAATACAAGCCTTAGAGAGTGATTTAAAAGTTCAGCTTTTCGAGAGACATGCTAGAGGTTTAGTTCTTACAGAAAATGGAGAGTACTTATTTAAATCTGCTCATGAAATTATCTCTAAATTAAAGGATGTAGAGTCCAACCTAAGTGGCCATAAAGATAAATTAAATGGAAAGCTTACAGTCACAACTGTAGTAAGCTTTGGTACAACATGGTTAACGCCTCGAATAAAAGAATTTATGGATCTTCATCCTGAAATAGAAATAGAGTTAATTTTTGATGACAAAGAGCTTGATTTGAGCACACGACAAGCAGATGTAGCTATAAGAATGAGAAGACCTAAGCAATTAAATCTAATTCAAAAAAAGTTTGTTGACTTTAATTATCATATTTATGGTTCAAATGATTATCTAGAAAAAAACGGATATCCAAAAACATTAAAAGATTTAGATAAACATAAGTTTATTACCTATGGTCATGGAGCCCCCTCACCAGTTTATAGCCCTGACTGGGTACTTAAGCTTGGAGCGAAAGAAGGAAAAAAAAGAAAGTCATTAATGAAAGTAAATAGTGTTTATGGTTTACTTTTAGCAGTACAAAGTGGAGTTGGTCTAGCAGCTATACCTGATTATATGGCTCACAATGTAACCAATATAACTAAAGTTTTACCAAGTGAAGTTGGCAAACCAACAGAAACTCATTTTGTTTACCCTGCATCTTTAAAAAATAATGCTAGATTAGTAGCTTTTAGAAACTTTATTTTTACGAAAGTGAACGAATGGAAATTTTAATATCATTTATCATACCTTTTATCATTTTACTTACAATTGTAGTTTTTATTCATGAGTACGGCCATTATTATTTTGCAAGAAGATATGGTGTTGGAGTGACAGATTTTTCTATTGGTTTTGGTAAAGAGTTATTTGGTTTTAATGATAAATCTGGAACTAGATGGAAATTTTGTGCCATACCATTAGGTGGATATGTTAAATTTTTTGGTGATAGGAATGTATTTAGTCAAGCCGAGCAAGAAGAACTATTAAAAGAATATAATAAAGAAGATAGAGAGAAGCTTTTTGTTGTTAAACCAATTTATCAAAGATCTTTAATTGTCGCAGCAGGCCCATTCGCTAACTTTTTATTAGCAATAGTAATATTTGCTTTCATTTATATGTTTGCAGGTAAAGATTTTACACCAGCTCAAATTCAAGAAGTGCAAACGGAAAGCCCTGCATTCGTTGCAGGAATTAAGTCAGGCGATGTAATAAAGAATATTGACGGAAAAGAAGTTAAAAGTATTATGCAGGTATCGGCTTTCATCAATTCGTCCTCATCAGAAACAATTGAAATAACTATGTTAAGAAATGACATTGAACTTACCTTTAATGTTAAGCCTAAATTTATAGACAGCAAAGATGAGCTAGGAAATAAAGTTAATAAAAAAATCATAGGAATACAAATTGCTCCTTTAAATGAAGAGATAAAAAGAGAGCGTTTAGGACCTGCAAAAGCATTATTATATGCTGTTAAGGAAACATGGTTTGTAATTGACGCTTCTTGGAATTTTATTATTTCAATGATTAAAGGCACAGGAGATACC
>Ga0209631_10006303_pt1 | contig 12252 bp, 8 predicted proteins | sample COG_08_FD_184752 | JGI IMG/M metagenome (GOLD analysis project Ga0209631, IMG submission 184752) | Pelagic Microbial community sample from North Sea - COGITO 998_met_08 (SPAdes) (version 2) | ecosystem: Environmental > Aquatic > Marine > Neritic zone/Coastal water | place: Helgoland, sampling... | reverse complement strand
ACCCGCGCCCGCGGGAGGTGGTTGGGACGCCTTCGGGTCGGCACTGGCGCCCGCACCGGCGCCCGCACCCGTCCCCGCTCCCGCGGCGTTCTCTATGCCGCCACCTCCTGGAGGTTTAGCTGCTCCACCCACGGCGGCATCGGCTCCCGTACAATCGGCTGCGGCGCCGTCTGATCCTTTCGGGATGATGGGAGCTCCCTCCCAAGCGGCGGCACCCGCGACGGCGGCGTTCTCCATGCCCGCTCCACCCGCGGCGGCTCCGGCGGCTGGTGGATGGGACGCGTTCGGGTCGGGTGCTCCCGCCGCCCCCGCCGCCCCCGCCGCTCCCGCTGCCGCTGCCGGTGGCTGGGATGCCTTCGGAACGGGAGTATCCGCGCCTGCCGCCGCTCCAGCACCCGCTACGGAGGGTGGCATGTTTGCGGGCATGTCAGTCCCCGCCGCCGGCCCCGCTCAGGCGGCGCCCGCTCCGGCTGCCCCCGCGGAGCCTCCGAAATCCGCAGCTCGCCAGATGATCGAAGATGACCTCTTCAGCGACGGCGGCATGGGTACCCCCGGTGTCATGGGCGGGCTGGGCGGCGCGGCTCCCAACGGCATGGCCAGCGGCGTGGGCGGCATGATGGGCGGTATGCCCCAGCAGCAGATGGGGATGGGCATGCAGCCTGGAACGGGCATGCAGCCGGGCATGCAGCCGGGCATGGGCATGCAGCCTGGTATGGGTATGCAGCCGGGCATGGGCATGCAGCCGGGCATGGGCATGCAGCCGGGTATGGGCATGCAGCCGGGCATGGGCATGCAGCCGGGTATGGGCATGCAGCAGCCCGGTATGGGCATGCAGCCGGGCATGGGCATGCAGCAGCCGGGGATGGGCATGCAACCTGGGATGGGCATGCAGCAGCAGGGGATGGGGATGCAACCTGGAATGGGGATGCAACCTGGGATGGGTATGCAGCCGGGGATGGGCATGCCCCAAATGGGTGGCATGTCCGCCCCCGCCGTCGGCGCGTCGGATCCCTTCGGCGCGTCTGCGAGCGCCGCGCCCGACGCACCAGACCCCTTCGCCGCCCTCGGTGGATCGATTGGAATTTCGGCACCCAAGCCCAAGCCTAAGCCCGCACCTGCTCCTGCGCCTCAGCCAATGAACGGCCAGATGAACGGGATGATGGCCGGCGGCATGGGCGGCATGGGCGGCATGGGCGGCATGGGCGGCATGAGTGGCATGCCCCAGCAGCAAATGGGCGGCATGCCCCAGCAGCAAATGGGTGGCATGCCCCAGCAGCAAATGGGCGGCATGCCCCAGCAGCAAATGGGCGGCATGGGCGGCATGGGCGGCATGCCCCAGCAGCAAATGGGCGGCGCACCTCAGATGGGCGGCGCACCTCAGATGGGTGGAATGGGCATGGGTGGAGGTATGATGCCGCCTCCGCAGCAGCAACAGCAGCCAAACATGTTCGCGGGAATGTCCGCCCCGGCCCCCATGGCGCAGAAGCCAGCGTACGATGCCAGCAATCCGTTTGCTGGCATGTGAAGTGAAGATCTCTGAAGCATAGACTATAATAGTGAAGAATGTGATGATGATTTCGTATTACGCCATCTTGAGCGTGCGCTCGAAGTTCTCAATCGACTTGAACAGCTCGGAGAAGTTCCCTTTCCCGAAGCCGCCGCAACCAGCCGCCTGCTCCAACTTTTTCTCCTCTGCTTCCTCGCCGCCAACCTCCCTCATGCAGCCGATCCTCTGGATGATCTCGATGAACACCGTCGGCCTATCTCCAAGTGGCTTGGTGAACACCTGAACCAACACGCCCTGGTCATCCTTATCCACCAGAAGACCGAGCTCCTCAACCTCCTTGAACTGCTCCGGCGATAGCGCGTCGGCGCCCACCCTACCCGGCAGGTCCCGGTAGTACCCCTCCGACGCCGGCTTCTGGAACTCGAATCCCCCGCGGAAACCGCCGAGCGCGCGCATCTTTCGTACCGTGTCGAAGATGTTATCCGTCTTGAGCGCCAGGTGCTGCAGACCGGGACCCTTGTTCTGTTCGAGGTAGGTCTGGATCTGGCTCTTTCGCTTCGTCCCAAACGTCGGCTCGTTCACGGGGAGCAGGATGTATTCGCTGTTGTTCGCCAACACCATCGAGTTGAGGCCGCTGTCAACGGTACCGACGTCCTCCGCGGTGAACTCGGCAAATTCGTGCATACCCGTAAAGTTGGAGATGTAATCCACAGTCTCCAGCAGGTCGTGCACGTTGCCAACCGCGTGGTCCAGTCGACGCAAGCCGTAGCACAGCGGCTCGGAACCCGCGGGCTCAACCGGGACGACCTCGTATCGCGGCAGGCAAAAGGCCCCGTTCGCCGCGACGCTCTCGCTCACGAAGCGCATCACTACGTCACCGTACAGCTCCACCTCGGAGATTCCCTCCGCGGGCGGCTTGGTCCCGTCACCCGCCCCGTACGTCGCGTGTCTCGCGCCGTTTGCCGATGACTTTCGGTGCGCATCCCGCGCGTCGTCCACGACTACCCCGACAGCCTTGACCGCCAGCCCGTGCTTGGTGATGAATTTGATCATGCTCTCGCCGTCGTAGGCACTGTGCGGTATGTTCGACCTCTTCTGTTCCACCTCCTCGGCGGTCTCGTCTTCGTTCCCGCCGCCGTACGGTGCGCTGAACACAAACACGAGATCGTTCGATCGGAGCACGTAGGAGGCGTACACCGAGTTGCCCGTGGTCATGTCGCTCTTGGCGACCATCTGCATACCCAGCGCGACCGCGAACCGAGAAGCGGTCGTGATCGCATCGTGGCACCTGAGAGGGACGGTGCGGTGGAGTCGTTCGGTCAGCACTGGTTCATGCGTAAGGCGGGTCGTTCCAACGAATGACGTGGACATCGCGAGAGGATAAAGCGCGAACGGCGGTGAACGCACCAGAACTCCACGTGATGGAAGCGATGCAGGGGGAAGCGGTCGGAGTTTGGGTTATTGCGCTTGAAGTTCTTCGCGCCGACGAGCTTGTGGCGCTTCGCGGGCGCTGAGTTCTCAGCCATCGCCGCCTCGGGTCCACGCGCTCGGGTGTGTGACGTGACCGGTTGTGAAACTTTTTGGCTCGGCAGCTCGGCGTTTTACAAATTTTTCTCGTTCTGGGCGGCGGCGAAGATCGACCCGACTTCACGGGCGACCGCGTCACTCTCGCGGACACGAACGACGCGGGACCAGAGTCACTCGCGGCTTCGCTCGTGAGTCTCACAGGACACCCGGTACCGACGGTGACGGCGACATGGGCGAGGTGAAGCTCCCCGAGGACGTCAAGGAGCAGCTCGAGAAGTTCGAGGCGGCGGTGGAGGAGATGGAGAAGGGGCTCAAGCCTCTGCTCTCGGCGGACCGCAAGGAGATGGAGGCGGCCCTCGATCCACTCGAGCGCGCCAGGGTTCACATCGCACTGGCCAACTCAGTCAGCACGCTCTATGCGAGTGAGTAAACCCGCCCACGGAACCAACCCCGGGTCTTCGCGCGAGGACCCTTCCCGGGGCGAAACTCAACCGAAGATCGTGCGCCCGCCTTCCCGCCGAACGATTCCACCAACTGACCTCCGCCCGCCCGTTTGACCCCAAATCGCAGTGTACCTCAAGACCGTGGGTATGGATCCCGCCCATCACGGCATCTCGCGGGAGTTGGAGAGGGTGGACCTGTACAAGGGCAAGGTTGACAAGGCGCTGAAGCTGGGAGGCCCGACCACCAAGCTGGACGTTCCCGCCGCGGAGCGCATGATCAACGCCGCGAAGGGGGGAAAGAAGAAGCGCGGGGCGGACAAGGACGAGGCCGAGGAGCTGATCGAGGAGGCGATGGGTGCCAAGAAGAAGGGTGATAAGAAGAAGAAGAAGAAATGATCACGGTCGTCCTTCCCCGGGTGCGCGCGGCGACTCGCTTCGCTGACTTCGGAGAGATTGAAATTGTACAACAAAGACACTCCCACGGATATTCACTTGTACCTTTCGTAGCGATCCTGACGCTTAGCCGGGCTCCTCGACCGGCTACGGCTGCGACTACGACTCCTCGATCGCTTCCTCCGATCCCTGCTCCTGGACCGGTCTCTGCCCCGATCCCTGCTGTCTCTTCGCCCGTCCCGGTCCCGATCCCTCCGTCCATCGTCGTCGTCGTCCCACCTTGGCCTCCTGTCCTCCTTCTTCACCCTCCCCTCCACCGCCTGCTGCCGCCTCTTGAGCTCTTCCGCCATCTCCTTCTGGCGCTTCAGCTCTGCCGCCTTCTCGTCGATGAACTTCTGCGGTATGCCGCTCGCGTTGTGCATGGCTGAGACCAGCAGGTCCCAGAGCTCCACCATGAAGGCGTCCGTGTTGACGTCGAGAAAAGTGAGGAGCTGCGAGTGGATCCCCGCGCCGCTGCTGTGGATCTGGTCCATCTCCAGGAAGTTGAATATCATCGCGACCAGCACCTCATCCTCCACGCCGAGGAGCTCGGTGACGCGGTCGGTGATCCACGGTTTCAGCACATCGAACTTGACCAGTCGCAGATCTACCCGGCGGTCGAGCGCGGGAGGGTACTTGGGAGCCTTGGACTTCTTCTTGACGCCAGCCGCCGAGATACCGCGGCTGAAGGGTTGCCTGACCTGCCTGTTACTCGACGACATCGGACCTGGTGGGGCACGCGCTTCGAGGTGTGAGGTCCGGAATTGGCAAAATTCAGTCAGTGTTCACCGCGCAAAATCACGTGGACCGAGCGGCGGCGATTTTCTCGTCTGCTGCACCCGTGCCTACCGCGCCCGGCCCTCACAACGAGGGGCACGGTACGAATACCGCCGCGATCCGATCGAGGATATCTGACCGCGTCTGAGGCGTGGCATCGATCGAATTCGGACACAGCTTCGACGCCCTGCACGTGAGGGAGTCGTGGAAGTCTCGCGAAAGTCGCTTCGCGGAAAGCGCTTCCAGGAGCGCGCTGGATAAGGAAGTTCCTGGCGTAGGCCGATACAACCGCTCCAACCATGGACAGCGTGGGTCAGGTCATGACCGCCTGTGTCGGGGTGAGTGCCTGAATACTACCTGCCGATATCGCCGCCGTCGATCGCGTGCCGGGGAGGGCCGTCCTGGTCCTCTTCCCGGCGCGATGCCCGTCACGTTCACAACCCTAAACCCTGTCGACCTCGAACCCAACCGCGCCAATCACTCCGTCGCTGACATCATCTCTCTCCCCGATTCTCGACAGGTTGGTTTCTGGATTAACGCGGTCAACTGTGTGAAAGAGGTCAAGCCCCACCTGTTCAAGCACGACTGCGACGTCTGCCACCGCACCGGCATCCTGAGATGCCAGAAGTGCGACGGGACGGGCGAGTTGAATCGCAGAGTCTTCAAGAAGTTCGACGCCACGAAGGTGACGCTGGATGACAAGAAGGAGGACAACGGTAACCACAAGTGCTACTTCTGCCAGGGGAGTGGCGTGGAGGACTGCAGAAAGTGCGCCGCGAAGGGCTGGCTCTATCTGCCCTTGATCAACGTTCGCAAGTTCGGGCCGCACCCGATGTTCGAGAACTATCACTGGAACAGGGACAAGATGAAGGCTCCGCGAAGGGATTACGAGATGAAGATCCAGAAGGCGACGTTCAACAAGATTTTGGACGAGAGCGACGAGGAAATAAAGAAACAAAAGGAGGAGGCGGAGAAGAGGGAGCGCGCGGAGAGAAAGGCGCGCAAGGCGGCCAAGGCGGAGAAAGCGAAGGCGAAGGGCAAGGATGGCAAAAAGGACAAGAAGAAGGACAAGGACGGCAAGGAAAAGAAGAAGAAGAAGAAGGCTGCCGCGTGAGGAGACAACCAGCACACTGTCATAAATAACTAAAGATATCCTCAACATGAAACTACGGATTGAACCCGGCTAATATGAGCAGGACAAAGCTTATCCCCGCGGTTAGAAATGCGTAGTTGATCGCATCCGGCACGTTGCTCTCGTCGTCGACCGTTCTTCTCGTCCCTGAGGTTTTCCCTGAGGTTTTGGGGGAACCACCGGTCACCTTCGCGCCCTGAGGTTTTGGCGGCACGCGCGGATCGTCCTTCGGGAGTTCCTCCGGCGTCCACGCTTTCGCGCGCTCCGGGTCCCTGTCTCTTTCCAACAACAAAGTCACGGGTCCGTCCGCGACCAGCCCCGACTTGAGCGCCGATATCGTCTTGACCCACGACTGACCGTCCGCCCCGAACAACACCACCGCGCGTTTGCTCCCCGAGAGATCACCCAGGAGCTGTGCCCTGGGTCCGAATGATATCGTCGACGAGGTGAACGCCCTCAACACGTCGCCCCGCCGCGCCGCCTGGGCGCCAACCGGGGACAAAGAAGCCACCGCCGCCGCTCGTCCCGCCCTCGACCCCTCCACGAAGTCCGCCACCCTCACCCTGCCCTCGGTGTCCGGCTCGAATACGATACCCAGGGGTCGTTCCATGGTCACCTCCACGATGTCGGACTCCCCGTTGGCCAGGGTCTTGTTCAGGAAGAACGTCCGCTTCACCCTCTTGCTCACCAGGCCAACCTCACAGGTGACACGCTCCCCGATGTCACTCTCCCTGACCGCGTCGTAGTAGAACCCCCTCGCATAGTACACCACCTTGCCTCTAGAATCCGTCTCCCAGTCCCCGTCGCTCGAAGGATCGGGCTCCGGGTCGTACGAAACCCACCCATCCTGCTCGAGCGCCTCGTCCTGCGACTTGGACGCCGATCCACCGCCGAGTAAGTTCCATGTTCCACCCTCGCTGTCGTCACCCGAAGAGCCAGCCGCGGCGACGACGCGCTTAGGAACGCGTCGGGTGGAGTCGCGATGAACGAGATGTCGGCTAGGGACGCCGATCCTAGAAACGGGGGACGACACCGACATCATGTCTCCTCGCGTCTCGCGCGTCTCGAGTCTGATCCGACAAACAAGATTTGAGACGTGGCATCGCAGCGTTTCGTCGGCAACGCAGTGTGCCAAGTTTGGTTTTCGCCGCGTGCGCGCAAAGATGGTGGCGATGGCGACGGTCAGGCGGGGTGATCAACCAGTGTTTAACTTATGTTACAATCAACACCGTGAGCTCGAAGCGTTCGGGTTCTAAACTCGAAGCGTCTCGCCCTTGCATGGCGCGCCGTGTGGCGCGCTCGTAATACCGTCGGAAGTCGTCGCTGATACACTGTGTCATGATACACTGTGAGAGGGAAGTCTCACGCCGCGAAAGCCCCGAGGACGGGCGCACGCGACGGCGCCATCTTGGTCCGCCTGTGCTTGCTTCTCGGAGAGGGCGGGGGCATGATCGCCTCCTCGATGGCCCTTTTGTTGCCCGCCTTGCCCTGGATCCTCGCGAGCCCGGCTGCCACCGCCGCCGGCTGCGGGGACTTTTTGCTCATCTCCTCCTGCGCCGCGAGCCGCGCCGGCGGCAGCTTGACCGTCTCGAAGCCACTCTTCTCCCCCGATGACGTGTCCGCCGCCTCGTGGCTCCCACCCCCTTCCTGGTTCGTCGGCGAGTTGCTCCCGTCCCTCACGCTCGGCAGCGATCCGACGTGCGTGAGCTGCGACGCGCTGCTTCGGTTGCTCTGCCGCCCAAACGTCTTGTTGGACCTCCTCGAGGCGGAGGGCGCGTCGGTGCCGGAACCTGAGCCCGAACCCCCGTTGCTCCCATCGCTGTCGTCGTTTTGCACCGAGTCGGCCCGGTTTTGCGCCTGCTTCTTCTCGTCCGCGATCATGGCGAGGAGCTCCTTGCGGGTCATGCGCTGAAGTTTTTCAATGTCTCGCGCGTACTCGGAGATGTCCAGGTTGGTCACGATGACTCCACCCTCCGTGGACGCCTTGTGAATCGCGGCGCGATCGTACGCGCGGGCGGCGAGCTCCTCCGTGGCGAAGAACCCCAGGTGAAGCTGCTTGCCGCCCACGTTGATCTGTCCGTGCCACTTACCCGTCTGCTTGAGAAGCGAGACTCCCCTGTACTGGGAGGTTTGGGTACCGTGTCTCCTGGCTTTCGCCCGCAGGGTGGCCACCAGCTCGCTGACGGACACCTTCTGCAGCGATTCCATCTCCTTCGCGTAATCAGTTATGGGGTAGTTCGTGGCCGCCGCCGGGCCCGCCTTGTTGATCGCGGCCCTGTCGAACGCGCGAGCCGCCTCCTCCTCCGTGTCGTGGTCCCTGCGCGCGCGGATGGAGACACGGTGAGTGAACAATTCAAGATGGCACGGTTTGGTTGTTAAAATTGACGCATTGAGTGAGGTGAGGGGCGGGAGGGGAAGTCGTGACCCACCCGAGGCTCGTCGTCTTGCCACCCGCGGAGATCTGCGCGCGCCACTTCTTCGTCGGGCGGAACAGCGTCACGCCGCGGAATTTGCTGCTCTTCGGCGGCATGGTTCTCGTCGTGCGTAGCCGATCGGGTTCGGCCGGATCTTACGAGTCACAGTTCGGCCGCCCTGCAGAGGTTCCAAATTCGTGAAATGGAGCGGGGACCCTAAGGATGTCCCCGCGGATTACCAGCGCGTTTCCCGTCAAACAAACCGAACGGTACGTGGCGTGTGCCTATGTGCTTCCGTGCGACTCGCCGAGACAAGGTGCCGCGTCCCGAGCGCTGTGCGGGGTGCGCCGAACGGGGGCGGGCTCCCGTTGGAAAAAAGTAAAAAAGTGCATCGGGCGGAACTTTTCAAGATATTTGTCGCATCTGACGTGGCGGAGACGAGGATTTTCACGGTCTATTTCTTGAGTCAATCGAAATTTATCATCGTAGTCTACTCATCATCGCACGCATCGCACGCATCGCACTCATCGCACTCATCGGTCTCATCATCCCAACCCCCAGAAGAAGATCGACGCGAGCAGGGACGTGAAGAAACCCACACGCGCCCTCTCGGTGACTTCTCCGTCCGAAGTGACAACCTCGAAAGGGGAGCGTCTGTCGAAAGGGGAGCGTCCGTCGATTCGCACGAGACCTCTCCTCCGCGGCAAATCGCTGATGTCCTCGATGTCACCCGCATCAGTCGAGGCGGTACCTTTCTTCTCGGGGTGGTAGTACGCCTGTACAGTCGACGTCGCGGCTCGCAGGTTCTTAACATCGTGCGTCTTCAACGCCTGGAAGATGACGCACGCCTCCGATGAATCCGTGTTCTCGAGGTAGAAGACAACCTTTCGGTCGTCCGCATCCACCCTCTGGACGTAACCTTTGCCCTCGACGCGTATATCCTGCAACGAGTCTTCATCCGGGACGAATCCCGTGAAGAGCCCGACATCGAGGAGTACCATTCCGAGGGGTACACCGGGCCCCAATCGTTTGACACAGGCATTCACCTCGGTAGCCCTCGCGTCGTCGGCGCTGACTGTTGGGGTTCCACCGTCACCGCCGCCACCGCTCGATCCAAACAGGTTGCCGAGCAAACTCCTTCCCCGTCGCCTCCTTCGTTTCGCAGCCTCGGTGACTGCGGTCGCCTTGGCCTGGACGATGAGCCGATACTCCGGCGGGTTCGGATCCGTCTCGAGGTTGTAGGTGACCTCGAGCTGCATCAAGGCGACGCCACTTCCGTCGACGGTGGCGCGAACCTCCGTCGCGCCGTACGCGTCAAAGCGCCGCATGAGGTCGAAGGTTGACTCGTCGACGGTGACGGTCCCGGGCGCGAATTTTCCAACCGCCGCGGGTGTCACCGAGAGGGAAGCGGCGTCCGAGAACGTCGCCGCGGCGTACCCTCCCAGCGCCTCGAGCGCCACGACGGTATCCTGCGTCGACTGGAAACCGCCTCGGGCGTTTCTTCTCATGAGCAGCCACCTCGCCCCGGAATAAGCGCCCGAGGTGTCACCCGCGCCCACCAGCGCAAGCACGGCGTACGCGGTCGCCTCCACCTCGGTGCTGGTCTCGGCGCCGTAGGGAATCACACGAGCATCCGCGACAGTAGAAGACACGACCGCGCCGGATGAACCCCAGTGTTTCGTGCCGTCTTCATCCGCCGTGGCCATTTGGAGCATCTTGGTCCTCGCACGCGCGGCGTGATCGCACCCTTTGTCAATCTTAGCGCACGCCGTCGTCAGGGCGTGCGCGGAGATGGCGGCGACGTATGAAGAACCACCAAACCCGGAATCGATGGACCCCGCCAGGAAAGAGATGGTTTTATCGACGTTTCCGGCTGATCGACCAGCCTCGACCATCGCCAACAGGCAGTACGCCGCGAGCCCGGGGCCCTCGCCAGCACCGCCCGACATCTCCGTGTGCACCGGCGGGCTCGGATCCTTGAACGAACCGTCGACGCTCTGCTTCGACGCGATGAACTGAGCCGCGGATGTGAGAACCGATGGATCCGCCGCGAGGTTGCCCACCTCAGCCGCTTGCGAAAACACCCGGACCACAAACGCGGTGAGCCAGAGCGATCCGTCCGAGCCCGAGCCTTCTCCGAACGCCGAGAACGCTCCGTTTGAGTGCCTGTATTGCAGTTGTCGCTGGTACCCCATGGCGATGTTGTCTTCCGCGCGCTGCTTCAGGTCAGACGTGAGCCTGCGAGCGGCGGTGAGGTACGAGATGGCGGCGACGTTTGGCGCCATCGTGATCATGTTCTGCTCGCCGCACCCAAACGGAACCTGAACCAGCCGCTCGAGACCGTTCACCGAAGGACCCATGAGGTCTCCCACCACGGAAAACGTAGACCTCACGCTGCCTGCCACCACCCCTCGCGCGGGTAGCGGCGATGAGAGGGTGACACTTTCCGCGGCGTCGCCTGAAGCTCGATTGACCACAGCGTTTGCCGTCGCCTCGCGAGGGAAGCCCTCGGGCTCGATCCTCACCGAGCGCTTCACCGCATCCGCGTGACCCACATCCGCGGACGTCCGGCCGAAGACTTGAACGTCGACGTCACCCAGCTTTTTCGGACGGATGGTGAACGTGGCGGTACCCGTGCCCTTCGCCGCGACTGAGACGACGGAGGAGGCTCCACCGGCGGACACGACGTCAAAGTCGGGGCTGGACGCAATCTCCACGGTGACGTCGAGCGATCTCTCCAGGTAGTTGAACACCCCAACGCGCACGACCAGTTCCTCGCCCCTTATCGCGGAATACGGCAGGTTTGGAGAAACGAAGAAGGGCTTGAACACCTTGAGCAGCGAAGACTCGTCCGCGACGGCCAAACCGCCCGTCGGGTGCGTTGAAAACGCCGCAAACTGCCAGGTCGTGATGCTGTCCGGCGCCACCAAATCAGGCAGTGTCGCCAACCCCGTGCCCGCATCCGAGTCGACGTCGACCCAAACCCACGTTTCCGGGAAGAAAGAGCGCACGCGCGTAACGGCAGTCATCATGCCACCCCCTTCGTTGCCAGCCTTCGACGCGATCGCCGGGGCGGCATCCATAACCATGGCATCCTCCATCGCGAACATGGGCATGACACCACCACGAGGCATCATCTCAGGCATCATGTCACCACCATTCGCTGTGCATTTCGACGTCTTCATCTTGGTCACCATCGCGATCGAGCTCGAGTCGATGTCGGCGGGGGGATAGCAAGAAGAGCCACCAAAAACATTTGCGGTGTCGGATTCCGGCGGTGAAGTCGCGGCGACGATGCGGTCCTTCGTGAGTGCGCTCGCCATTCCTCCCGCCTGTATCGCCACAGCCGTATCGTACGCGAGCAGGAACACCCTAGACCCTGCCGCTGTCGCCCGTGCCTCCAAGGATACCGTCGCACCCGGACGAACCTCCGCTGAACTCAGCGACACGGTGAGATTCTGCGGAAGAGCGAGCGCGCTCGGAGATGACACCTCAAAGCTCCTCGCGCAGGCCACGACGTTTGTATCGTCAGCGTCCGTTCCGTCCCAAGGTGAATACACCAGCAGGGTCGACCTTGGCTTCATGGACTCCGTCACCTGGTAAAGTACGTCGGTATTCTGCGCCGCCGATCCAGTCGCGACCACGCCCTTTGACTCGGAGAGAACCGCCCAAGAGAACTTACCCGAGCTCGGTGTGAACGTCGACGCGATGCGAAATTTGACACCCTCACCCACCGAGACCGACTCGGAAGGTACACCGGTTGTGGTGACGTAGTCGCCAAAAGAGGTGGTCGCGGCGACTCGACCAGACCACGACACACTCGGGACGAGGCTGTCGACTGACGTCACCGTGTCAAATTCAATCGCCGCCGCTGCCATAGACTTTGATGAGGTTGCTGTGGCATCGTTGCTCACTTCGATCGAGGTGACGCAGCACGATCCCGATCGGTATGAGGATATATCGTCCTCCCAGCAGCAACTCGGGTCCTGTGCAGGGATGTTCACCGTCAGTTTCCCGACA
>Ga0209631_10006294_pt1 | contig 12271 bp, 8 predicted proteins | sample COG_08_FD_184752 | JGI IMG/M metagenome (GOLD analysis project Ga0209631, IMG submission 184752) | Pelagic Microbial community sample from North Sea - COGITO 998_met_08 (SPAdes) (version 2) | ecosystem: Environmental > Aquatic > Marine > Neritic zone/Coastal water | place: Helgoland, sampling... | reverse complement strand
CACTTCTTACGTCGGCTCACACCCGCCAGGTTCGATGACCTTCCGCTTCTCGGCGACACTGGCGTAACCCAATTGGTGCCGGTGCAAGCGCTGCACAGCATGGGCGAAACGATGTTCGCTGTCTCGCTGGCCGGTTCATTGTTCTTTAACGTCTCGCTCGATGCAGCCCGACCTCGAATCGTGCTCTATCTCGCGGTGACCATGGCACCATTCCTGGTTCTCGCTCCGCTCATCGGGCCGTTCATCGACCGAATCCGGGGCGGCCATCGCATCGTCCTTATGGCCGCACTAGGCGGCCGGGCGCTGTTTGCCTTGTTGCTTGCCACCCAGCTCAAGGGCCTCCTTTTCTACCCCCAGGCATTCGTCATCATGGTGCTGGCCAAGATGTTCGCAGTGTCGCGGAACTCACTCATTCCTGTGCTCGTCGAAGATCGCGCCCACTTGGTGGTGGTTAACGCTCGCATCGCTCGCATGGCAGCCGCTGCTGGCGCCGTCGCAGCCGCACCAGCAGTCGTTGTCTTGAACTCCGCTGGCCCCGAATGGGTACTGCGGTTGGGCGCAGTCATCTACGGAGTAGGAGCCCTGCTCGCATTTCGCCTGCCTCCTCCCCATCCCGAGCAGAATGTGTCGCCAGTTGTCGAGCAGTTGGAACTGTCCGGTCCTGGCGTTCGATCGGCGACCATCGCCATGGGTTCCCTCCGGGCAGCCATTGGTTTTCTTATCTTTCACCTCGGATTCGAGATGAAACGGACCGGCGAACCCGCATGGATGTTCGGTGTCCTGGCCGTCGCGATGTCACTGGGTGGATTCGCTGGCACATTCGTCGCGCACCGGCTTCGTCGGATCGTCGGTGAACAGCTCACCCTTACCGCAGCGCTGGCGACCCCTGCCGCGGTTGCGATAATCACCGCATTACGTTTCCATCGGGTGACCGCCGTGGTCCTCGCGTTTGCGATTGGATTGGGCGGCAGCGTCGCTCGGCGGACCTTTGACAGCGTGGTGCAAGCCGAAGCGCCTCACGCTCGGCGGGGCAAGGCATTCGCTGGACTTGAGGCCCGGCTCGAACTTGGGTGGGCAGCAGGTGCACTCCTCGCGGTGGGCGTGAGCGCTCCCGGCTGGGCCGGTGCCGCTGCGCTCGCAGTCGCGTTGGGTGGCATCAGCATGGCCCGGATGATCCAGCATCGGCGGGCAAACCTCATCGAATCAACAGCGACCGAATCGACCCTTGCGTTGCGGCTGCTTGAGACCGCCGAAGCACTGGCAGCGCGTGGCGATCGTCAACAGGCCGTGGTGGTAGCGATGGCTGCCGCCGACGTCGTTGTGCCTGCAGGATCGGCCGTGACGCCCGAACTCGCCAATCTCCGAGAGCTCGGCCGAGTGGCTGCAACCGATCACGACGAACACGCCGACGAGGCCCTCCGTCTCGTGCATCAATTCGTCGCCGACTCCTACCCGTCACCGATTGCGGAGCCCAGAGCCAGCTGACATTCCTGACGCGACGAAGCTGGCTTATGCCTGTGGTTGAATGAAGCCATGTTCTGGCGGAATCGAATCGCGCTCATCCTGGTGTTGCTCACTTTCACGGCAGCGTGTAGCTCCTCCAGCGAAGATGCAGCCGCTCCACCAACCGTGGTCCCCGATGCGACCGCTGAGCCCACAGCCACCACGCCAGCGCCCACCTCTTCTCCAACACCCCCACCCGCTCCGACCGAGCCACCGCCCGCAACGGAACCACCGGCCCCACCGCCGCCGACCCCGGTGCCAACAGAAACCCCTACGCCGGACTCCGAGCCGGCTCAACAACCTCCGGTCCAGCTACTCAATGTTTACTGGTTGCAGGGCGAGGACCTCGCGGTTTCCGGAGGCGCTGTTCCGACTGCATCCCCTGCCCGAGCTGCGATCGAAAGGTTGCTGAGCGGTCCCGACTTCAGTGACGAGCAAAGGGGCATGGAGACAGCCATTGCCGAAGGCGTCACGCTGCTCGGTCTCACAATCCGCGACGGCCGAGCAATCGTCGACCTGTCGCCCGAATTTGAGGCCGTGTCGTATGGCACCGCTGGCGAACTGGCGATGGTCGCACAACTCGTCTTCACCGTGACCCAGTTCCCGACCGTGGACTCCGTCGACATCTGGATCGATGGTGTAGAGCGCGACTACATACTCAGCCATGGTCTCGACGCTCACGATCTCACTCGAGAGAACTTCTACGACCAGGCTCCAGAAATTCTGGTGGAACACCCCTTCGCTGGCCAGTCGGTGTGGGCCCCATTCCGGGTGACCGGCTTCAGCCGCACGTTCGAATCAAACGTGCAATGGCAACTCGCAACCGACGGCGAAGTCATTGCCTCGGGTTTCACCACCGCCAACCAACCCGACGTCGGCCGTCATGGCCCATTCGAATTCGTCGTTGACCTCGGCGATGTCGACCGTTCGTTGTTACGCACGCTGCAACTAACGGTGTTCGAGACGTCGGCCGAGGATGGTTCGACCATCAATGCCCACGTAGTCCCCGTCTTCCTCAATGGAAGTGGCCCCGCACCCTCGCCAGACGTGGGTGTCCCATTCCTTCGCTCCGATGGGATCGGACCGATCGACTTCGGTACACCCGTCGACCAGGCGCGGGCCATCCTCGAAGAAACGTTCGGCCCGCCGCTGCGCCCTGCCAGCCAGATCGACTGCGAAGGGGACACGAGCAGTCAACTTGTGTGGGACCAGTTCCAGCTCAATCTCAGCCCCGAAGACACCGTCGAGGGCTGGTTCTACCGGTTCTCGGATCCGCCAATGACAGCGGCAAGCGGGCTCACTCCTGGCACGACCCTCGGTGACCTCGTAGCAGCACACCCGGATGTGAGCTTTTATCGCGACACCCTGAGCACCGAGTTCCTCTTCAGCGAGTCAGCGGATCAGATTGCAGGGTTTGTCACCGACGACGGCGAACATGTCGTCGCTCTGTATGCCGGATGGACCTGCTTCTTCCGCTGACGTTCATTGCCGACATCGAGATCGATCTGAGTCTGGTGCGATCACGAATCACCGATCTCAGGATGGCCTCGATGAATATCGCTACCGAGTTCCTCGCCGCACTTTGCGGCGTTAACCCCCGATCAGGGCATCGACCTCGGCACGATCCTCGGTAGTGAGCGCCCAACTCCCTGCAGCGACGTTCGCTTCGATCTGTTCAGGCTTCGTTGCGCCCGCAATCACCGAGGCCACCAGCGGATGCGACGTATGCCAGCTGAGCGCCAGGTCGAGCAGGGTGTGATCCCGACTCTCGGCCCACTGCACGAGCCGTTCCACGATCGTTAGCTTGTCGTCGTCGATGAACGAGTCGGCACGATCACCCCAGTTGGTCAGTCGAGCACCTTCGGGGCGTTCCTGGCCCAGTCGGTACTTGCCGGTCAGCAGGCCCGACTCGAGCGGAAAGTACGGCACGAACCCGATGCCCAGGTCAGCGCACACGTCGAAGACACCGTCCGTTTCGGGATCACGAGTGAGCAAGCTGTAGTAGTTCTGTACTGATGGATACATCGCCACACCCTCGGCGGTGGCAGCAGCATGTGAGTCGAGCAAGTCTGCGGCAGAGAAATGGGTGCAGCCGATCTCGCGGATCTTGCCTTCGGCTCGAAGTTCGCTCAGACAACCAAGCGTCTCGACCGCTGGCGTCTCGGGATCAGGCCGATGTAGCTGGTAGTGATCGATGTAGTCGGTTCCTAGGCGGGCCAGGCTGGCATCGAGCCGGGCCCGGATCTGCGCGGGATCGCCGCCTCGTTCCCCCTCGGCCAGGCTGACGGTGTGGCCCCATTTGCTGGCCACGAGGACCTGGTCACGGCGGCCCTTGATCGCCTGCCCCAGGTATTCCTCGGACAGGCCCGTGCCGTAACTCTCTGCGGTGTCGAAGTAGTTGATGCCAGCATCGATCGCTGCGTCGACAACCAGCTTCGTCCCTTGGGCATCGAGCCGCATGCCGAAGTTGTTACATCCCAACCCAATGACCGAAACCTGTAACTCACCGAGTGCCCGATATTTCATAGTTCCGACTGTGTTCATACTCCACACTACCCAGCCCCGTACTGACGGGGCGCGCACACAGGTGACGAGAGACACGGCTGGTTACTGGGCCTGGTGGGGCTAGCTTTTCGGGTCCATCACCAGACCAGTGCTGAACGCCGTCACCGTGACGTCGGTCACCGACCTTCTTCTGTAGATCGTCGGGACCTCCGTGAGGAGCCAGCCGTAAGGATCACATGATGTCCACCACCACAAAACGCAAGATCGCCACCCGCCACAAGGCCCGGGGCCAGCAGTCGACATTCCGCCGCAACACCGAGAGTTCACCGGCCGAGGAGATCCAGCAGCTACGTCAACAGATCATGCACCTTCGTTCGACGATCACCGAACAAGAAACCTCGATCGAATTCCTCCGAGACCTGCTGTCACAACGCTGGTTCGACGTCGAATAAGCCGCTGCAGGCCGCTCGTTGGCGGCGCGCCCAGTTTGAGTCAGCTGGAAAAGTGAAAGATCGGCGCGGTCCAGTGCTCTCCTTGTTGCCGGGCAACGATGCGCGGCCACGAGCAAGGAGACGCGCATGTTCCCCCCGACCCAACTCGACGGAGCTACGGGCACTTCCACAATCGACAACTCCCTTATCTGCTTCACAGGCTGCGATGGCTAACCAACAGCGAGGGTGGCTCAAAACCTACGTCGACGCCACTGCTACGGTTCCGCAGTGAACGATGCCGCACTCGTCGGATTGGCGTTAACCAATCCGCAGCAGGGTGTCGCCGCGATCTACGACCGCTACGGCACCAGCCTGTTCAACTACTGCTACAGCATTCTTCGGTCTCAGGCCGATGCTGGCGACGCGCTCCAAGAATCATTCGTGACCGTCATAGGCAAACTCAACCAGCTGCGCGACCCGGACAAACTCCGGCCGTGGTTGTACGCGATCGCCCGCAACCAGTGCTTCAAACAACATCGACAACGAACACGCGAACGTCCCGAGGACCCGTTCGAAACCGGCGAGGAGCAGACCGTGGCTGCCTCAACCGCTGAACCCGTCGGGCCAACCGAACTCGTCGCCTTGGTCTGGGAAGCAACGGCTGGGCTGTCCGATGTTGACCGGTCCGTGCTCGAACTGAACATCCGTCACGAACTCGATGGCGAAGAACTGGCTGAGAGCCTGGGAGTACCTGGGCCGAAGTGTTCGGTCATCTTGCACCGGGCCAAAGACAGACTGAAAACGGCCGTTGGCGCACTGATCGTGTCCAAGGTTGGAGCGGACGTATGCGACGACCTGGCCGACATCGTTGCAGGTCACGAGTTCAGTCCCCTTGTCCGCAAACGGGTCGCACGCCATATCACCGGCTGCGGCGTCTGCGAAGAGACCGAACGCCGTCATCGTCCCGAGGCATATCTGGCTGCTGCTCCGCTGCTGCCGGTGCCCGCTTCCATTCACAAGAGAGTGCTCGATGCCATCCAAAAGGGAACGACCACGACCACCGATACGAACGGTGACGTTGGTGAGCCAGGCCAGGCTGATTCCGGCCACAACGCGGACGTCGGCACCACCAACCAACTACCGAACAGCCACCAGACACAACCAACGGCCCACGCGAACGCAGCACTGGGACCGGTAGGAACCGATCAAACCGTCTGGAACGACGACGGGTTCCCGGTGCTGACAGATGTCGACGACACAACAACGTCAGGGGCCATCCGATCAAGGGTGGCCGCCGTTGCCGTCGGCTGTGTCGTAGTGGCTGCCGTCCTACTGATGCTGCTCAATCCCTTCCGGCGTGAGACCACAATCATCGCGGGAGCTGCTCCTGTGGTTGAAGCCACTGCACAACCGTCGCCACAGTTCTTGCCGACTGTTCCGGTCCCGCCGCCAACCGTTGCGGCTGTTCCTGCGGCGGCACCAACGCCAGAACCTGACAACCGGGTCGAGGCCCAACCCACGCCTACGCCCACCGCTGTGCCCGCGCCAACCTCGACGTCCCAGCCACAACCCCCGCCACCTACCACCGCTCCTCCAACAGCGACCGCTCTTCCAACCGCTACGCCCACGCCGGCGCCGCCCACCGCTACCTCTGTCCCTCCGACACCAACACCGACCACGGAGCCGACCGCGACACCCACGCCGGCACCGACCGTTCCTCCTGCGCCAACATCGGGTCCGGTGGTGGCTGACTTCCAGGCGCCCACCGTGTTGTCCTTCACCGTCACCTGCGGTGATCCATTCAGACTCACCGTGACAATCAGCGGCAACAACGACCCCAGCCCAACCGCCGACCTTGTGGTCACATGGGAAGACGAATCAGACCCGGCACAGCCACTAACCGAACTCGGAGGTAACACCTACCAGGTAGAGGTAACCCGCTCGGAACTCGTGGGCTCGCGGATCGACTTCTTCGTTCGTGGCACCCTTGCTGACACCTCAGGAAACGCCCGAAATGTCGATCTAACCGACGACTGCATCATCATCGACTAGCTCAGAACCATCCACACGATCCTTGGAACCTTGCGTGGTTAGCGGTGTTCGAGGACGTGCAGGATTGCGTCGACGCCGGCGCTACGGCCCTGATCAATACATGCGGGAATGCCGATACCTCGGTACCCCATGCCGGCAAGGAAAACACCGTCGGGGTTGAGCTGACCTTCGATATGGCCAAGGCGCTCGGTATGGCCGACCACGTATTGGGGAAAGGCGCGGTCCCACCGGGAAATGCGCACGTCGCTTGGTTCGGCAGTGATACCGATGGCCGTTTCGAGGTCGGCCAGGATCACGGCCAGCAACTCATCATCGGGAAGCGCGGGGGTTTCTTGATCACGTCCATGGCCAACCGAGACTCGCAACAGGTCGACATCGCCGCCCAGATGAGGCCACTTCTGCATGCCGTATGAACACGCGGTGATCTTCAGGTCAGCATTGCGGGGCACGACAAACCCACTCAACTCGCTCGGCACCTGCACCGTGCCAGCGGGGTACGCAAGCGCCACGAGCGTGACCGAAACAAGCGGGATCGCAGCCAGGTCGACGCTGGCCTCAGGCCACTGGGTGGTGAGACCCGCAGCGGCGGGTGCAGGGCATGCCAAGATCACCGCGGAAGCGGCGATGACCTCGCCGTTGGACAACGCGACCTGTACAGCTCCACCGGGAAGACGGTCGAGTGCATCGACACCAACGCCGGTAGTGATGGCGCCGTCGAGCGAGGTTGCCAGCGCATCGACGAGCACCCGCATGCCACCAACGAAAGAGTGAAAGACGGGCGCTTCGGGATCGGAACCTGCCTTCATGCGGCGCAACGCGGCGATCAGGCTCGGGCTTGCATTGGCGGCACCCAGAATCTGTGGTGATGATGCCGACAACTCGAGATCGTCGGTGTCGCCGGCATTGATCGCTCCGATCAGCGGATCGACCAACGCCTCATGGATGCGATCACCCAGACGGCGACGGACGAGCGAACCAATGGTGTCGTCGTTGCGGACCGGATCGGGATCGGTGCGAGCCAAGTCAACTTCGAGTGCGTCGGCAGCCTCGAGGCCAAGCAGCGCTTCGGCCGACGCTCGTTCAAGTGGGATCCCGAGCACATGAGGCTCGGGCAGCGGCATAAGCCCATTCTCAGTCCACACCTGCGCCTTGCGAGCACTCGGTGAAATCATGTGGTCGGCCAGACCAAGTTCTGTCGCCAGTTCGATGCCGTAGGGCACACGGGCCAGGAACGCATCGGCCGCCTCGTCGACAATCCGACCAGCGAAGTCACTGGATCGGACCTTGCCTCCGACCTTGTCAGCGCGTTCGTAGAGATGGACGTCCATGCCGTCGCGCTGCAACTGCCACGCCGCACTCAACCCAGCAATACCGCCGCCAACAACGACGACCGGCGCTGTCATGATGGCCACCCGTGTGTTGTTGGTGTGCCGGTCATGCGTCGGTCAGGTGGGCGCTGCCTTCGCCATGCACCAAGTCAACGACCTGCTTGAGGATCTCGGGATTCAGCTCAGGCAACACGCCATGTCCGAGGTTGAAGATGTGGCCGTGATGGCCACCGTTGCGGGCAAGGACTTCGCGGACTGCCTCGGCGACCGATGGCCATTTGGCCAGGCATACGACCGGATCGAGATTGCCTTGCAAGATTGCGTCGGGGCCAAGTCGCTCACGGGCCACGTCGAGCGGCACCAGCCAGTCGACACCCATAACGTCGGCGCCAGCATCTCGCATGCGTGTGAGCAGTTCGCCGGTGTTCACACCGAAATGGATCCGAGGGACGTTGAGCTTGCCGACGGCTTCGAAGATCTTCTGGCTCGATGGCATGACGTGGCGTTCATACATCTGAGGCGACAGGCAGCCAGCCCAGCTATCGAACAGTTGAACCGCCGACGCACCTGCTTCGACCTGCGCGGTGAGCGAGGTGATGGCTTGATCGGCGAGGCGGTCCATGATCTGTTGAAACAGATGCGGATTGTCGAGCATCATCGACTTGGTCTTGCCCTTGTTCTTCGACGGGCCGCCTTCGATCAGATAACTGGCCACCGTGAACGGTGCGCCGGCGAAACCTATGAGTGGCACATCGAGCTCAACAACCAGGTTGCGCACCGTTTCGAGCACATAGGGCACATCGGCTTCGGGATCGAGTGGGCGCAGCCGAGAAAGGTCGTCGCTGCTCGTGATTGGTTTCTCGGCGACCGGGCCAACGCCGGGCTTGATATCGATGCCGAAGCCGATCGCATGGACCGGCGTGACGATGTCGCTGAACAAGATTGCTGCATCGACGCCATACCGCCGGACAGGCTGCAATGTGATCTCGGTCGCACGATCAGGGTCGGCAATGGCTTGGTTGATCGACCCCGGGCCCCGCACCGCCTTGTACTCAGGAAGCGAACGGCCGGCTTGGCGCATAAACCACACCGGCACTCGGCTCGGCTTCTCACCTCGGCACGCTGCAAGAAACGGCGACGCTGACAGATCCTTGGACACCCCTTAAACGGTAACTCGCCAGGTTCATTGTCAGACGCTGCAGCGACGAACAGCACCTCGGCACGCCCTAAACATGACGGTGCCTGGCACCATCATGTTGGCACCATCATGTTGCGGTGACAGCCAGTGTGGTGGAGAGCTCCAGCGCTTCGACTAGGCCGTCTGCGTCAACATGGGCGACTTCGTAGGAAGCTGCCGCCTTGGCATCGGGCACGGCATTCGCCATCGCGACACCATGGCCGACTGCGCCCAGGGCTTCGATGTCGTTGTCGCCGTCGCCGACCATCATCACGTCGTCGATGCTGATGGACATCTCCTTGGCGATGCGAGAAATAGCGGCACCCTTGGACACACCTGGGCGGGTGCACGAAACGAACACAACACCTGGCTGCACCGGCGATGTTGCCCCAACAACAACCGCGTCCTGGGCCGACATCTCGGCGTACACCATGGTGGCGATTTCGATCGGCACGACAAATTGCACCCGCACGATCTCGCTCTGCAGCGTGTCGCGGGTACGACTCACCAGCGGTACACCCATCAACGCCGCGTGGTCAGCTGCAATCTCGTTTTCGGTTTCGACGGTGTAGTCATCAGCGGAATAAAACTCGATCAGCCAGCCATGGGCATCGGCGATATCACTGGCGGCACTCACAACTTCGTCGGCCACCTTGCTGCCCCGGATCTCGCCACTGCCGGTGTGGAGCAATGCCCCGCCATTGTGGAAGACGTGCCACCCGTCGGGGTCGAGCCGCCGGGCGTACTCGAGCGTAGGCCCAAAAGCACCCCGTGCCGTCGACAACGCCAGGTGCTGACCCCGAGCTGTCGCCGCGGCCGCCGCATGCCAGACAGCTTCGGTCGGCACATGCGACGAACCGACGAGCGTGCCGTCGACATCAATACAAATAAGGGGAAGCACGCCGTGACGGTAGTGCCGGACCTGGGTCACACAGCGGTTTTGCCGGAACAGGACTACGATGAATCGCCTCCTTTTTTAGGGAAGACCACGCCATGAGTGACACCGAACATCCGGACTTCGCCGACGAAGCGGCCTACATACACAAGGCCTACGCGCGCCTCGACCAATCACGCGAGGCAGCGAAAAGTATCACCGACAATGTCGAATCTCGCGAGGGCGGCACCCACCAAGCTCGTTACGAACGAGACGTCCTCGCCGACAAGGTGCGATCCCGACTCGAAGACCTGGATATCGGCGACCAATCGCTGATCTTCGGGCGTATTGATCAGGCCGAAGGTGACCATTTCCATATCGGTCGCGTCGCCGTTTTCGACGAGGACCGCAACCCGATGGTCGTCGACTGGCGGGCGCCAATCGCAGAACCGTTCTACCGTGCAACCGGCCGCCAAACCATGGGGCTCAGCCGCCGCCGCCACTACATAACCCGCTACCGAGAACTGCTCGGCATCGAAGACGAATACTTCACCGGCGAAGGCGGCGAACGAACTGGACTCAAGGGCGAACGCACGCTGGTCGCAGCGCTGGAAGAGGGCCGTACCGGACGCCTCGGCGACATCGTCGGCACTATCCAGGGTGAACAAGACGAGATCATCCGTGCTCCCCTCGCTGGCGCCGTCATCGTGCAGGGCGGACCTGGCACCGGCAAAACCGTGGTCGCGCTCCATCGTGCCGCGTACCTGCTGTACAGCCATCGTTTCCCGCTTGCCGGCCAAGGCGTAATGGTCATCGGCCCGAACCGGCTCTTCCTGACCTATATCGAACAGGTACTCCCCTCGCTCGGCGAGTCTGGTGTCGAACTCAGCGTGCTCGGCGACTTTGTGCCGAACGCCCGTGTCCGCGGCAATGACCCGGCCCACATCGCCCGGGTCAAGGGCGACCTCCGCATGATCGATGTGATGCGTCGAGCCGTGCGCCAGCGTCAACGCCCACTGCGCCGCGACCTCAACATCACCTACGGAGTGCAGCGACTGAAGTTCAGCGTTGCTGACAGCGAAACCGTTATCCACCGCACTCGGCGTCGGGCACGCTTCCACAATCATGGCCGCAAGTTTGTTGTCGAAGAGCTCTACGAGATGCTCGCAGCCAGCGGCCGATACGACGTCGACGCGCAGGAACTCAAGGACAACTTTCACGGCTCAGAGCAGATCCGCGAGGCTCTTGAATGGATGTGGCCCGTTATCTCGTCCGAAGAACTCCTGCACGACTTCTACGGCTTCCGCTCGTTGTTGCGCGCCGCCGGCCACAAGGACTTCGGCGCCGATATCGAGAACTTGTACCGGCCCCGCACCAACACCGATGACCTGTTGTGGAGCGCGCATGATGTACCACTGCTCGACGAAGTCAACCGCCTGGTTGGGCCCACATCGGGCCTGAACAAGGATCATGGCGTGCGCACCTATGGCCACATCGTGATCGACGAAGCCCAGGACCTGTCACCTATGCAGCTGCATATGGTGGCCCGCCGTTCACTCGGTGGATCCATGACGATCGTCGGCGACATCGCCCAGGCCACCAGTGCATGGGCCCACGACAGCTGGGAAAGTGTCACCGAGCATCTGCCGATTCACAAGGGCATTCAACGCTACGAACTCACTGTGGGTTACCGCCTGCCCGAGCCGCTCATGGCGCTTGCCGCCAAGGTGCTCGCCAAGGCCATGCCTGACCTCAAGGCGCCCGTCGCGGTTCGCTCCGAGGGTGACCCTCCACGATTCGTGGTCACCGATCCCGATAACTTTGGGACCGCTCTGGCCGACGCTGTGGCTCACGAGCGCGAAGCCATTGGTGCAGGGAATATCGCTGTGATCTGCGCCACCGGTGCAGCCGAAGACGTCTCCTTCTTCTTGAACGAAGCCGGCATCGATCATGGTGTCGCCTATGCCGGTGCGCTCGAGAAAGAGGTGTCGGTCATCGAGGTCTCCATGGTCAAAGGCCTTGAGCTCGACGCCGCCATCGTCATCGAACCCGACTCGATCGTCGAGTTCGAGCCGCAGGGCCTGCGTTCGCTCTATGTAGCCATTACCCGAGCTACCCGCCGGTTGACGATCATCGATACCGGTGACTCGGCCAAGGTTCTGGCCTAACCGGAAAGTTGGCTCACCCGGTTGTTGTAACTGGGTGCCAACAAGTGGGTCGCTGAGCACTCGGTGGGCGATACCGGTGTGCACCTGGGGTCTGACCCTGGATGCACACCGCTGGTATCTGCACCGGAACGAACGTGTGCCTGGTGCACGTTCGTTCTATCGTTTCGAAGGTGACACTCGATCAGTTCAGCCCGCCTGTGCGGGAATGGTTCTCAACGAGTTTCCCTGAGCCC
>Ga0209631_10006292_pt1 | contig 12272 bp, 10 predicted proteins | sample COG_08_FD_184752 | JGI IMG/M metagenome (GOLD analysis project Ga0209631, IMG submission 184752) | Pelagic Microbial community sample from North Sea - COGITO 998_met_08 (SPAdes) (version 2) | ecosystem: Environmental > Aquatic > Marine > Neritic zone/Coastal water | place: Helgoland, sampling... | reverse complement strand
ACTCGGTGGGCAGGCACAAGGTTCACGGAGGCTCGGAGTTTGGCTTTTTCCCCGAGGACGACGGCGGCGGCGGAGCGGAGTCGGACGCAGGGGCGAGGGCATCGTAGCCGGGTGGCCTTTGTCGGCTCTGACGATGGATACGGATAGACACGACGACACGATGCGAGTTTGTACATATACGGAACAAGAGACCTCGTAACGAACAAACTATGACTTTTGGGCTTCTCTTCATCATCAGCCGAATCCTGTCAGTTCCCAAAAAAGAGCTCCAAAAAAGTGTTCAGGTGTTCAAATAAAGCAAGGGTTCCGCCCCAATCGCACTCCCCGACGCGCGCGTGCTTTTGCATCCGTCGCACGCGTGAGCCTCATCGACTCTTCGTGAGATCGCCACGATGCGGAGGCAAGCCGCCGGCCTCGCCGGACGCGCGATGAGCGCGTTCGCGCCGAGCTACTCATCCGGCGTCGTGAACTTTTCCACAGCCTCCACCGGCGGATGGAGGGGCGCGTCCGCGATGTATCGCTCGGGCGCGCCCACCGTTTGGGCCCCGGGCTCCATGGCGGCGATCCGCACGTTCCCCGCCAGGGCATTCTCCGCGGTCCCGCCCGCGCATCCGGCGCCCACGCCGAACAGCAAGATGCAGGACGAGTTCATCAGCGGCACGAGCGCCGCGTACCTCGAGTCCCTGGAGGACCAGTGGCGCGAGGATCCCAACTCCGTGCCGGCGTCCTGGGCCAGCCTTCTGAGGCAGATGGGTGAGTGGACTCGCCTCGTGTATCGATCGACGGGAGATTCGCGCGCTCGAACCCGCGCCGTACGCGCCGCACGCCTCATTCCGCCGCACGCGGGCGCTCATCGCGGCGCCAGATATTTTCCTAACAACGCCCGACGCTTCGCTCCCCGGTAGAACCCGGGCCCGATATATTTTACCGATTGAACCCCCACACTCACCCGTTCCCGCATCCCCGTTCCTCTTCATCGCATCGACAGATTCCGGCGTCACCGGCACGGACCTGAGCGAGATGTACGTCGCCGCCAAGACCGGCGCGGCACCCATGGCCCTCTCCACCTCCAACGCGCCGTCCAGCCAGAGCATCCAGGAGTCCATGAGGCTCCTCCTCCTGGTCCGAGCGTACCAAGTCAACGGGCACTTCATGGCCGACCTCGATCCGCTAGGTCTGGAGGTTCGAAACGCACCCGTCGAGCTGGACCCGGCGCTGTACGGGTTCTCCGACGCGGACTTGGATCGCCAGTTCTTCCTGGGCACGTGGCAGATGAAAGGGTTCCTCAGCGAAGACAACCCGGTGCAGACGCTTCGACAGATTCTCAACCGCCTTCGCGAGGCGTACTGCGGGCCCATCGGCTACGAGTACATGCACATCTCCGACAGGGACCAGTGCAACTGGCTCAGGGAGAAGATCGAGCAACAGGAGCGCACGCAGTACAGCAAGTCACGCAAGAAGGTTCTGTTGGACCGCCTGGCGTGGGCGGATATGTTCGAGAACTTCCTCTCCAACAAGTACACCGCGGCTAAACGGTTCGGCCTCGAGGGATGCGAGACCATGATCCCGGGGTTCAAGGAATCCATCGACAAGGCGGCTGAGCTCGGCTGCGAGTCCATCACGATCGGCATGCCCCACCGAGGTCGCCTGAACGTCCTCGCCAACGTCGTGCGCAAACCCATGCAGTCCATCTTTAACGAGTTCAAAGCGGGTCCCAAGCCCGCGGGGGACCAACGCGCGGGCGGGTCCACCTACACCGGCTCCGGCGACGTCAAGTACCACCTCGGTACGAGCTACGACAGACCCACGCTTCGAGGCGGTCGCATTCACCTCTCGTTGGTCGCCAACCCGAGCCACCTCGAGGCGGTGAACACCGTCGTCGTCGGTAAAACTCGGGCTAAACAGTTTTACGAAAACGATACCGAAAGGCGCAAGCACATGGCTGTGCTTTTACACGGCGACGGCGCGTTCAGCGGCCAGGGTATCGTCTACGAGACCCTCGACATGTCCCAGCTCCCCGAGTACACCATCGGCGGGACCATTCACATCGTGGTGAACAACCAGGTGGCGTTCACGACGGATCCCAAGTACTCGCGATCGAGCCCTTACTGCACCGACGTCGCCAAGTGCGTCGACGCGCCCGTGTTCCACGTCAACGGCGACGACGTCGAGGCTGTCGCGCGGGTCATGGAGCTCGCGACGGAGTGGAGGCAGACGTTCGGGCGGGACGTGGTGGTGGACATCGTGTGCTACCGCAAGTACGGACACAACGAAATCGACGAGCCGATGTTCACGCAGCCGCTCATGTACAAGAAGATCAAGACGCACAGATCCGCGCACGAGCAGTACTGCGACAAGCTCGTCGCGGAAGGTACGCTGACGCGCGAGGAGATTTCGCAGATGCACGAGGAGATCCTGCGCAAGCTCGAACAAGATTTCGAGGACTCCAAGGATTACAAACCCAAACCCCGGGACTGGCTCGCCGCGCACTGGAAGGGCTTCAAGGGCCCCGACCAGCTCTCGCGCATCAGAGAGACCGGCGTGAAGATGGACGTCTTGAAGCAGGTTGGCATGCACGCCACGGAGATCCCCGACGGGTTCACGCCGCACAGAGTCGTCAAGCGAGTCTACGACGCCAGGCGTAAGATGATCGAGACGGGCGAGGGCGTGGACTGGGCCTTGGCCGAGGCGCTCGCGTTCGGCACCTTGCTCAACGAAGGTAACCACGTGCGTCTGTCCGGGCAGGATGTGGAAAGAGGCACGTTCTCGCACCGCCACGCGCTGATCCACGATCAAAACAGCGGCGAACGTTTCGTGCCCCTTCGCAACGTGTACGGCGACTCCCGGCCCAACGAGTTCTTCACCGTGTCCAACTCGTCCCTCTCCGAGTTTGGGGTGTTAGGGTTTGAGCTCGGGTACTCGCTTGAGAACCCCAACTCGCTGGTCATGTGGGAAGCTCAGTTTGGCGATTTCGCCAACAGCGCTCAGATCATCATCGACCAGTTCATCAGCAGCGGCGAGGCCAAGTGGCTGAGGCAGACGGGCGTCACGCTCTTGCTGCCGCACGGGTACGACGGGCAAGGACCTGAGCACTCGAGCTGCCGCATGGAGCGGTACCTCCAGATGTCGGACGAACCCCCCGACAAGATCCCCGCGGACATGACTCTGGACACCCGGACGCAGATCCAGGAGGCGAATTGGCAGATTTGCAACGTCACCACCCCGGCGAACTACTTCCACCTCCTCCGCAGGCAGGTGCACCGCGAGTTCCGCAAGCCCCTCATCGTCATCTCCCCGAAGAACCTTTTAAGGCACCCCAAGTGCGTCTCCCCGCTCTCCGACTTTGACGACGAGGAGGCGTCGCAGACGGAGCAGGGCATCCGGTTCAAGCGGCTCATCATGGACAAGACCGCGACGTCCAGGAACAAGGTGGACCCACCGCTCGAACCCAACGCCAAGCGCGTGGTGTTCTGCACCGGCAAGGTGTACTACGAACTGGACGCCGAGCGCGAGGCGATGCAACGCGAGGACGACGTCAAGATTGTCCGCATCGAGCAGCTGTCGCCGTTTCCGTGGGACCTCGTGGACCGGGAGCTGCGGCGGTACCCCAACGCGGAGGTGGTGTGGTGCCAGGAGGAACCCATGAACATGGGCGCGTGGGCGCACATTTCACCACGGTTCCAGACGCTGTTCAAGGAGAAGCACATCAACAGGCCGCTGGACGCGTTGAAGTACGCGGGTCGAGCCCCGGCGGCTTCACCGTCGACTGGGTACGGCTTGGTGCACGCGGAGGAGCAGGTTGGGTTGGTCAAGGAGGCGCTCATGGCGGATTGAGTGGCGTGAGTGGATGTGGTGACAACTTAGTTTAACAGCAAGTGTATTGACGGAGCGTGACAGTATTTTTCAGACGGAGGTACTTGGGCATCGTCGTTTCAACTGAGTTGTTAAAAGGTTTAACCTGTTTGGGCCCATAAACGCAAACAAGGTGGTGACGTATCTCTGCTCGTTATCCTAAAGTTCCGTCGATTCGACGCCCTCGCGCTCACACCTCGTTCGGCGCAGCGCTCCGAACGTATCGCCCACTCGTCGGGTCCATTCGTCGTTAAGAGACCCAGCGTCACGCGAATAATGGCGGCCTGCGTCGCCAACCTCGGCGGCATCGCTCGCCACCAGGCGGTCACCGCGCGGGGCGCATCTTCTCGCACCGCCGGCGGTCTCCTCCCGCTCCGCCGCGCGGGCGCCTCCGGCCGCGCCGCGCGCCGCGTCAGGTCCTCCGTCGCCGTCAGGGCGTCCTTGACCGGCGCCGAGTTCCCCTCCTTCGACCAGGTCCAGGGCGCCGTCGCCAACGTCCACGCGTCGTTCATCGGCAGCGACGCCGTCGCCAGCCTTTTCCAGGTGGCCGATGCCGCCGAGCTCGCCGCGCCGGACGAGCTCAAGGGCCTGCAGAAGGGCGGCTGGCTCGGGCCCATCACCGACCTCCTCGAGAGCATCCTCAAGGTGCGTTCACATTCACATTCACGCGAGGCCTCGTCTCGGCACCAGTGGAGATGCCTCGGGCGATCCACCATTTTTCCCATCCCACGGTGCCCGAACCCTAAACCCCCTAGTTGGAGATGTAAATCATCCATCCGTCGCCTTCCTCCGCGCCCGTCACTGACCTCCGCCCCGAACCAATCCCATGTCTTAATCGACCAAAACAGGCGATCGACAGCGGCTTCGTGGGCCTCGGCGTCCCGTACTCCTACGGCTACGCCATCCTCGCGCTCACCTTACTCGTCAAGGTTGTCACCTTTCCCCTGACCAAGAAGCAGGTGGAGGGCAGCATCCAGATGCAGGCCATCCAGCCGCGCGTCAAGGAGCTCCAGGCGATGTACGCCAACGACCCCGAACGACTGCAGATGGAGACCGCGAGGCTGTACAAGGAGGCCAACTTCAACCCCCTAGCGGGATGCCTCCCAACCTTTGCCACGCTCCCCGTGTTCATCGGCTTATACCGAGCCCTCTCCAACGCCGCCGTGGAGGGCGTCCTCACCGACGGGTTCTACTGGATCCCATCCCTCGGCGGGCCCACGAGTATCGAGGCCAGGAACGACGGCAACGGGTTCGCGTGGCTCTTCCCCTTCGTCGACGGCGCACCGCCCCTGGGCTGGCACGATACCATCGCGTACCTCATCCTCCCCGTGCTCCTCGTGGTGTCGCAGCTCGCGTCGCAGAAGGTGATGACCCCGGAGCAGCCCAAGGACGTGGACCCGTCCCAGGCGCAGACCCAGGCCATCTTAAAGTTCCTCCCGTTCATGATCGGCTTCTTCTCCCTCAACGTCCCAGCCGGTCTCACACTGTACTGGTTCGCCAACAACCTCCTGAGCACCGGCCAGACGGTGTACCTCCGCAAGACCACCAAGGCTCCCGAGCCGCCCCCCGCGATGGCCGGCGGCATGCCCATGCCGGGCACCGCGGCCACCACCGCGGCGACGCCCGTGCGCGTGGAGTACGTGCCCAAGTCCCAACGGAAGGCGGGTGGCAACGCGATCCCGGCGCCCAAGCCGGCGCCGCCCAGGGTTGAGCCCATGCCCGACACTTTGGCGGCGGAGTTTGGCGATTTCGACGACGGACCGGCGCAAATCGTGGATGCCGTGGTGGTGGAGGCGAAGGTTGTCGCCGATACCACCGGGGCGGCGGCGGGCGCGGCGGGCGCGGCGGAGGCGGGGAGCAGGAAGGGTGGCAAGAAGGGCGGCAAGGGCAGCAAGGGTTCCCGCAAGCGCAAGGGCAGCAGGAAGTAAACGCGCGCCGGGTGGGAGTGTGAGACAAGTCTTCAGCGCGACATACTATATTACGGCGTCGAGAGGCGGCAAGCTGCGGAGGTTCAGAGACATAGCGTGCGACGAGCTCGGAGTGGTTGATTTGTAGAAAAGTTCGTCAATTCAATACGACCAATACTAAGCAAAGTGTCCTAACGAGCACGTTCCGCCCCTCGACGTGATGAAAAAGCTGCTTTCAGCGACGGTAATTCTCCCCACCTAATACTTGCGTAACCGGGGGGTCATTTCGCTTCCACCCAGCATCGACCCAAACTGCTGTCGTGGCTATCGCTCGGGCTCACAGCCTCGACCGCGGTCCCTTGCAGGGCCGGTTGATGCTGATCATCGCCGTCCCCGTCCCGCGCGAAGATGGCGACGGATTGAAGCACGACGCGACTGGGGCGATGCGTGGGTTCGACGCTCGGGACGTTTGAGTTCGCAGTCGCTATCGCGGGCGTCTCCGTTCGCGCCCGAGCCGTCTCCGTCTCACCCTCCGTCTCGCGTGGTGGCTCGAAGTTGGTCACCGCCTTGGGCCCGCGGTACTTCCTGGCCGCGGCGTCGTACGCGCGCGCCGCGAGTTCCTCCGTCGGGAAGGTTCCGAGGTAGAGGTACCTGTTGCCGAGGACGCGTCCGATGCGAGCCTCCCACCGCCCGTGCTGGTGGTGCCGGGTGACGCCGCGGAACTTGCTGGCGCCGCGCGCGAACCCCGAGCTCGACCGCCTCAGGTGCGCGACGAGCGACGCCGCGGTCATGGACTCGATCTCGTCCATCGACTGCGCGTAGTTGTCCCACGGAAAGTTGAGGTGCGCGTGAACGCCCCAGTATTTGATGGCTGCTTTGTCGTACGCGGACGCGGCTTCCATCTCGGTGGAGTAGCCGCCGAGGTAGATCTGCTTACCTTTCTGTCTTCCGCCCGGTTGAGGGTTGGTTCGCTTGGATGCGCTGTCCCAGAGGTGCGCTTCGAAGCGGCCGGTCCACCTGTGCTTGGTGACGCCGCGGAACTTGGAGGAGCGTCCGGGGGGGACGGACCCGGGGGGTTTGTTGGACCGCGGGGTTGGTTTCGCGGGTGAGGGGCGTATGCGCGTGGGTGGGGCGGCGATGGAATCCGAGAGGGACCCGGGAGGTGGAACCGACGTCTCGGTCTTACGCTTGAGGCTGCGCTCCTTCGCGGCGCCCATGGACGCGAGGATGGAGTCGGTCTTGAGCTCGCCGAGCGCGCGCGACGCGGCGGCGGTCCTGGCGCGCTGCGCGGGGGTGGCGCGAAAGTCGCAGACTCCTCCGGCGTTATGAGCGCCCGCGCGCGTCCCACTCGCGGGCGCCACGGCCAGGCCGAGGCGCATCGCGGGCTGGTGCGCTGCGGGCGCGTCGTCGATGAGGAGCGACCTGGCGATCGTGGACAGCTCGGCATCCTCGAAGCGCTCGGGGAGAGCGAAGTCGTCTCTGTTTACTCCGGGGCTCCCGGGCAGGTGCAGCTGCTCGGAACCGCCCCGAAAGGGCCCCTCCAGGAGCCAGTCCATCCATCCGAACGGGTCTAAGCCGCCATCCGCGGCTGGCGTCGTGTCCATCGCGAACGTCCTCCACACGCATGCGACCGCGCGTGGCGCGCGAGGTGGTTGGAAGATACGTGACGTGCGGTTATGAAAGGCGAGCGTTTGCGCCCCGGGAGTATCGGCCGGGCGTTTCCCGAGCGACGTGGAAGACGAGGCGTGATCAAATCTGATTCGCAGATATTTTCAGCCAGCTCAGCCCACGTCGAGTGCGAGATTAAACCACCAGAGCGACTCGACACACGCGTGGAAGTCGAGGGGGCACCTCAGAGATATTTTGATTTCGTCGAAAACGCAGTCGCGTCGGTTATCGACGAAGTAGTTTCATTATCACCCGGCTACCGTCTAGAGCCCGTCGAAGAACTTCTTCGCAGCCTGTTTCTTCACCACCTCCCTCGCCCCCTTCGTGTTCTGCACCTTGCCGCCCTTTTTCTGTTTCTGGCTCTGCTTCCGTTTCCGCTTACCGCCGCCGCCCTCCGAGTCCGAGTCCGAGTCGTCCTCCTCCTCTTCGAGCTCGCCGGCTCCGTCAAAGTTCGCAGCCTCCGCGCGCAGATCCCGCTCCCACAGATACCCCACGTCCCACAGCTTGATCGTCCTGTCGTGGCTGGCGGTCGCGAGGAACTTGTTATCGTCCGACAGCGCCATTCGCTCGATTGGCATCTCTCCGTGTTCGCCGACCAAACCGAGCATCTTATTCGGTAAGATACCGATGATGCGGACGATGCCGTCGCTGCTTCCAGTCAACAAAGTCTCCTCGTCCACCTTGATCATCGCGTCGATCGACGACGGGTGCCCGGGGAACCGGTCGCTGATGTCCTCCCACTGCCCGTAGTTGAATATGCTCAGCGTACCCGTCTGACTCCCGGCGACGGCCTTTTTCCCGTTTTTCATCACCACGCACGAGAGCAACTCATCCTCCTGGTTATCGCTCTGCCCGAGCTCTTTCCAGTTGGCCATGTTGAGGTGCGCGATCGTGCCGTCGCCGCTGGTCACGACGAGGCTCCCGTTTGGTCCGTTGGCTCCCGCGGCGACGGCGTCGTCCGTGTCCGCCGGGACGTGGCAAATGTCCGAGACGAAATCGACGAATGGCGCGAAGGACCCGCACGCGGTTTGCTGGCGCGTGTCCCACACCTTGACCACGCCGTCGTCGCAGCCCGTCGCCACGAGGTTGCGGTCCAACACCCGCAGCCTGTTCACCGCGGACTTGTGCGCGTGCTCCAGCTTGGCGAGTGGCTTGCCGGTGGCTGTGTCCAGGGCTAGTATCGATCGGTCGGATGAGCCGGTGAGCAGGAGCGCGCCGTCGTTGACGAAGCCGAGGGTGCGGACAGCCTCGGTGTGCGCGTCGATGGTCTTCAGCTTACGCACTCGGTCTCCTTTGTGTTCCCATACCTCGACCTGCGTCGTTGGATGGGGGGCGGGGCAGGGCGTCAGTGTTGGGTCGGGGCGGCAGTCGGCGGCGAGAATGCGGAACATCGCGGAGACTGGAGGCGGCGGCGGGTGCTCACCGCGCCGGTGATGAGGCCCGAGACGAAGATGCCGTTGTTGCCGGGGTGGAACGCGACATCGAAGGGTTGCTCCGCGCAGCGCGCGGAGCACAGCTCGCCGCCGTCGTTGGACATCTCGCGTCGGAGGTGCCTTGATCAGTGGCGACGAAACCGCCGCCGGCGCCGAGTTTTCCGAGTCCGAGAAAATCGACACTGGCAGATTGAAAGTTACTTGTACAGCCAGCGCCGGCTTCGTCTGCTTCCCTCTCAATGCTAAGACACGGTTCGCTACTCCTTCATCCATATCATCGTCTTCCCTACTCCCACCGAGACGCCCGCCCCGATGACCTCGCACGCCTCCTCCAGACCCACGCGCCGAGTCGGCAGGTTCAGCGCCCCCGCTCGAATAAGCCGCTCGCACTCATTACCCATAGCCGCTCTCTCACCTCGCGCGTACGCACTGTCCGGCGGCGCCATGAACGACCCGTGCGCCCACGGCACTACCATCGGGTCCGTGTTCACCGCCGTTTCCTCCTCCATCCGTCGATCCTCGAGCCAGCGCGTGAGCCAGAACCCGCGGGCCGATACATTTTTAAATATCGCCGACCCGGTGGGCACGCCGACGGGCTGCTTGGACATGCCGCCGTACGTCACCACCACTCCGTCCTTGGCCAGCATGGACGATACGTTCACACATGAAGGACCGCCCACGCCGTTGAGCGCGAGTCGCACAGGGGGTAAGTTGGCCAGCTGTGCGCGAGCCTCGACGCTTCGATGCGCGGCTCCGTCGTCTGCAAAGACGTGCGAAGCGCCGAGCTCGATCAATCGGTTAGCGTCCGCCGCGAACGCCTCGTGCGTCGGCCTCGGCCGTAACAACGCGACGACGTCGACGCCGCGGTGTTTACACAGCTGTATCGCCGCGCGTCCCACCGCTGAGGTCGGCGCGTTGAGCACCACCGTGGCCTGCGTCGGCGTGAGCGTCGCGAAGTCGGTGAGCATTCGCCACGCTGTTTGCACGTTGACTGACATCTGCGCGAGCTCCTCGAGGTAGGGTTCGTGCGCGTTCGCGCCGGGTAGGACGCTCGCGGGCTCGGTCCCGCGCTGGAGCGTTCGTAGCTTGGACGCCGGGACCACCGCGTGGGTGCGCCACGTCCCGCATCCGGGCTCGGCGGTCACCACGTGCAGCGGCGCACCCTTGGCGAGCGCGTCGGGGGAGAACGCGTCGTCGTTGTTACTTTCCGTGAGGTACCGCGTCGCCAGGGACTCCCGCACGCGTTCACCGAGACGCATCACGCGCCCGAGGCCTTCGTTCCCGCCGATCGCGGGGAAGGCTCCGGGGCGGATGGGGTACGTGCCCTCGATCATGTTAAGGTCCGCGGGGTTCACCGGCGACGCGATCATCTCGACGAGGACGTCGTCGGGTCCGAGGGGCGGTAACGGCACCTCTCGGAGTCGCAGCGCCTTGGATGGATGGCCGTGGTTGTCGTACACCAGCGCGAGCGTGGACGACGGCACATGGCCCGTGTAAGGTCTGGCGCCGCGCACCAGAGCGGCGGGGAGCGCGCGTCGCGCCGCCGCGCGCAGCATCCCTCCCGTGTGCCTACTCCAATGTTCCCGCGGAAATCCAACACACGAAACCGAGTGACACTCTCGAGCGGGTCGACTACCTTTGCAATACTATACTTACGTACCTAGTGGCTATCTCATCGATTCGAAAACGAACCGGCGATGAATAGAATGCCCGGCGGCGTCAACATCGGGGACGGCGCCGCGCGTCTCCGCGCTTCACGCATCCGCCCCTTCACACGCGCCGCTTGGGCATTGCTTTGTCGCCAGTCCGCCGACAAATCGACGCACATTTTCATCTCTCTCGAGCACTTCATCACCTCATGAACTTCTGCACCCCGGGGGACTGCTTCTCCTTGGCCCACCCGTACTTCACGGCGTTCTGCGCAGCCTGCTTGAGATACGCCGTGTTGACGATGACCTGCGTGTGGTGCCCCGGGAGGGGTGAAATACAAGTATCAGTCGGTGTCGTTACGCCGCGTGTTTGTATTTCTCGACTGAAGACTCACCTTGTATTGGTCCTTGCCGTCTTTGCCCTTGGTGAGCACCACGGTCTCGTGCTCCTTACCGACCTTGATGCCGAGCTGCTTGGACGCCGCCGCCGCGGGTTTGTTGTACTGGGGGAACCCGTACTTGAACGTCACCTTGCTCAGCTTACCAGCCTTGAACTCTGTTCAGTAGTCGGAATGGGTGACGGTGAGTATCTGGGATAAGGTCTCGTAGATTTCGTTCGTTCGCCGCGCCTGTGCCTGCTTCACGATGGAGACGGGGCGGGTTCCCGCCGAGAATCGGGGTGGCATCGCGCGTGTGAGCTAAACGTACCTTCCATATCCACCTTGGCGGCTATGGGAGACTTGACGCGTCAGGATATCTGGTCGTTCGTCTTGCGACCGAACGCCCGGGTGGTGAGGCTGACGTGGTGCCGGGTGGTGAGGCTGGAAGCGGGTCGGGTCGAGTTTTGCAGGACATCTCGACGGAGCTGATGCGCCGGGAGCGGTCGAGCCGCGATGAAGGCGGACGAGGAGGACATCGCCGCGGACGCCGTTGGAACCGCGCGCGTGGGGTGTGTGGCGAGGGGGTCGTCTCGGGGCTCCCTATTACAAGTATTACATCTCTACTCCGCAAAGCTTCCCTCCGGCAAGTCACGGTTTTCTCGCAGCTCCCACTGAGCTCGGGCCGCCTCCCTGAGGTGCTCGAAGGGGTTTTCGGGATCGATGGCTTGGTTGTTAGGTGCCCTACACATTGGGCACGACGCGAACTGGTCCATGCCATCCTCGATTGTCGCCTTGGCGTGCAGCTGTTTGGCTCGGCACGCGTAGCACATCTCGTGTCCGCATTGTCCCAACTTGACGAGCCGTACCGTCTCCAGGCAAACGGGACATTCGCCCACGCCGGCCCTGTTCACCGGGCCTCCCGCTCCCATCGTCATCGCGCAGATCGCTGAGCACAAACCGCCGTGAGGGTCCGTCATCCACGTCTTGGACCCCGTACCACACATCATGCACAGGGTGAGCTTGCAGGCAGGGTTGCCACACCACGTGTCGGGGCAAAAGGCACCCCCGAGTTCTTGACACACCCCGTTCTTGAAAGCAGCTGGGTCCATGCCGTTCTCGACGGTCTGATGCGCGCGATGTCCACACTCGCACGTCTCCCAGGGGTAGCCATCATCGTCGATACATTCGCACTCGCATTCCTCCCAGCAGTCTTGATCTCCCGGGCAAGTCATCGCGTCGTCGGGCACGTGCTGGACGCGATGTGAATTGAAAGCTCAGCTGCCTTCTCGAAACGGTCAGGACTTTCGTTTAAGATTCAGACCGGAGGGGCGCCCGCCATGGCGGAAGGGGACGTTAGGGCGTCGGGTCCTAACGGCCGCCGGG
>Ga0209631_10006291_pt1 | contig 12272 bp, 6 predicted proteins | sample COG_08_FD_184752 | JGI IMG/M metagenome (GOLD analysis project Ga0209631, IMG submission 184752) | Pelagic Microbial community sample from North Sea - COGITO 998_met_08 (SPAdes) (version 2) | ecosystem: Environmental > Aquatic > Marine > Neritic zone/Coastal water | place: Helgoland, sampling... | reverse complement strand
AATTGTGACAGCCAATATCCTTCTTTTTTCACCTCTGATAATTTTGTCTACAACTCCACTTGCAGGTGACACGAATATTACAACATCATTGTATTTGTCACAAAAAACAGGACTACCACATTTTACCAAATCACCTTCTTTGACAAGTAATTTTGGAGTTAAGTTGGGGAAATCGGAGGGTTTTAATGCAAAAGACTTAGACAAATTGCCCTCTGCAATAATTTTATTAGGTACGCCCTTCATTTTAATATCAAGGCCTTTTTTAACTGTTATTTTCATAAATGATGAAAATTGAATTTTAATAGATAACAAATTTATAAATTTGTATTGTTTTACAATTTAGTGAAGAGTAATATTACTAAACAATATCTAATTTAGAATGATTATAAATAATAGCAATAGCTTGAGACTAGAATTAATATTATTTGCATTTGTTGTGTTGGTGAATAATTGTACGATGAAACAAAAACTACAAGTAGTTGACGACTACTATGTTAACTCTGAAAACCAAAAAAATAAGAGCCTTTTAAAAAAAGAACTTCCTTTTGAGCAAAAAATATTCTCTAAAGATTTTAAAAGTCTAACTTTTAGGACAAGATCATTAATACTGGGTGAGCCATTATATAATATGAATTCTAAAATCCCAATTATTATAAATTTTGACTTATTAAGAAATCATGGTGAATCAATTCAGTATGAAATAATTCATTGTAATAAAGACTGGAAGAAAAGTGATATTTTAACAATGGATGCTATAGATGGCTTTGACATAGACTATATAGAGAACCAAGAAATCTCTTATGGCCCAGTTCAACAATATGTAAACTACAATTTTGAACTCCCCAACAACAATACAGATTTTTTAATTTCAGGCAACTACATATTAAAAATATTCATAGAAGGACAAGCAGAAAATCCTTTGGCAACTCTAAAATTCTATGTTAGTGAACAAATCTCTACCATTAATTTTCTTGTAGATAAATCTAGAGACGTTGAACAAAGTAAATACTTACAAGCTTTTGAAATGGAATGCACTTACAATTCTAACGACATTGTAGACCCATATGAAAATATTTCTATTAATATCCAGCAAAACCATCAAGAATTTGACCAGTATTGGTTATCTGGACCAAATTTTATTAAAGAAAATAAATTAGTATTCCTTCCTTCAGATGACCAAATTTTTAATGGAGGAAATGAGTTTAGATTTTTTGACATGAGTTCTTTTAGAAATGGCAGTCAAAGAATTGAGAATATGGTATTTAATGATACAATTTTCAATATCAACTTAAAAAAAGATGTAAGAAGATCTTACAAACAATATCTTCAATACAAAGATATGAACGGCAGGTTTTTTATTAGAACTTATGATTTTGACGATGCTAATTCACAAGCAGAATACGGAATGGTTAATTTCAGATTGCCCATGAAGCAAATTAAAAACGATAGTATTTACCTTTTTGGACAACTCACTAATTGGGCCATAGATAATGATTTTTTAATGACTTATGATACCATAAATAATTATTACCAGAACAAATGCTTATTAAAACAAGGTTATTACAATTACATATATGTATTGAAAAACAGTGATGGAATTAGTACAAGAAAGATTGAAGGAGCTCATTTTGAAAGTAACAATGAATACATTTTAAAAATGTATTACAAAGACCCTCTAAACTTGTGTGACAGGATATTAAGCTATAAAGTGGTCAAAAGCAACTAGCTTTTATATACTAAATCTGCTAAATCCTTTCCAACAGAAGCTCCTATAGCAACGCCCATACCTCCAAGTCTAACTCCACAAGAAACGTTACTAGATAATTGTTTCAAAATTGGCTTCTTTTTATCTCCAATTCCCATAATTCCACTCCAAGAATAATCGATTTCAAAATTAATATTTGGTAGGATAGTATTTCTTAGTAAGTTCTCAAGTTTTGATTGAATTAAATCAGTGTTACCAAACTCCATAGTGGACTCGGTTTTAAAATCTAAATTTCTTCCACCTCCAATTAAAATTCTTTGGTCAATATTCCTAAAATAATAATATCCTTGCTCCAAATGAAAAGTTCCTTTTACTTTTAAATTTTTAATAGGTTTTGTTACCAACACTTGTGCCCTAGCTGGAACTATATTTTCATCCATTAGTTTTTTTGAAAATCCATTAGTTGCAAATAATAATTTGGAAGTAGAAAAATCACCATTATTAGTATGGACTTTTACAATGCTATTATTTTCAGAATAATTATCAACTGAAGTATTATTTAGAATTTTAACTCCACTTTGGATACAAATTTTAAGAAGATAGGACATCATTTTCCCTGTATCTATTTGCCCTTCAAACCTATTCATTATGTACTTGGGAATACATTTTTCAAAACTAAACTTATTGTCTTCTACATTAAAAACATTCTCTTCAAATAAAGGAAATAATAATTCATTAATATCATAAATCTTATTGACAGATTCTTCAAAAGAATTACTATCCAGAAAAAGCTCGTATCCAAAGTTGTGCTGATAATCCAAGTTTTTATCTCCTATAATTTTTCTTAGCGTTTTTAATCCTTGCCAGCGACTAGACACCAACTGAACAACCTCTTGAGAAGAATGTGTTTTTAAATCACTAAGAAGCTCTGAAACACTTCCAAAACATGCAAATCCTGCATTTTTAGTACTACCACCCTGAGGAAGGACACCTTTTTCTAAAATAATTATTTTAGAATTTGGATATTTTTCACGTAAAGAAATAGCACATGTTAGTCCTACTATTCCACTACCAACAATAGTAAAGTCATTGCCATTAAACCATTCTTTATTTTCCCAATAACTGTAATTCATCAAATATAAAACGAAAAGAAAAACAAGATAAGGATTGTAATATATCCTAAGGACCAATAAGACATGTCGGATTTATAATCTAAATATGAAAATATAGTCTGATTCAAAATTGCCACTAAAAACCAGTCAATATAATTTGAAAATGGAATTACATTATTTTTCCAAGACCAAAAATCTAATTGGTTAGACAGTGGCTCCATTAAAACATCTATTAAAACCATCAAGAAAGAAGATGTTATAATTATTAGAAAGTTATTAGAAAATAATTTACCAACTAATTCTCTTGAAACCAAACATAGTAAAAGCCAATTTGCTCCCATAATTATAGGAACACCATCTAATTTAAATCCTAAGGAATTCCCATAAGTATAATCACCAAATAACCAACCAAAACAAACTCCTATCCATTCAGAGAAAAAAGCAATTATATAAACCAAAGACATTAAAATAGAGTCTTTTCTGTTTGGTTTTATCCTGTATAGGAATAAGGATAAAGGAATAACAATAGAAATAAACGAGGTTTTAAGAAATAGTTCTGGAAATAAACGAATTCCGATAATTCCAGCAATATGGATTATTGCAATAAATACAATATCAAAACTATAGGTTCTAGAAAATTTCATTTATAATTTTATTTGCAGTGTTGACGCCTGACCTTAAAGCAAGAGGCATTCCTCCTCCTGGATGAACTGTCCCTCCAACATAGTACAAATCTTTTATTTTTTGATCTTGATTTTGCTTTCTTTTCATGATTGAATAAATAGAATTCTGGTGATTTCCGTATAAAGAGCCTAAATAGGATCCTGTTTTCTTAAATAGTTTATTAGGTGTTAGGATTTGTTCAAACTCTATTAAATTCTCAATATTTACTTCAAATTTATTATAAACATTTTTGATAACTAAGTCTTTTATCAATTTAATTTGATTATCAGAAACTAGATTTTTTTGAGAAGGAACATTAATCATCACAAACCAATTCTCAGAGCCTTTTGGCGCATGTTTAGAATCAATTTTTGAAGAAATATTTATATAAATCGTAGGATCTTTAGGAATATTTGAGTCCTTAAATATCTCAGAAAATTCTTTTTTATAATCTTTAGAAAAAATAATATTATGTAGTTTTAGTTGTTTAAATTCAGATTTTATTCCCCAGTAAAACACAATTGCAGAAGTTGATAATATAGTTCTTGATTTTCTAGTCTTACTTCCTAATAAATGCTGGGTGGTGTAATAATCTATATTTGAGATTAGCTTTTTAGTAGAGATTCTTTTTTGGTTGGAAAATATTTCAATTTTACTTTTCAGAACATTAATTTTTTCAATTTTGCAATTAAACTCAAACTCTACTCCTAAATCTAAACACAGATTCTCTAAAGCTTTTGGAATATTAAAAATACCACCTTTTGGATAGAACCCTCCCAAAACCATTTCAACCACAGCAAGCTGATTCATAAAAGCTGGGGTTTTATATGGGGAAGATCCTGTATAGGTAGCAAACCTATTCATAATTTTTTCTAATTCAGGATTTTGCAACCTCTTGTTGTAGGTTGCCATTGATTTAAAAATATTTGAGAATCCAGAAATTGCTATCCATTTTACTGCATTTTTAATGAAATTTAGATCGATTTTTAAATCGCCTTTTAAAAAAACTTCTTCTGAAATTTCATAGATATTTTCCCACTTTTTAAAATATTTTAAAAACATTTGTTTTTCAACACCTAGCTCTCTTTCAAAATTATCAGCAGTATCCTCTAAATTCCCTAATACATCTACAAATTTCCCTTTTTCAAAAAAATATCTAGTTACATTATCTAACTTAATATAACTAAAATAGTCTCTAGGGTTTTTACCACATGATTTAAATAAGTCGTCAAACCAATCGGGATAAGTTAATAAACTAGGACCGGTATCGAACTCGTATCCGTTTTTCTGAATATTTCCTGCTTTGCCTCCAACATTATTGTTTTGTTCTAAAATTTTAACATTTATGCCTTTACTGGCCAAAACAGCTGCACAGGCCATGCCGCCTATACCCGAACCTATAATAATTGTATTCATTGTAAATTTAGTAACTTAAAACTACATCATCTCCCCTATTATCAGCTCCTCCAAAATACTTATTTTTTTTGACTAAAATAGCATCTACTCTATTCATAGAGGAAACAAAATTAAGTTGATGATTCATCGCTTTTAGCTGAATAATTAAGTTAGAATCTTTGGCAATGTCTTTCTCTAATTTAATTTCGTCAGGATACCACTGGTGGTGAAATCTTGGAGAATTTACTGCTTGTTCAATACTCATGTCATAATCTACAACATTAATAATTGTTTGAAAAACAGCAGTTATAATTGTAGATCCTCCTGGTGTTCCTAAAACCATAAAAAGATTCCCATCTTTTTCTAATATTGTTGGAGTCATAGAGCTTAGCATTCTTTTGCTAGGTTCAACAGCATTGGCTTCCCCTCCAATCAAACCATACATATTTGGATAACCCGGTTGAATACTAAAATCGTCCATTTCATTGTTCAGTAAAAAACCTGCACCGTCAACAATTATTCCACTTCCAAATGAACCATTTAAAGTTGTTGTAAGTGAAGATGCATTGCCATATTCATCCACAATAGAAAAATGAGTAGTTTCTTCACTTTCGTTTAAATTAAATTCACCTGCATAAATACCTCTACTTAAAAGTGTAGAATCCATATTTATTTTATTACTCCTTTGTAGAAGATATAAAGAGTCGATTAATGATTTTTCTGGTACTGTATAATAATCTGGATCTCCAAGGTGTTTTGCTCTATCTGCGAAAGAAAGTTTTTCAATTTCCGTCATTACATGAATAGATTTTAAAGAATGGAACCCAAAATCTCGCAATGGAAAATGCTCAGCCATTTTTAACATTTGTGTCAAAAGAATCCCTCCACTAGATGGAGGTGACATACTTATAATTTTATGGCCCTTATAAAAACATATTGTAGGGTCTCTCCAAATACTTTGATAAGAATCTAAATCCTGTTGAGTAATCTTACCGCTATTGAGAATCATTTCCTTAACCAACATTTCAGCTGTTTCCCCACTGTAAAACCCAGCTCTTTTATGGTCTCTAATTAGAATTAAAGTCTTTGACAACTGTGGGAGAAAAATTGAATCGCCTTCGGAAAAATGTTCTTTATAATATTCTGAATTCTTATTTGTTTTACCCTTTGTTTTATTGAATCGATTTAATTTATTAGCCTCCAATCTTGTCAATTCAAATCCATTGGTTGCCAAATCAATAGCTGGCTGTACTAATTCTTTCCATGGTAATTGACCATATTTTTTGTGAATATTTACCATTCCATCCACAGTGCCTGGAACACCTACTGCAAGATGGCTATAAAGACTTAAATTTTTTATCACGTTATTACTAGAGTCTAAATACATATCTCTTGTTGACCTCAAAGGTGCTTTCTCTCTAAAATCTAAAGTAGAACAGTAACCATCTTTTGTTCTATAAACAAAGAAACCTCCTCCACCAATATTTCCTGCTGAAGGGTAAACTACTGCTAATGCAAATTGGACAGCAATAGTTGCATCTGCAGCATTACCACCTTTTTTTAAAATATTTATACCTACTTCACTTGCTAATGGATGTGCGGAAACAACCATTGCTTTTGAATCAACTTTATATGAGGAATTACTAGTTTGAGAACAAGAAATACTAGAAAAAATGATAAATAAAAAATTTATTCGAAATATCTTAATCAAGGATAATGATTTTTTGAAAACTTAATGAGTTTCTATTTTTAATCTCTGCTATAAAATGACCTTTAGGAAGAGAAATAGCATACTTATCGAAAGGGTTTATAAAGAAGGAACTCTTGACAATCTTACCAGAAAGATCAAATATCTTAATACTAACAAGCTCATTAGAATAATTATTTAAATAAATATTTCCAGTAGATGGAATTGGGTAAATTTTTAAAAAATCATTGGATAGGAGATTATTATCTGAAACTATTCCAACATAGACAGAATCTAATAATTGACATCCATTAAGATCGCTTAAGTTTAATGTATAATAATCATTGGATAGGTATAGAATTATAGAATCATTTATGTTAGGATTATGTGACCATGTGTAAAAGTAAGGTGACGTTCCACCAAAACCACTAGCAATTACCGATCCATCAATAAATCCTGAATCAGATTCTGGAACGACAGTAAATGTCACTTCTAAAGAATCTGGCTGGTTAATTACTAAATTTACAGTATCTGAATTGCAATTTAAAGAATCCTTTAAATAAAACTGGTAATTACCAATAGAAAGGTTTTCAAACAAAGAATCACTGTAAATTATTCCGTCCATTACATAACTAAATGGAGAAAAACCAGAAGTTGGACTTAATTCTACAGTTCCATTAGAATCGCCATAACACAATACATCTTGATAAGAATAATTAACGAAAATAGAATCTGGAGATAAAATATTAAAATAAAGAGAATCTGAACAAAAAGTATTATTTACAATAACCCAATAAGGGCCTGAACTAAGTTGTGAAATAATATTTTGAGATGCACTATTGGACCAAGTGTAATTTGTTGTTGATGGATTGTTTGGAAAAAGCTCAATTTGTCCATCGTTACTATAAAAACAGCTTTTATTACTAACTAAGGAACTGTCTACAACCGGTAATCCATCATTTATAAAAATAGAATCTTCAACTATACAGCCGTCTGGATGGGTAATAATTACATGTTGTATTCCAGAAGGAAGATTGGTTGCATGTTTTATTAAAGACCCATTGTCCCAAAGGTATGTACAGGTACTAAACTGACACACACATCCAGAACTAGCAACTGTGGCTGTTCCTATAGAATCACCAATGCAATTATTATGGGTTATATTCCCAAATGAAATAACATAAGGATCATATAATTGAAACTGATGGTATTCTACACAATTATTGGTATCTGTTATAAAAAGAGTATAAAGTCCTTGAGAAACATTTTTTAGTGTATCCCCTATTGTACCATCAGACCAAAGATAAGTATTTGGATAATTATTAATTATGGATGGATAAACTGAACCATCATTAAAATTGTTACAAGATGGTTGGGTTATGTTCCAACTAGAAATCATATTAGAATTAGGACATAATGAAAGATTTCTTGTATAATTCCCACTAAAAGATGTTCCCATATATGCCCCCCAAGCAATTCCTCTGTATGGCGTACTAAAATTTGTATTCGTTCTATTAAAATAAAAACCATTCCAGGCGCTTGGATTTAAACTGTCGTACTTATAGGTATAAATAAATTCAAGAAGTCCATCCTCATCTAAATCTTCTATTAAAGGAGAACATCCAAGATTAACACCAGCATTTAGTGAAGTAACATCCATTACGCTATCGTTTTGAAAATCAACCATCTTTAACTGATGAGAAAAATAACTACTTATATAATTTACACTAAACAAGACTTCGTCTCTACCGTCCCCATTAGCATCAAAAGCTGAAGATGATGAGAAATGCATACTACCTATACTGTCTATCCAAGATATTTCACCAGTTAAACCATCTAACATAACTTGATAATAGTCAAAATAGGTAGGAGTTGTACCACGATAAACGACAGTAAAAACATCAGGTACTAGGTCCCCACCAGTAAAGTTACCAATAGTAGGAGCTGCGCTGGATTCACAACCAGGAAAATTTTTAGACCAAAGTGTTTGAAAGGTTATACCGTCAAAAGCTGATAATTCTCCTGAAAAAGACTGAACAACAATATCAACAAATCCATCGTCAGAAACATCTGCTAGTGAAGCTGGCGCAATAAATCCTTTAGCTGGATGAGTAGTTAAAATTATTGAAGAAGAAATATCTCCATTTAATAAATCCGTAAAATTGGTAACGTACATCCCACCCCCATGCTGTTCACCACCTGTTCCAAACACAATACTTTCAGTAATAACACCACTTTGTGAAAGAATTACTGGTGAACTATATATTTCAGCACTGTCAGGACTTACGGCCTTTGCAATCAAATTTCCAGTTGCTCCACTTATAAGCATTAAATGTCCTGGCGGTCTTGGTTCAAAGGGAGCAGCTTTGTGATCTCCTCCGTTGGTAACTAAAATATCTTGGACATTATCTCCATCGAAATCATTACAAATTTGAGAAGAATAAAAATTGTATAATCCAGAGTCTGCAGGATTTAATCCAGAATTTTGTGGAAAGAATTCCCAAATAATATTACCGTTTGAACCATCTATTGCATATAACTGAGCATTTCTTCCTCCAATAAAAATATCTGGAATAGTATCGTTATTAATATCGTTAAAAACAGCACTTGTAAAAATCTCATCAGGTGTTGGAAGATTCCAAAGTAACTGACCAGAAACACCGTCCAATGCAACAACTCCATAGTTACTGTAAGTAGAATCTGTTCCACCGCCAAGAACAATATCTTTAGTTCCGTCAGAATTTAAATCAGCAGCTCTTGGAGAAGATAAAGTGGAAACGGAATCTATTAAGGTGGACCACGAGTTTTGTGAATAGTTAGGGCTTAAGTTTAAAGCCAATAAAATTATAACAAAAAATATTTTAATTGTTCTAGACAAAATTTTCAAGTTTATATTCAAAAATAGCCATAATTATTTTGTGGTTTAATAACTGTTGAATTTAATTTTCTTAAAAATTGAAAGAATTAACTAAACTTTGACTTATTAAAAATTCATTATTAATAATAATTCCAAAAAAAAGGAGATGTCATCTAATAAATACTAGATTTGTATTTCATTTTACTATCACTTAATTTGGTTTTTACCTTTGGGTAAAATTAAAAGGGAACAATGTTAAATTCATTGACTGTCCCGCAACTGTAAGTTGATTATATTTTGTTTAAATGCCACTGTATTATTTATGGGAAGGCTAACAAAAATTTCAACAAGTCAGGAGACCTGCCTCAATAAGTTTTAGATAGCTTTCGTGGATTGAAGCTTTTCTAGTTATAGATAATAGTTGGTGTAATAGTTTACAAACCACCTCCTGCATCTTTAATTTCACGATTTGCTGTTAAATGATAAATAACAGATGTGAAATATTTTATATTCTTTTTTATATTAATAAAATCAATTGGAATTTATTTTCCTCAAAAAATTGATACTTCAAAGCATCTTCAAACCTTTGAAAAAAGGACTTCTAATTTCCTTGTAAACGAAAACTTTCTAAAATCTAATAAAAATCTAATATTGTCCCAAGAAAGATCCAATGAAACGATAGATCAGATTTTGGAAGGAGAAACTATCAATTATCTAAAACATTACGGTCCTGGAACTTTATCTAGCATATCCACTAGAGGGGGGAATGCGCAGCAGACTTCATTAATTTACAATGATTTTGTAATTAACAATCCGTTAAATGGGATGGTAGATTTTTCAACAATTCCATCCGTATTTTTCAACTCTGTAAGTGTTCTATACGGTATTTCAAATTCAAATTTGGCCAATGGAGCGTTAGCTGGGTCTGTAATACTTGGAGATAATCAAGAAGGGAAATCATTTATTGAGGCTGGAACGGTACAAGGTTCATTTCAACAAAATTCTAATTTTCTAAAAATTAACTACTCTAAAAGTAAATTAGAGACTTCTATTAATATTTTTAGAAAAAGTGCTCTTAACAATTATTCTTACCTAGATCTAAATGAGGAAAAGAAAAACCAAGAAAATGCATCTCTTGAACATCTTGCTTTAATGAGTTCTACAAGAATTTCATTGGGTAAAACTGATTTTAAAGTAATTTATTTTGGGCAAGTGATAGATAGAGAAATTCCTAGTGGTCTTTTAGAATCACCAAGTAGTGCATTTCAAAACGATATCAATCACAGGGTTTTTAGTTCTTTAAAACATAGATTTTCAAACGCATATGTACAATTAAAATCTGCATACTATAATGAGAAAAATATTTATACAGACTCTCTTAGATCTGTTTTTGGAAATAATCCTTGTAAAACATTTATAAATCAGTTTGACTTTTCCAAATCAATTAACAACTTCAATATTTTAAAAATTAACTTAACCAACTCCCTAGCTAGCTCTAATGGAAACAACTATTTAGATATTGCAGAAATAAATAGAACCTCTATAACTGGGTCTTTTAAGGTAAATAATCCAAAGTATCGCTTAAAACATTTACTAACAACCAGTTTGCTATTCGATAAGAAATATCTTTCACCATTTACCTTTTCATATTCCTTAAAAAGAGAATTTCACAATCATTTCAATTTATATTTTAATGCTGGAAAAGTATATAGATTTCCAACTATCAACGATCTTTTTTGGAATCCTGGAGGGAATTTAAATCTTGTTCCTGAGCAAGGATATACTGGTGATATTGGAATAATTTGGAATAAGAAAATTCACAAAGTAATTTTTTCATTTGAACCCTCTCTATATTCAAGATGGATTGATAATTGGATACTTTGGCAACCAACTGGTAGTTTTTGGTCTCCAATGAATGTTAAAAAAGTATGGAATCGTGGACTTGAAACAAGTTCTAAAGTTCATTTTATCAATAAAAAAATAACTTATGATTTCACTCTTAAAACTGCTTATAATCTAAGTACCAATATTGAAGTTTACAACTCTAATAATAATTCCCAAGACAAACAACTTATATATACCCCTCACTACAAACTAGTATTTAAAAGTCAAATAAGTTATAAAGAATTCACTTTCACCTATTTACATAACTATACTGGATACGTATTTACTTCAAGAGATAATGAAAACTTTCTTCCTTCATTTAATCTTGGAAGGTTGTTTTTAAGTTGCAGAGTTAAATTCAAAAATAATTCTGCAAAAATATTTTACAAGATCAACAACTTGTACAACACTAATTATCAAGTGATTATGAATAGACCTATGCCCTTGATAAATCATGAAATAGGAATCAATTTTAAAATAAAAAAATAAAAAATAAATAATGAAAAAAATAAATTACCTACTTATCATTCTTTCAATAGCTTTTGGTAGCCTTAACGCTCAACAAAATGTTGCAGACTTTGAAAACCTCACTCTTTCTTCAGAATCTTATTGGGATGGATCAGATTTATCTGGCACTCACAATAATTCCATGTTTACTACTATTTTTAGTTCAGGTGATTATAATTTTAGTAACACCTATGATACAACTTGGGGAACTGCATCAGGTTATTGGTCATCTGGTTGGGTATATTCCAATATGACTGATAGTTCCACTTCTGGATTTACCAATCAATATAGTGCAAAAGCTGGAGGTGGTTCTACAACAGGGCTAACTGGAAATAACTATGCTATTGGAAAGCCAAATTCTACAATTGTATTTAATAATCCTGATGGACTTGGTATAAATATTACCAATAGTACTTACGCTGCTAACAGTATGAGAGACGGAGATGCATTTGCAAAGAAATT
>Ga0209631_10006290_pt1 | contig 12273 bp, 9 predicted proteins | sample COG_08_FD_184752 | JGI IMG/M metagenome (GOLD analysis project Ga0209631, IMG submission 184752) | Pelagic Microbial community sample from North Sea - COGITO 998_met_08 (SPAdes) (version 2) | ecosystem: Environmental > Aquatic > Marine > Neritic zone/Coastal water | place: Helgoland, sampling... | reverse complement strand
TAATGTTCTATTGATCGTATCAACAATCTCACGGCCATCACTAGAAAATGTCATATAATAACTTGCTATAAAAAAACCAAGAACTATTGGTAAAAATCTAGCTGGACCCTCTAAGGCTTTAACAAAAGTGTCATCTAATTTATTAGTTGTTCTTTTCGAAATTATTTCTAATTTTTTAATAACCAGCTTGCTAATTAATCCTCTGAAAATTAAAAATATAAAAAATATTCCAATCCCAATTAATATTTGAAAAATATCTACACCTAAAATCCCTCTATTCCATACTGATAGGAATATATCTAAAAAATTATTTATTATTTCCATAACTAAATTTTATATAACAAAAATTCTTCTTCTCCAGGATTAAAAAGAAATATCTTTTTCCACTTAATTTCATTCAATATTGATGAGGTTTTTTCTCCAATACACATTAAATTAGTATCCAACCAGAGGTGTTCAGTTTTATTATTTTTAATTAATTTCAAGAAATTTAGAGCACTATTTTGGGAGTAAATATAAACGATATCTGGCATGTTTAATTTTAACTCATCAATAAAATTATCACTAAAATTTTCATTATGAATTGTTCGATAATTAATAATTCTTTTAATATTATATCCTTCTTTCGATAGTTGTTGATCCAAATCAAAAGATATATTTTTACCACTTACATAAAATATTTTCCCATCCTTTTGATCAAAATTTTGAAAAATTAACTCTTTTAAATTTTGTACATTTCCCTCTGCTGTAATTACGTTTTGAAAGCCAACATTTCTTGCTTTTATTTCTGTGGCATTGCCCACACAGAAACAGAAAATTTTTTTATTAATTTTTTTAACGTCTAAAAATTTGACAGCATTAGCACTGGTAAAAATGATTCCCCCAAGGTCTAAAAAATTAATCTCATGATAATTAACTTTCTCTATTTTTAATAAAGGAAAATGAGAAACTTGATGTCCTAAAGATTTGAATTTAAAAATCATCTCAGTGCTATCTTCTAGTGGCCTAGTTAATAAAATATGCATATTATTTTTTATAAGAATTATTCGATTTTATTTTTAATATTTGTCCAACCTCTTTACCAAGTTCTTTTGCGTTGTCTATTTTTGAATACTTTTTTTCATAATATCTTTTTGAGCCATCTATTGAAAAAAGTTCTGCTTGAAGGGTAATTAAATCACCTTCCACTAAAGCATGAACACCAACTGCTGTATCACAATCTCCCTCCAAAACTTTTAAAACATTTCTTTCTGCATGAGCTCTTTGATAAGTCTCTTTATGATTTATTTTTTTTAACACAGTATAAATATAATCATCATCTTCACGACACTGCAGAGTAATAATTCCTTGTCCTGCACTTGGGATTATATCTTGTACTGAAAATATCTCAGAAATTTTATCATTAATTTCCAAACATTTAATCCCTGCATATGATAGAATTATCGAGTCATACAATCCATCATTAAGTTTTTTAATTCTTGTATCAACATTTCCCCTAATTAGTTTGCAATTAATATCTGGTCTAATTTTTTTAATTTGAAATTCTCTCCTATAAGAAGAGGTTCCAACTATTGCACATTTTTTTAATTCACTAATTTTCTTATTACCTTTGCTTATTAAAATTTCTCTTGGATCATTTCTCTTCAAAAATGTATCTGCTAACAAACCATTTGTCTCAATAGCTGGCAAATCTTTTAGTGCATGAACTGCTATATCAATTTTTTTTTCTTTAAGTTCTTTTTCAATATTTGTCGAGAACAAGCCCTTGCCACCCACCTCGGATAATCTTTCATTTCGAATTTGATCTCCTTTAGTTATAATTTCTTTAATAACAATATCTTCATCTTCAAAATTGGTATTTTGGATTATGGTATCTTTGGCAATTTTAGCATAAATTAATGCTAACTTACTTCCTCTTGATCCAATTGTAATTTTTTTAACCATAAATTAATTTATTTCTTACTTGTAATGAGATTGTACAATTAATAAAAATAATTTGAATGAATAAAAAACCACTAATACTTGGAATAGAGTCGAGTTGTGATGAAACAGCTGCATCACTAATAACTGAAAATGAACAAGGAATCCCAATAGTTTTGTCGAATATTATTTCTAGTCAAGTTGAGGTGCATAAAGAGTTTGGGGGAGTAGTTCCAGAATTAGCGGCCCGATCGCACATGGAAAAAATAGATTGGATAGTGCAAAAAGCAATAAATAAAAGCGGAAGAAAAATCCAGGAAATTGATGCTATAGCGTCAACTGCTGGCCCAGGCTTAATAGTTTGTTTATCTGTTGGTTTAAGCTTTGGCAAAGCTTTTGCCTATGCCTTAAACAAACCTTTCATTGCTGTAAACCATTTAGAGGGTCACGCATTAAGTCCAAAGCTTAATTCACAATTAAATTATCCTTATTTGCTGCTACTAATTTCTGGAGGCCACTCTCAATTTTTAAATGTTAAGAATCTTGGTGAATATAAAAGATTAGGTACAACTATTGATGATGCTCTTGGTGAGGCATTTGACAAAACAGCAAAACTTTTAGGAGTTGAGTTTCCGGGTGGTCCTCAGATTGAAATTTTAGCTAAAAAGGGTGATCCTAATAGATATGATCTACCAAAACCAATATTGAATAAAGGTGGTTGCAACTTATCTTTTGCAGGACTAAAAACCTCAATTTTAAAAATAGCAAAAAATATCAAAACTGAGCAGGAAAAATATGACCTTGCCGCATCTTTTCAAAGAACAGTTGAAGAAATTTTATACAAAAAAACAAAAGTTGCATTCTTAGAATTTGAAAAAAATAATAACTCAAATCAAAAAATATTTGTTGTTGCGGGTGGAGTTGCTGCTAATAAAAAAATCAGATCAAAGTTAATCAACTTGTGTGAAGAAAAAAATTATCAGAGTATTTTTCCTCCTATCGAACTTTGTGGTGACAATGCAGCAATGATAGCAATGGTAGGTTTAGAAAAATATAAATTACAAAAATTTAATAATTTGGACCACCCAGCAAAACCAAGGTGGCCTTTAGATGAAAATGCAAAATTTTTAAAGGGTGCTGGAGTTAAGCTATAATTCAATATTTTTTGGCAACTCACCTTTAATAAAATTTTGATAGGCAATAATATATGCATTTTCAATATTTTTTGTGTACACAGCTGAGTTAAAAAGATTTGATGATATTTTGTTTTTTTTAATCTTAGATTTAATATTTTCAAAGTAATCTTTATTGTTAAATATTTTTAATGCTAATTTTTCATAATCTTGAAAATTTTCTGTAATAAGCTCATTCATATTAATTGAATTCAATAAACTAGCTGCAACCCTACTTGCAAAACCTTCTCCTTTTAAAGTTAATATTGGAAGATTGATTCTTAATGCATCACTGCAAGTAGTGTGGGCATTATATGGAAAAGTATCTAAAACTAAGTCTGCGAATTCTAATCTTTTCAAATGCTCATCTAAAGGCATAAGCTCAGCAAAAACTACTCTTTCTGGATCCACTCCACTTTTAATTACAAAATTTTTTAAGTTTGTTTTAGATGTTTCGTTATCAATCATTATCCAAAGAACACTATCTTTTGCTTTTAAAAGTATATTCATCCACAAACTAAAGATTTTGGGATTAATTTTATGGTTAGAATTAAAACTACAAAATATAAATTTGTCATCAGGTAATCCAAAATCGTCTTTGGTAAAATTCTTGTTGGAAATTTTTTTTGTATCTTCATTTGCTTGATAAGTGTCTGGAAGATAAATGACTTTTTCAGTATAATATTTTTGACTTTTCTCTGGAATTATAACCCTATCAGCAACAATATAATCTAAAAGTTTTGATCCAGATGTTCCCGGATACCCTAAAAAATTTATTTGTACTGGTGCAATTTTTTTCAAAAAAAGTTTAAAACGACTAGCACCAGTATGACACATGCAATCAATAGCAATATCTATTTCTATTTTTTTTGATAAATTAAGAGCATCTTCATCATCAAGTTCATTAATATTATGAAAACTATCAAAGCATTTTATAATTCTTTTTTGAATTACATCTTTTTCATTTAGTGAAGGACCAAAATAAAACCCATGTAATTCAAATAAAGATTTGTTGTGCTGCTCTAACATTTGAACCATTAAATTGCCCATTGCATGGGTTCTAAAATCAGCAGAATAAAAACCAAGTTTTATTTTTTTTTTATTTGCTCGCTCGTGTTTTATATTCATATCTTTATTCTGTTTTAAGTGTGACTGAAAAATTTTCGCTGATTCTAATAAAATTTTTGGTGAGTCAAAAAGAGTTGTTGCTGTAAAGGGTGTAATTGTTTTTTCTTTATTTAATATTTTAGCTTCAAGATTATTAATTTCATTGCTAAAATTTTTCCAATCACATATTCTTGTTTTTACATCAATTATTTGTCCTATTAAAAATTGATTGTTTGAGTCAATTTTGTATGCTGTCTCAAAATACTCAATAGCTTCTTCATATTTTTTCATTTCTAGAAGTACATCGGCTTTTTGAGTATATAAATCAGCATTGTCTGATTCATAAATTATTAACTTTTCAAATAAATTTAATGCTTTGGTAAATTGTTTCTCTTTAATGTAAAATTTGTTCCTTGCTTTTAAAGCGGGGACATAATCATATTTAATTTCTAAAGCTTTATCAAAACTTTGTATTGCTTTTTCAAAATTTTTTATCTTTGTAAGGACATTGCCTTTATTGTAATGTGCCTCATAATAATCTGGCTTAATATGAATCGCTTTCTGATAGCAATTTAAAGCCTCCTTAAAATCTTTTTTTTTTAAATATGCATTACCTAAATTATTATGCCCAAAGTGATATTTGGGATTGAGCTCTATCGCTTTTTTCCACTGTTTAATTGAATCATCATATTTTTTAAGTTCAAATAAGATTACAGCATAAATATTAAAAACTTCATAATTAGGCTTAATCTTTTTTATTAAGTTATGACATTTTTTCTCTGCTATTGAATACTTTTGTTCCTTAAATAAACTAAGCAGTTCTGATAATTCTTTGCTCATATTTTAATTGTAAGTATATTCTATGAATATTATTGAATAGTATAACTTTTAAAAGTAAAAAATGAAATATTGGTTTATAAAATCAAAACCAAATGTTTGGTCGAGTAATCAACAAAAAAATCCGGTTCTAAACGTACTGGAGTAAAATTATAATGATGATTAAAAGTTACTTAAGAAAATTAGGTGAAACAGAGTTAAGCTTTTATCCTATGGGATTAGGCACAGCCTCATTTGCCGGAGTAAACATGGTGGGCTCAAATAACTACCAAAAACCTACGGATAAAAAAATTAATGAATTAATAAATAATGCTTTAATAGAAACACAAGCATCAGAAAATAACAAACTCATTATCGATACTTCTGCTCAATATGGTGAAAGTGAATTAAGATTGGGTAATTATATTAAAAACAATCAAGACAAAATTAAGAAAATTTATATCTGTACTAAATGGGGTTTAAAATTTAAATCAGATGATTTTGCAGTCCAAGACTATTCACTAAAAAATTTAGAACAATCTTTAGAAAATAGTGCCAAACTTTTATCAAAGATAGACCTATATTATATTCATACAAATCCAAGTGTTAAATCTGCACTTTTGAAATCAATTCTTGATGAAAATAGTGAAATAATTCATTATTTAAAAAAGATTAAAGAAGAAGAAAAATTTGGAATAAAAAATTTAGGCATTTCAATTTCAAGTGAGGAAAACTTAAAATTTTTAATTAAAAATAAATTTTTATTAAAAGAGATCGATGTTCTTCAGATTAATGCAAATATAATTTTAAAAAATCCTAAAATAATAAGACAGTTAGAATATTTAAATATAGGAATTATTATTAACTCTATTTACAGAAAAGGAGATCTGGCAAAAAGAAATACCAAAGAAGGCCTACAAGAAATTTTTTCTGAAGTTCTAGAAATTAATAAAGATGCAATAATTTTAACAGGAACAAGTAGTGCTGAACATTTAAAGCAGAATTTAAATTATGTTAAAAATCATATTGAAAACGATGAGATAAAGATATCTTATTACACTCAAAATTTTATCCCCACTACAATATCAAAAGTTAATGAAGATTTATCTAGTTATTTCAAAATATTTAATACAAAAAACTCTAGCCTCGAAAAAAATAATAATTCAAATTTATCAAAAGATTTTGTGATTAATAATATTATAGATATATTGGTTGGAAGTTTAAAAACAAGAATCGGCCCTGAGCCTGATGAAGAACAAAGAAAATTATTTTATAATATAATAAATTTCTATGTTCAGGCAAATATGCCTATAGACACAATTTTAACATGGGGACCAAAAAAGTTTTTTAACGGTAAAGAAGAAAATCATATTGATTTAAGTGAGGTTTTGTCTTTTCAAACATTAATGTCATTAAACAACAAGATAAATTCTGTTTATACACCTGGTTTACAAATTTATTTATTCATAGAAAATTTTGAAGGAAGATTTATTGAGGGCGATCATCTCGAAAATATTTTTGAATCTTATATTAGTGAATTAGAAAAATTAGTTAAAGTTTTAAGAATGAGTAAAATTATTAGAATAATCAGAACTCAGGACTTAATTTTAGTAAATCATAATTTTGAAGAATTAACAGCTCAACTTAAAAAAAATTATGATTGTTTAAGTAAATACTGGTTAGAGTCTGAAAAATTAGGAATTGATAATTCAGAAAAATTAGAAAGTTTTAAAAAAATAGAAAAATTAGGATGGTTTGAAAAAATTGGTCATGACACTAGAGACTATTATATTGGAAGATTAAATAAAATTTTAGGAGATACTAAAACACATCTTCAAAAAGTTGATATGACTGTAAGACTTTTAGCGTGTGTTTTAGTTCATAGACAATATAATTTATTTAAATTAAATAATAAATCTGAACCAGTAAAACTATCATTTTTAAAGATTTCTGGGGGACCAAAAAAACTTATGAATGGTAGAATAGATGTAAGAACAATACCCACTAATGTAAGTAAAAATCATATTTCTCCATGGTCCGCCAGGGGGTGTTTGAGAATGAAAAATAATAAAATTTTACCCATGTTAAGAAGATATAATGAATTAATAAAAAACCAAAAAAATTTAAATGATGGAGAAATAACTATAGAGGGTTCTAATCTTAAAATATCTTTTAAAACTAATTTTTTAGTTGAGTAATTATTGGGTAAAATAAACATTATGATAAAAATAGGTTTTTTAATCAATTATAATCATTTCAAATGGCTTGGTGGAATTTATGTCATTAAACATCTCATATATGGAATTAATAAACATCTAAAGAGGAAAATACAGCCCGTATTGATTGTGAATAAAGATTTATCTAAAAAGACAATTAATGATCTAAAAAAATTTAATTTAATTAAAACTAATTTGTTTCACAACCAATCTCTATTTAATAAACTGTACAATAAATTGTCTGTAATTTTTTTTGGTAAGTCTTCAAATTATGAAAGCTTTTTTTTAAAAGAAAAAATAGATTTAGTCTCTCATATAAATGTTTTTGGTAATAATATAATTTTTGGGAAGAAAAGTGTTACAAAAAGTTTATCTTTTATTGCAGATTTTCAACATCTATATTTCAAAGAAAATTTTTCGGTATGGAAAAGATTTATGAGAAATCTAAATACTTTTTTGTGTGCTTATTTTTCCTCAAAAATACTCCTTATCAGTAAGGATGCTCAAAAAGATTTAAAAAAAATCTCACATGCTGCATATAATAATTCTGTTATTAGTAAATTTGTTTTTCAAATTCCTGCTAAAAAAGAGATAATTAATTTATCTATTATTAAAAAAAAATATAAATTCAACACACCTTTTTTTTATGTACCAAATCAATACTGGGTTCATAAAAATCATCTTATCATTCTAAAAGCAATAAAATATATTAAGAAAAAAAATAATTTAAAGAAAATATTAATTCTTTCATCGGGTCTATCAATTGATTACAGAAATCCTGACCATTTTTTTAAAATAAAAAATTTTATATTTAAAAATAACTTAAAAAATAACTATAAATATTTAGGAGTTATTCCTTTTAAAGATGTTTTGTCTTTAATTTATCATTCTATAGCCATTATAAATCCATCTAAATTTGAAGGAAGAAGCAGTACTGTTGAGCAGGCAAAAAGCATGGGTAAAAAAGTTATTCTATCAAATATTAATATTCACAAAGAGCAAAAGCCTAGGAATGCTAATTATTTTGATCCAAACAACTATAAGCAACTTTCTAAAATTTTGATTAACAATTACAGCTATAAAAATACAGATATAAATTACTACAAAAATGCACAAAAGAAAAATATCGATGATATGAAGATTTATTGTAATAATTATCTAAAAATAGTTAAAAGTTTAATAAACAACAAATAAAAAGATAATTAAATAAAAATGAAAAAAATTATCCTATAAATTATGTCAAAATCCTATTGGCTAATGAAAACAATTAGTACTATACACTGACCGACCCACACCAACCCAAGACAACCAACTCCAACATTTTTTAGCTAATAGCTCTTTATTGACGCCATATAATAATTACTATTGTATAATATATCATATGGTATGATTTTGACGATGTTTACTAAATGATATAATGTTTAACTTAAGTTAAAAGTTAAATAAACTTTTTAAGAAACTTAACTATTCTTCGTGGTTCAGTTCTAAATACTTTTCTCACTAATCTATAAATAAACCAATTTGAAACAAGACTTAAAATCTTGCTGTTGATCGGAAGTCTATTCAAATTTGTTTTTGGATATAAAGGATAGTTATTTTCTTTTCCAAATCCTAACAATTTTTTTATTTCAGGAGTAAAATTGTTTAAAAATTTTGTATTTAATAATATTTTTTCACTATTTTCGTCATAAGCATCGACTTGAAAATAAAGGCTCTTTCGCACATATTTATTGTTCTTAAAGGGTTTTGCTCTATGTATTCCAGTTGCATCATAGATTACAAGTGAACCTTTCGGTAATTTAAAAGATTTGATTAATTTTGAATAATTTTTATCAATAAATTCATTACTAACTTCTGGTGAATCGAATTTATTAACAAACTTATGAGATCCTTCTATGTATTGAAATTCGCCTTCATCTACATCGCAAACATAAATTATAAAAATTAAACCTTTAAATTTCGTTTTTTTTCTATCTTGTTTATTATCTGTATGCCAATTCATTACATGACCGCTCATTGTTTCATAGTATCTTAAAGATCTTAGTCTATAAATATCACCCAAATATTCTTTGGAAATATCCAACGCAAAATCTGATGTTATAAAATCATAACATTTTTTTGAATCAGATAATAAATTCATAAAGTAATATTGAGTTTCGTAATATATTCCGTTTTGAATATTTTCATTTAAAGAATATCGATTTTTTGTTACATCATTTTCTATTTCTTTGATAACTTCTGGTGTAATAAAAGATTCTATTGCACAATAACCTTTTGTTTTTAAATCATTTAAAATTTCAAATTTATTAATTTTTTTATCAAACATTTAAAAAACTTTTCTAAATTTATTTTTATAATATTAATTTATTATCTTGAACTTATTTTTTACGTAAGTCTTAAATAAATTACGAACTTTTATAAAACTTTTGGTGCTATATATTTTTCTTATTAGTGATTCAATTTAAATTAAAATTATCTAATTAGTCAATACTTTATAGGTACAAATTAGCAAATGAATTATAATCTTATAAATTGTGGCAAAATCCTACTAAATAATGAATGCTTGGACCGAAATTTGAATATGTATATGTCTTTCATATGATGTATTTTATAAAAATGACGTAAAATGAAAACCGAATGATTCAAAAAATAAGCAAACACTAGAAAAACAATTAGATGAAGTACTGGTTAATGAAAACAGTTGGTGTTATTTACCCACCTACCCCCCACCGACCTCAACTAACATTTTACAATACTTTTCCACACAGAACTCTTGATTGAAGCAATTTATTAAATACTATTGCATATGACATCGCATAGTACGATTTAGTTTTTTATGTTAAAAGAATGAATATGAAATTTTTATTAGCTTTTCTATGTAGCTTATTTTTATGTTTAAATGCTTATGCAGGGAATAAAAATTTTTCTGGTTTTATGTTGTTTGGTTCACCTAACACAAATAATTTATCACCAATTTCTCAAAAATATAAAGGTGAAACTCCTGAAGTAAATTTAGATAATGGTAATGATTTAACAATAATTATATATTCACATGGTACCGTTCGCCCTCAAAAAAAAGAAAACTGTACTAAATCGTATCATAAAATACCGCGATCTTTAAAAATTTTGAAAGAATTTGAAAACACTTATTTTTACTATCTGTGTTCTAAAGCCACTGATGGGGGTGTATTGGGATCCTATATTGATAAGAGAAAAAGGGAAATCAATAAAGTTTTAGATCAATTAATTTCTGTAGGTATTAAACCAGAAAATATATTTCTAGCAGGATACTCAGCAGGTGGGTGGACATCACTCATGATGATGGATCAGATTGAAAAAAAATTCAATTCTGCAATAGTTTTTGCACCAGCATTTGCTGGACCCAGAAGTGAAATTAAGAAATATCCTAGATGGAGAAAAATAGAGCGACCCAGACAGGTTAAGGAAATGATTGAGGCAAAAATTATAAAGGCTTTAATATTTGCATATGAAGACGATGCTTTTAATAGACCCCAAGAATTAAATTTTTTAAAAGAAAAATATCCAAATTCTATTGAGCTGATAGGTTATAAATGTGGCAAAGGACATTCTACTGTAGATAATGACTGTAAGATTAAAAAAACAAAAAAAATAATAAAAAATTATTTTCAAAACTCAAAATAAGTAAACACTGGAGAAACAATTAGATGCAATATTGGCTAATGAAATCAGAACCGGATGTTTGGTCAATTGATCAACAAATAAAAGCAGGTGGCAAAGGGGCGCCCTGGGATGGTGTAAGAAATTATCAAGCTGCTAAAAATTTAAAAACCATGAAGCGAGGAGATCAATGTTTTTTTTATCATTCAAATATTGGTAAAGAGATTGTTGGGGTTGTAGAGGTTATAAGGGAATATTATCTTGATAAAACAGACCAATCTGGTCGCTTTGTAGCTGTTACAGTTAAGTTTCTAAATAAACTTAAAAAGCCTGTCACTCTAGAAGAGATTAAAAAAAACAAGGAATTGCGCCACTTATCTCTAATAAAACAAAGTAGACTATCTGTAATGCCTATAGATTCTAAAAGCTGGAAAATACTTAACAAGATGAGTAAAGTTTAGTAAATAAATCTTATGCCAAAGAAGAAAAAAAAAAGGTCAAAAGTTAAAAAAAAAATTTCTAAAAAGAGAAAAGTAGTAAAAAAAAGAACTAATAGAAAAAAAAAACTATTAAAAAAGTCAAATTTAAAAAAAACTGTAAAAATTAAAAAAGACTCAACTTCACAAGAATTAGTTTTTAAGACGAAGCCTGAGTGGATTAAAAGTAGTTTAGCTAATAAATCTCAATATCAAAACAAATATAATGAGTCTATTAAAAATAATAATTTATTTTGGAAAAAAGAAGGAAAAAGAATTACCTGGATCAAACCATATAAAAAAATTAAAGATATTAAATATAGTAAAGAGGAAGTAAGAATTAAATGGTATGAAGATGGAACATTAAATGCCTCTCAAAACTGTATTGATAGACATTTAAAAGATAAAAAAGATAAAACTGCAATTATTTGGGTTGGTGATGATCCAAAAGATAGTCAAAAAATTTCATATAAACAACTGCATCAAAAAGTTTCAAAAGCAGCTAATGGATTAAAAAAATTAGGAATTCAAAAGGGAGATAGAGTAACTATATATTTAACTATGATACCAGAGCTTGCAATCCTAATGTTAGCTTGTGCAAGAATTGGTGCTACTCATTCAATAATTTTTGGTGGTTTTTCCGCAGAGTCAATATCTGGGAGAGTTAATGATTGCAAGTCTGAATACATTATAACTGCTGATGAAGGTGTTAGAGGTGGAAAAACAATTCCTTTAAAAGCTACAACAGATGAAGCTTTAGCAAATTGTCCTAACGTTAAAAAATGTATAGTTGTTAAGAGAACTGGAAATTATGTTTATTGGGATAACGAAAGAGATGTTTGGTATCACGATTTAATAAAAGATGTTTCAAATCATTGTGAGCCTGAAGAAATGAATGCTGAGGATCCTTTGTTTATTCTTTATACC
>Ga0209631_10006288_pt1 | contig 12276 bp, 14 predicted proteins | sample COG_08_FD_184752 | JGI IMG/M metagenome (GOLD analysis project Ga0209631, IMG submission 184752) | Pelagic Microbial community sample from North Sea - COGITO 998_met_08 (SPAdes) (version 2) | ecosystem: Environmental > Aquatic > Marine > Neritic zone/Coastal water | place: Helgoland, sampling... | reverse complement strand
CCCATTCTACGGCAGGTAAAGATCACCTCGTTGAAACCAATTCCCAGCATGTGAGCTACAACCTCCTGAAGCTCTGTTGGATTTTGTGTCGATGCCTGAATCAAGATCTCATTGCCTTCGCCAGGATGTGTTATGACCGCTTGGGACTCCAGATAGAATTGCTCCTGGCCATTACTATAAAAGACTCCCTCAATTTGATGGTCAGCTTGACGCCAAGCTCCTTCAAAGTCCCCACGCTTGATCTCTCGATGAGTACCCAAGAAAGAGTTTTGTTTAAGCGCCTGCGAAATCGTCAACCATGGAGTTTTTTCCTCAACTTCTATTTGAACTTGTAGGCGTGCTTTCCTGAGCGAACTAGCATTTTCAGCTGCTAAGACCACAATTGGCTGTCCAACATACTCACAGACATCTTTCACCAAGAACGGTTCATCAGCAATCACAGGCCCGAACAAGTTCGCTCCCGGTATATCTTGCCAAGTGAAGGCCGCCACAAAGCCAGGAATTCGATAAAGGCTGCTCAAATCTATTCGCTTTAGCACCCCATGAGCAACTGGACTTCCAACAAAGCCCACTACCAACTCGCCAGCATTTGCGACGGTGTCATCTGTGTAGAGTGCCGCCCCCGTGACTTGTATTTCAGCAGAGTCATGGGCAAGACTTTTACCCGTTTCCATGCATTTTCATGTATTCTCAAAATGTTTCATTATACCACCACCGAAATTTCTTCATAAAAGAATTTTTTGAGGATCGTCTCTGCCAAACGATTTCGGTAGTGATTTGATGACCGTACATCTGAAATTGGACTGATTTCAGCCGCAGCTATTTTACCAGCTTTTTCAATCAAGTCCTTCGTACATGGTTTACTTAAGAGGACTTTTTCCGTTTTGTGAAGACGAATGACGGTTGGCCCCACACCCCCATACGCCAATCTAATTTGTTGGAATCGACCCTCAACTATTTGCCATTGAATGGCCGCTGTGAATGTGGAGATATCCAAATCTCTCCTCTTGGATACCTTAAATAAGCGCTGTGACAAACTCTGATGAGATTTTGGAATTCTAATCGCTCCAATCAACTCAAATTTTCGAAGATCCAGTAGTTTGTAGCCTTTATAAAACTTTTCGATGGGAATCCAACGCCATTTCTCACCATCACACGTTCCAATTTCCGCCTCACTCACGTATAGCCAAGGTAAGCTGTCAGCTACCGGTGAGGCATTGGCTAGATTACCCGCAATAGTCCCACGATTGCGGATTTGAGGGGAAGCGAAGAGATCCAACATATCTTTCACAATAGGCCAATTTAGTTGAGCCCACTCTTCCAATTCTCTCCAAGTTACATTTCCACCAAAAATCAGGTGGTTCCCCTCCTCTCGGATCCCACACAATTCAGAAATTTCGCTTGTCGCAATCAATTCTTTGGGATCGATTCTCTCTTTATTGATCTGGACACATAGGTCAGTTCCCCCAGCCAACCATCGGGCTTCTCGGTGCTTGCGTTTAATTTCTATGGCGTCCTTTAGCGTTCTTGGCCTCCAACACTTTCTTGGTATTTCCTGCTCTAGTGATGGATCAACTTCTTGCAATGCAAAAGGAATCTTTGTCTCTACTTTGAGTTGTTTTACGATTGCGCCAGGAGGATATTGGTCAGCAAGTTTCCAAGAATTAATTTTTTTAGAGGCTTCCGCAGAATCAATGATCGCTTCATAGCCCGTGCACCTACAGAGATTACCGATCAATGCTTCTTTCGCAGTTAATTTTTTCCTCGTGGATTCTGAATCTACCAGAGCATTTGCGGCAAGTGCCATCACGATTCCAGGAGTGCAATAGCCACATTGTGAACCAAACCCATCTCGCATTGCCTGCTGAACTGGATGCAGCCGATCTCCCCAGGCTAAACCTTCGATTGTGATAACGTGAAGTCCATCCAATTGGTGGACGTTCAAAATACAGCTATTGACAACTTCGTATTTAATTTTTTCTGAACTCGGATACCCCAACAATACCGTACAAGCCCCACAGTCCCCTTCTGCACAAACGACCTTTGTTCCGGTTAATTGTCTTTCTTTTCGGAGCCAAGCTGACAGAGTCTGCAAGACTGCCAAGCCTTTCGCCCGAATTGGTTGACCGTTACAAAAGAAAAATATGTAATCGCGTTTCATTTCAAATATTTGAGTTTTAAACTCATAAATGCTGTTGAAGCCAGCCACCCAGTTGATTTCGTTCCTCCTGGGTCATTCCAGTCAGGTTTGCCAGTGGCATTATGTGCGAGGTAACTGCCTGAGCCTGTACCTGAGTAGCATATTGTCGAAGATGAGCGATAGTCTCCAAAATAACGCCCTTCGGTGGGGCACTAAAACCTGGTTGGGTTGGCATGGCTGCGTGACAAGAAGTGCATCGACGCTGCAAAATGATGATCGCTTGATTGTCACTAACCATTTGGGTGGTCACTGTTGTTTCTCTCATCCAAGGGCCAGAGAGAATCACAACGGCAACGGTTGCTAAAGCCGCGCTTGGCAAAAGCCAATTGGGAGGTCTCCCCAGGTGGCGTAAATTGAAATAGTGCTTGACGACAATTCCAATCACTGACAGCGAGCCTAAAATCAACCAGTGGTAGGAATGGCCAAAGGTCGTTGGGAAATGATTGCTGATCATGATCAGCAAAACAGGGAGTGTCAGGTAGTTATTGTGTCTGGAGCGCTGAAGACCCTGCTTTCCCATTTTACTATCAGGGGGCTCTCCCGCTAGCATTGCCCCTACCATCTTCTTTTGTACAGGGATGATGATAAAGAAGACGTTTCCTACCATCATGGAACCAATCATTCCTCCTACGGTAATGTAGGTGGCCCGGCCACTCAAAAATTGACCCAATCCCCAAGAAACAATTGGTAATGCAATGATAAACAAGTAAAGCATCCAATCGTTGTGCTGCCCAAAAGGAGACTGACAGAGCTGATCATAAATCAGCCAGCCTAAAAGCATAGCACTCAGATTAATCGCAATCGCTTGCCAGCCAGACAAATCAGCGACTGAAGGATCTACCATATAGGATTCGGCCTGCCAGAAATAAACGATGATCAGCAGCGCCATCCCACTGACCCAGGTCATGTAAGCTTCCCACTTGAACCAATGAAGCTTCTCTGGAAGTTTTTCTGGTGCTACCTGGTATTTCTGTGAGTGGTAGAATCCACCTCCATGAACCGCCCACAAATCCCCTGCAATACCAGGTGGATTAGGCCCTTTTCGATTCAGTTGGCCCTCAACCCAATTGAAGTAGAATGAAGCCCCTATCCAAGCAATCCCCGTGATCATGTGGATCCAGCGCACCACAAGATTCAACCATTCATGAATATGTGCTTCAATCACTGATGGCTCCGATAGGCCCAATGAACGGTACGCTGCTCAATCGCTGCGAAAATGGCATACATTACTATACCCTCGAAAGCTAGGACCAATAAGCCTGCAAAGACCAAGGGAACTTCAAAATTTGCTTGGGCTGAGAGCATTAGATGTCCAACACCATGATTCGAGGCAACGGTTTCAGACACGACTGCCCCAACAAACGCCAGAGTGATGGCAACCTTTAGAGATCCAAAAAAAAATGGCATCGCTCCCGGAATTCCTACTTTCAACATAATATCCAGCTTGCTGGCCCCCAATGACCGTAAGACATCTTCTAACTCTGGCTCAGTCGTAGCTAGACCGGTGGCTACATTTACTACAATAGGGAAAAAAGAAATCAGAAAAGCCGTAAGCACAGCTGGCACGGTACCTATTCCAAACCACAATACGAGGATTGGAACAACAGCCACCTTCGGAACGCTGTTGAAGCCAACCATCACTGGATAAAGTCCCCGATAAATGGTTTTAGACCAGCCAATCAACAATCCGAGTAATAACCCAAAAACAACGGCAATCCCAAACCCCAGAGAAGTAGAAAGCAAAGTGTAGAGGGAGTCTTCGATGAGTGCCTCATGAAAAGTAAGCATCGCATCAAAGATAACAGTTGGGGCTGGTAGGAAATATTCAGGGATCCCCCCCAATCGACAGATAATTTCCCATATAAGAAACATTAAGACTGTTACGAACCATGGTGCCAATCTTTCTAAGTTACGCTTTCGCATCAACTCCATAGATTAGGCTGCTCTTGCGGTCCGAATTTGGTCACGCAGCTGGTGAACAATGTCGACAAATTCCTTTTCAAAACGAATGTCCAGATCTCGGGGTCTTTCAAAGGGGATCTCTAGCTCCATGATTACCCGGCCAGGTCGATTACTCATCACCAAGACTCTATCAGCCAAAAAAGCCGATTCAATCAAGTCATGAGTAACCAGTAAGACAGTAAACTTTCTCTCCTGCCAGAGGTCACGCAGCACACACCAGAGCTCTTCACGAGTAAAGGCATCAAGAGCTCCGAAAGGCTCATCAAGCATTAAAACTTCTGGTTCGTGGATAAGTGCTCTACAAAGTGAAGCTCTTTGACGCATACCACCTGACAGCTCCCAAGGATATTTTTCAGAAACATCTTCCAACCCAACGGAACTCAGTAACTCTATCGCTTTATTGGCGTGAGCTTCCCGTTTCTGACGAAAAGTTTCTCGATGGGGCCTTACAATCTCTAAGGGTAATAGTAGGTTGTTGAGGGTCGTTCGCCAGGGAAGCATCACTGAATTCTGAAATGCCATCCCGACATTCCCCAAGGGACGAGTAACTTCTTGATTCGCAACTACCACAGACCCCTGATCTGCCTGAAGCAACCCAGACATCAGTTTCATAAATGTTGACTTGCCACAGCCACTAGGTCCGACAAGAGCGACAAATTCCCCCCTGGACATCTGAAGTGAAGCCCCCTCCAACACAGGTGGTTCGCCCAAGGTGTACGATACTGAAACCTCGTCAATATCGACAAAATGAGTCACTTCAGTTGACCTTCCTTTGACTCATTGCGGGCAAAAACTCACTTGTAAAGACCGAAGCCGCAGTTGGCTTATTTGAAAAGTCATAGGTTATACCAACTTGGTTAATGGATTCAGACAGTCGCTGACCTTCCACATCACCAAAGCCTCGTTCTTCCACTTCAGCTGTAATCACGTTATCACGAATAGCCATCTCTAGACGCTCCAGCTCAACGTTTCGTCGAGCGATTTTGTTCCGTTTCATCAGATAATCAATTGCTGAATTGGGATCCGCAATCGTATCCATCCAGCCACGAATAATTGCTCTGACAAATCCTTTTACCAGTTTTGGATTTTCAGCTGCAAAATTAGGATTCACAATCACCGTATTACCATATAGCTTCAGCCCATAATCCGACATCAACATCACATTGATATCTTCTTCCTTCACTCCTTTTGATTTCAAATTCAAAAAGGATGAGAATGAAAAACCTGTGATCGCATCCACCTCACCAGCTGCAAGCATCGGCTCCCGAACTGGGAATCCGACGTTCTCAATGGTCACCTCTGTCGCCTTGATGTTGTTTGCCGCCACAAAGGCTTTCCATTGCGCGTAAGCACCGTCAGTAGCGGGGGCGCCAAGGATTCTTCCTTCCAGATCTTTAGGCTTAATCACTCCGCTTTTATTAAGCGAAATAATTGCAAATGGTGGGTTATTGTAAACCATCAAAATTCCTTTGAGACCAATGGTTGGATTTTTGTCTCGGAATTTGATGAGTGAATTGATGTCAGCAAAACCAAATTCGTAAGCTCCCCCAGTGACTCTAGGAATGGCTTCAAGGGAACCCCGGCCTGTGTCAATGGTAACATCCATTCCCTCTACTTCAAAATATCCTTTATCCAGGGCAACAAAGTACGGCGCAGCGGGACCTTCAAACTTCCAATCCAAAGAAAATTTGATAGGAGTCAACGCAAAAGCGGATGTCACATAGAGAATCGTTGCTAAGAGGATTGTTAGAAATCGCATGATGTACTCCTTAATTTATGGAATTAAATAGCTTTCACTCAGAGTTTGGGATGTAAGAATCAGTTTCAAATAACAAATTCCAGACCATCTTAAGAATCGGCTCGAATCGTCAATGATTCAAGGGGTGGGGTGGTTACTCGAAATCTTGGGGCAGAATAAACATAGATGAGTTTATAATCAGTTGCCCAAGAATTTGACAGTGGGGTGGGTTTACGAGATTTGAATTATACTAGGTCAAGAATATCTATTCGTTACTTATTTTTTCTATAACAACGAACCTTCAAATCATGACTGCTGCGAGAATAAGAACCGCAAGGGTAGCTATAGACTAAAATGGGTGCCAAAACGAATTCATGAGTTTTTTTGATGCGAATGCAGACTCTCAGATAAAGAATGGAACTTGGAGCGCACAGGAGCAGTCCCAGCAATAAATTTTTCATAGCATTCTACGGGTTGGTTCATTGGAAAATGAGCGGAACTATATCAGCAGTTAGAGCTTGGGACAACAAGCAATTCTCTCAAAAATGTAATTTATAAATAAATCAATTTTACTGAAGCCATTTTTTAGAACGCTCTTCAGCACGTAACCAACCTGCTATACGAACTTTTCTATCGTCTTCTGAAATAGTGCCTTCAAATTTTCGATCTTCCTGCCAACAACTTTTTAGGGACTCAATGCTTGGCCAAACTCCAACTGCCAATCCAGCCAGAAAAGCGGCTCCAAGAGCCGTACTCTCTGCATTTTTAGGACGCCTTACGGTCCTACCCAAGAGATCAGCTTGATTTTGAGCGAGGAAATTATTTGCTGAGGCTCCCCCATCAATTTTTAATTCTTGAAGGGGGTAACCAAGGTCTGCCTCCATGCATTGGAGAACTTCAGCTGACTGATAAGCGATCGCTTCCAGTGCTGCTCTTACGATATGAGCTTTGCTGGTGTTACGAGTAAGCCCAATGATTAATCCGCGGGCATACGCATCCCAATGGGGTGCTCCCAAGCCTACGAAAGCGGGCACCACGTAACAACCATCTGAATCATCAACGCTCAAGGCCATCTTCTCTGTTTCTGAGGCATTCTGAAAGAATTCCATTTTGTCCCGAAGCCACTGAATCAGAGATCCAGCTACGAAAACAGCCCCCTCAAGAGCATAGGTACGTTCCTCGCCAATTTGCCAAGCAATTGTCGAGAGTAGTTGATGTTGTGACTCAACAGGCTTTGGTCCAGCATTGAGCATCAAGAAACAGCCTGTACCATATGTGTTTTTTGCCTGCCCCACATCAAAACAGGCTTGGCCAAATAATGCTGATTGCTGGTCACCTGCAATTCCAGCAATGGGTAATGATTTCCCAAGTATCGAATTTTCAATTTCAGCGAGTTTTCCACTCGAAGGTACAATTTCAGGCAATGCTGATTGCTCAATCCCAAATATTGCCAGCAACTCCTCATCCCAGGATGCAGATTTAAGATCACAAAGCATGGTTCTGGAAGCATTGGTCACATCTGTTTTGAAAACTTTCCCTGCGGTCAGGTTGCAGATCAGCCAAGAATCAACTGTTCCAAAACAAATTTCATGAGCTTTCATTCTTTCAGATAGTCCAGGTACCTCATTGAGTAACCAACGCATCTTGCTAGCAGAGAAATAAGGATCCAAAACCAATCCAGTTTTTTTACGAATCAATGATTCCTTGCCCTGCGCTTTCAGGTGCTCACAGATTGCCGTGGAACGTCTACATTGCCAAACAATTGCTGGAGCAAGTGGTTTTCCAGTTGCTTTTTCCCAGACAACCGTAGTTTCACGCTGATTAGTTATCCCTAACCCGACAACGTCTTCAATACTTACATTCGTCTTTTGCATCACATCTAGCATGGTCTTTTGTTGGGTTTTCCAAATCTGAAGCGGATCCTGCTCTACCCACCCAGTTTGTGGATAGTGGCAATCTAACGGGGCGCTGGATTGACCGATAATTTCTCCCTTAGCATTCACGAGTACAGTTCGAGAACTTGTTGTGCCCTGGTCCAAAGCCATAATAAGTGTCATAGGTTTTTCCTTAATTCGACTGATCTGTTTTTTATTGATTATCACGATAGGAATTCGGACTATCTATTCGGCATTTATTGGTAACATTACATCTTCGTGTGAAAGTTCGATCAAAAACTTATAAATTTTTCTCGATGCATCTATGAGAATTTGCGGTATCAAATCATCCAAACCTTTGTTCTTTGAATTTACAATTCAGTTTCCATGAGAGGTAAAGAGAGTTGATCATGCGATTCATCTTCCATGTCCAATTCAGCTAGCGTGGGCAAGTCTTTCAAAGACTGCAGACTGAAAACCTCCAAAAAGGTCTTGGTGGTAGAATAGAGTGTTGGTCTTCCAGGTAGTTCAGCTCGACCACTAATTCGGACTAATCTTCGCTGAAGCAATGTTCTCAGGGTACTGGAAGAATCGACACCTCTCAGAAATTCAATCTGTGCGCGTGTGACCGGTTGCTTGTAGGCAACGATGGAGAGAGTTTCCAGATTCGCTGGGGTCAGTCGAAATGGCTTGATGGAATCCACCTTTCGGATCCATTCTCGGACCTTTGGCACCGTCCTCATTTGGAATCCCCCTGCAACATCTTCAATCCTAAAAACTCGCCCTGAAATCTCGTATTCTGTGTTAAGTTGAAGAACAGCCTGACGCAATTCTTTTGTTGAGGGCTCTGTTCCTACCAAGTCTTTGAGTTGCTGAATTGTCAACGAACGAGGAGTAACAAACAGGAGAGTTTCAATGACTTCAGTCAGCTTTTTTTCCTCGACCATCCAAGCTTCTCAATTTTTTCATTTCAGAGTGGAACCAGAATAAACTCAACAAGATCACTACCCGTCCATCTCATTTTTTGGAGAATTTTCTGGAGCACGTCCTGTTTCTTCTAAATTCACGATTGCTCCCGTAATCATCGTAGGGGAACCTTTCTCGTTACGTTGCGTGACAAAACTTTGGTCATGGAAGTGGCGATAGTTGCCTGATTTTGTTCGCAATCTATAATGAATGTCATAGGCCTCAGAGTCACCCGTTAGCAAATTACGCATACTGCTCATGGCACTTTCATAGTCCTCAGGGTGAATCAATTGAATGAAGTCTTCGACAGTCTTTAATTCATCGGTCGTGAAGCCGAGCCATTGGGCCTTGTCAGGGTGACAAAACAACTCCTTTTTGTCATAATTCCACTCCCACCAAGCCACTTTTCCTACTTCGTTGGCTAGAGTCATTCGCTTTTTACTAAGTTCAACTTCCTTCATCAATTCTTCTTGTTTTCGCCGATATCTCTAAATTTCTGTAATATCCAGCAGAACCAACACAGCCCCTTCAATGTGATTCTCAGTTGTCTTATAGGTCTTTATCTCTAACTGACACCAGCGATCATCTTTAAGTTGTACTTCTCTTTTAACCGGGACAAAAACCTTGAGAACTTTTTCGAGATCTTCCATTAAATTTTGATAAGGGAAGCTCCTGGCTAGGTGGGCGATTGGCCAACCAACATCCTGGTTTAAGAGGGAGAAATACTTTTGTATAACTGGAGTAAAATTGCGAATGCAAAGCTGTCGATCCAGAAAGACGATCCCTATATTTGTGGTCAAATAAAGGTTGTTTAGATCATTATTGGCATTGGTCAATTCCTCTATTTTTTCTGGTATTCTTTATTCAATGTGTAGAGTTCTTCGTTGACAGAGTGAAGTTCCTCGTTCGTGCTCTGCAATTCCTCATTGGCAGACATCAATTCTTCATTCGTATTCTGAAGTTCCTCATTAGTTGTCTCTAACTCTTCTATAGTTGTCTGCAGACTCTCCCAGGTGTGTTGAAGTTCCCGGCCCATATCTCTAAGTTGCTCTTCGGCTTCTTCACTGAAATTAAACGTTAATTCTTTGAACCTTTTGTCCTCGTCGTTCAATTCCTTCAAACTATTGAAAGTAACGATGAAGAAGTCCTGTTTGAACGGCCTAAGTCGATAAAGAGTGGCAGAAAGCCTCATCAGTTTTGGTCCTTCATCAGTATCGATCTGGACATCTCTGAACATGATCTCGCCACCGTTCTTTTGCACGGTGCGAATCGCATTACTGACAACGACACCAACCTTTTGATCCAGCAATTTCAATAGATTATAGGTCAAATTCCCCTTGGGGATTCGGACAAGCCCGTTGATATCTCCCCATACGTGAAGGATATTCAGTTCCGGATCAATAACTACAGACGATGGAACATACTGATCCATCAAATGTTCATAGATTCCCTCGATCAGCTTTTCTATTTTCGGCTGACCCCTCCCCAACTCCTGCCTTGAGACCAATCCTCCAGTCCATCCTGACTTCCATTCGACTGGACTCGACAGCTTGGAATTCTGGGAAATAGACATCTCCTTTATTCCTAAAAATTCAAGCATGGCTAGCCACGGTCCAGAAGAGATCCTGTGCTTCTCCAGGGTCTCACTCCCTCCAAGGAACATGAATCCATTTTGGTTCAAGGCAAAGCTGAACATTGAAAGTATACGTCACTGCACTCTTGACTGGACATAGATCAGCATATTTCTGCAAGAAATCAGGTTCAGCTTGTGAAACGGAGGATCTCTGAGGAGGTTATTTTGATCAAAAATGACCATCTTCCTTAATTTTTCAACAGACTGATAATAATCACCAATTTTAAAGAAATACTTACCAAGCAATTGAACTGGCACATCCGCAATAATGCTTGCAGGGTATCTCCCAGCACTGGCAATATTCAGGGCTTTTTTATCAACATCACAGGCAAAGATCTTGATGTTCAGGAAGGTTTGGTGGCGTTTCATTGCTTCTGCCAACAGAATCGCCAGAGAATAGACCTCTTCACCTGTCGAGCAGGCGCTAACCCAAATGCACAAAGGAGACTGAGAGTTTTGCTTTCGGGCTGCCAACAACTCCGGCAAGACTTTATCACGAAGTTTATCAAAGGCCTCTGTATCCCTGAAAAGCCTGGTAACTCCTATCAATAATTCGCTGTGAAGGAGATGGGCTTCTGCCTTGTTTGTATAGAAATACTCAAGGTACTCATCCAGGGTACTGATTTGAATCACTCCCATTCTTCGCTGAATTCTCCGAGGCGGAGAGCCGTACTTATTTTCAGTAAAATCTACCCCAGTTTCTTGACGCAGAACAGCAAGGAGTCTATGCAGTACATCCTCTTCATCCGATGACGGGGGCTCATTATGTACCCTGGAAGCGTATGGATCTTCGACATACCTAAGTATTTCCTGGGGCATGTTCTCAGGTGGTAAGATACTGTCTGCAATGCCAGTCTGAATCGCAGATTTCGGTATCCCATCAAATTGAGCTGATTCTGGGATTTGAACTAACACATATCCTCCCACCTCTTTAACTACTCGCCCACCCAAAGTTCAATCTATGCCAGTGCCTGACAAAATAACGGCAATTGCCCGACTTTCCTGGTCACGTGCCAGCGAACGGAAGAAAATATCAATTGGCAGATTGATCCCAGAAACTGTCGCCTGGCCTACTAAATAGAGCTTTCCCTCCTGAATCGTGAGTTGTCTTTTAGGTGGAATCAAATAGACGGTATCCAGCTTAATCAACGATCCATCGACAGCGTGCTGCACTTTCATTTGAGTGTGCTTTGAAAGCAGTTAAACCATCATGCATTTGTAGTCTGGGGAAAGGCGCTGCACCACCACGAAAGCGAGGCCATTGTCAGGTGGCATTTTTTTGAAGAATTTTTCCAGTGAATCCAACCCTCCTGCTGAAGCTCCAAGTCCAACAATAAAACGTTGTGCTTGAGTAGGTACCTCCTCAGTACTTTTGGCATCAGTAGAATCAGGATTCATAGTGAGTTTTCTTTCAGTGATGATGATTCAAAGCCTAAAAGGACCAAATCATATTTCTCAGAATCGAAATAACAACCAATACCAGAACAACTGAAAGATCCATCCCAGCAACAGGTGGGACGTTTTTTCTGACTGGGGTTAGTACAGGCTCTGTCAGGCGATCAAGGAAGCGAACAATCGGGTTGTATGGATTTACAGGAAACCAAGAGACAATGGCCTTCCCAAGAAGAACCAGGCTGTACGCACCAAGTAGAGAATCGAGCAGTTGAATCAGTGTTGAGGGCATTTTCTTATGAACCAACTTATTAAATGTAGTAAAATCATTGAGCTATGAAGAATAGATATTGCTACACAGATCAATTCGAAAAGGCAACCGTAGCCTGAAATATGTACTAATTTTCAAATTGATAATTCCGGGGTTTACCAAGATTTAGAGCTTATCCATAAATAGAAATGACCTTGTTCAAAGTGATCATAGCCGCAACTAAGTCTGGTCAGGAACTGC
>Ga0209631_10006287_pt1 | contig 12276 bp, 12 predicted proteins | sample COG_08_FD_184752 | JGI IMG/M metagenome (GOLD analysis project Ga0209631, IMG submission 184752) | Pelagic Microbial community sample from North Sea - COGITO 998_met_08 (SPAdes) (version 2) | ecosystem: Environmental > Aquatic > Marine > Neritic zone/Coastal water | place: Helgoland, sampling... | reverse complement strand
AATCCCGAAGACACGACGCTGATACCCGTCTCACGGACCGTAGGCGCCGACCGGATTGTCGATGAGATGATCTTCTGCTTCACGCATACCAGCGAGATAGACTGGATGCTGCCAGGTATCGAGCCCACCGGGCGTTATGTTGAAATACCACTCGTCGCCATTGTTTGCTTCCGTGGCGACAAACTTTATAACGAGCATATCTACTGGGATCAGGCTTCTGTCCTTGTGCAGATCGGCAAACTCGATCCCGCAGGATTGCCGGTTGCCGGCGGTGAGAGCGCCAAAAAACTGCAGGATGAATCCTTGCCCTCAAATGAGCTTATGGGCACATGGTCATCAAGCGAGAGTAAACCCATCTAGCGCAGTTGGCATCCCGGATTCACGATTATTTTTAATTACTTAACAAACCGTTTTTTAAAAAAGCGCTCCCAGAAGCGCGAATCATCAAAGGAGAAGAACTAACATGGCCATGAATAGACGATCGTTCCTGCAACTCGCGGGAACCGCCTCACTGACTGGGGCAATACCAATGGCGTTAAAACCCAGTAGTGTTCGGGCGGCCGGTGACACGCTAACCATCGCTTATAACGTCTCTTTGCCCAGCTGGGATCCAACCACGGGATTATCGTCAGTGAATCCCGGACTGCAAAGCATCTGGAAATCAGTATTCGATCAATATATCGATCAAGATCCCGATCTCTCATTCAAACCGGGCGTACTGTCTGAATGGGGCTGGAATTCCGACAAGACTCGTGTCCACATGAAAGTTCGTGATGGCGCAACCTGGCAGGACGGGAAGCCAATCACAGGTGAAGATATCGTCTGGAACCTGAATCGCGCGGCAAATCCCGAGAGCGGAAATCCAGTCGGTGGTCTAATCTGGGGATCAGTCGGAAACCTCAAAGCCAACGGCAATGAAGTGACCGGCGACGTTAATGCCTATGTTGCTGATTTCTTTAAATGGATGGCATTTCTGACGGGCTACATCATTCCGCCCCATTACTATGAAAAGGTCGGTCCGGAGGGTTTTGAAAAAGCGCCTATGGGCTCTGGACCCTACCGTGTGGTTGAATTTGTGCGCGGTTCATTCGTCCGAATGGAGGCCTATGATGGTTACTGGGGCGGCAAACCCGCTTTTCGCAATGTGATCTTCAAGTTCGTTACCGACGCAACCAGTCGGGTCGCTGAAGTTGAAAGTGGCGCTTCGGATATCACGCTTGCTATCCCCTTCGAAGAATATGATCGTCTCAAGGAGAAATCCGGCCTGACCGGCGTCGCGACGCCCGTCTCTGATATTGCAATGATATTTTTCAATGACACAGGCCCAATGGAAGACCCCAATGTACGAAAAGCTGCTGTACATGCAGTCAATAAAGAGGCAATTGTTGATCGACTGCTGCGCGGCTATGGTGTGCCGTTGCATACACTTCAGGCACCCGAATACGCAGCTTTTGACCCGACAACCACAGTTGAATACAACCCTGATCTGGCACGCTCACTGTTGGCGGCTTCGGGCTACTCTACCGATAATCCCGTTAAATTTACGATTCAGACCACTCGAGGTTACTTGCCCAAAGACTACGAAGTAATCCAGGCGGTCGTTGGCATGTGGCGAAAGGTGGGTATCGAAGCTGAAATTGAAGTCTACGAAGTGGCCAAACATTATGAACTCCGAGCGACAGATACTCTCGCGCCTGCGGCTTTCTACAACTGGGGTGATTCCATTGGAGACCCGAATGACTCGACAGGATTTGCCATGTTTGGTCCGAGTCCACATTCGACCTGGGACACAGACGATCTCGATGCCATGATCGGACCGCTTTGGGGAGAAAAAGACGAGGCCAAACGGATCGCGGGCTGGAAGGGGGTCGATAAGTACATCGCTGAGAATGCTTACGTACTCCCCCTTTATCAGCAGGTCCAGCCGGTGATCTATCGCTCGGATCTGGATTTCACCCCACACGTCGCGAACTACGTACTACCGTTTACGACAAAACCAAAAAGCTGATTCGCAATTTGGGTTCTGGGCCCCGGAGGCAGTTAAAGCCTTCGGTGCTCAGGACTTTTTGCGTTTTACAGGCGTAAGTACTGCCCTGCCCGAATGAGTCACTCCTATTTTTTCAATCGACTGTTATTGGCTATTCCAACGCTAGCAGGCGCCGTTACGATAACCTTTATCCTGCTCAGAGTAGTGCCGGGAGATCCCATCGCGATGATGACCGGCCCAGGCGCCACCGAAGCGGATATCGCACAACTACGTGCACATTACGGGCTGGACCACTCAATCGCGCATCAGTTCGTTCTATACCTTGGCCAGGTGATAACCGGTGACCTCGGCACATCCATTAGTCTGCGTCAGGATGTCGGTGAGCTGATTATTGGAAGACTGCCCGTTACAGTCGAACTGGTTCTGATCGCGATGCTGATTGCGGCCAGTCTAGCCCTCGTACTTGCATTAACAGGCACATTCTGGCGTGACCGCTGGCCGGAAAGACTAGTCGACGGCTTTATTGGGATCGTCGTCGCGATCCCAGACTTCCTCTGGGCGTTATCACTGATCTTGATTCTGGGGGTCGCCATCCCCATCATGCCGATTTTCGGGCGTATGGACCTCACCGTCTCCTTTGATAGTTGGACTAACTTCTATCTGACCGAAAGTCTGCTGCGCGGCGAATTTGAAGTGACGCGATCGGTTTTGCATCACATGGTACTTCCCGCTGTTTCATTGGCACTGCCATTGATGGCAATAACAACACGCGTTCTGAAGTCTTGTCTTAACGCGGAAATGAATCGCGAATATGTGACGCTCGCCCGCACTCGAGGCTTTAGCCGCCTCAAGGTGATCTATAGCCAGGCGCTTCGTAATGCGCTGGTCCCTGCCACCACTTTGAGCGGCGTTCAGTTCACCTTTCTAATTGGCGGCACGGTCCTGGTCGAAAGAATTTTTGGTTATCCCGGTATTGGGAATATGGCCATCGATGCCGTGATCAATCGAGACCTGCCCTTAATTCAAGGTCTTGTACTCACCTTTGCTACCCTGTTTATTCTGGTCAATCTCTTGATTGATCTGTTTGTCACTTTCCTCGACCCAAGGCTGCGTCATGCCTGACGGAAGACCTGAGCTGCCATTAATACACCGCATCTTGCGGGAACCGCGCGTCCTGTTTGGACTATGCATTTTGGCTCTGATGTGCCTGGCCGCAATACTCGCGCCATGGTTGAGCCCTCACAACCCCCTGGAACAGGACCTGCTTTTTTCGTTTCTTCCGCCTTCATGGGAGGAAAACGGTGATCCCATATTTTTTCTGGGGACAGACAATCTAGGGCGTGATATCGCATCACGAATTATTTATGGCACGCGAACCGCGTTGATCGTGGCAATCGTTGCTGCCACGCTAGCTGCGCTTCTCGGCACCATACTGGGCATGATCGCGGGTTTTTACGGTGGCAAAATCGATATGCTGATATCTTGTGCTGTTGATATCTGGATGTCTTTCCCCGCTGTATTGTTATCGATCGTTCTGGTGGCGGTCATCGGTGCCGGATTACACGCCGTTATTATTGCCATCGTTATTATCGACTGGACACGGTTCTGTCGCGTCATGAGAGCTGAAACGATGGTGCAAAAGGAGCGTGATTACGTCTCATCAGCGACTACGATCGGCTTAAGCCGCTTTCGGATTCTTTTTCAGGAAGTGTTACCCAATCTTCTCCCCCTTCTGATTGTGCTGCTCACCCTGGAAATGGGAATCGCGATTGTGGTCGAAACCATCCTGAGCTTTGTTGGACTCAGCGTGGCTTCTGATACCCCGACATGGGGAAATCTTATTCAAGAGGGTCGACAGTACATTCATCAAGCCCCATGGCTCCTCGGACTGCCAGTTGCCTGTGTGGTGTTGTCAGTACTTGGTCTGAATGCACTCGGTGACGGCATCAAGGAAGTGATTGATCCGGAGTCTCGCCAATGACGCATGCGCTGAGTATTAGCGATCTCCATCTCGGGATACGCAACGGTAACATCCTGACGCCGATTCTCCGTGGCATTAATCTGGATCTTTCTGAGGGTGAAATTCATGGCCTGGTGGGTGAGTCGGGCGCTGGCAAAACCATGCTGGGTCGCGTGATCCTGGATATTCTGCCTCCAGCGGCCGTTATTACATCTGGCCAAGTTAAATATCCAGCGGGGGCCTCAACACATTCCGCGCGAAACAACCGCGGCAATCAAAATCGCGGGCGGATCAGCCTGATCCCCCAGGATCCCATGACCTCGCTCAACCCCGTGAAAAGAATTGGCAAGCAAATGAGTGAAATCCTGAAACTGGCACACCCCAACTCCTCCCATCAGACTCACCAACGTGCTGAGCAACTCCTACGCGAAGTGAAGATCAAAAAACCTGAACAGGTGCTTCAGCAATATCCGCATCAACTCTCAGGCGGTATGCGTCAACGTGTCCTGATTGCGATGGCCTTTAGTACCGAACCTAAATTGATTATTGCCGACGAACCCACTACCGCTCTCGATGTGTCAGTGCAGCGTCAAGTGCTACGACTCATTCGTGACTTACAGAAGAATCGAGGTACGACCATTCTTTTTGTGACCCACGATCTTGGTGTCGTGGCAAAAATATGCGACCGTGTCAGTCTGATGCACAGCGGGATGATCCTGGAACAAGGTGACGTTGCCGATGTGTTTCGCACACCCTCTCACCGTTATACCCAATCCCTGCTGGAAGCCATTCCAAGATATGACCGCCCGCGTGAAAAGTTAACCCCGGTTGCAGAAGATCTCCAAACCGAGTTAATTCAAACAGCTCGTGAATATGATCAGCACCGACAGACCTGAAGTGATCTCTGCAAGACGGCTCAGCGTCGCTTTGCCAAATCTGGCAGCCAGGCGGCGTTTTCAGCCAACGCCGATGGTCCCCATTATTCGGGAGATCGATCTTCAGGCAAATAAAGGCCAATGTCTTGGAATCGTGGGGGAATCTGGATCCGGGAAGACGACCTTAGGGCGAACGCTGATTCGACTCTTAAAACCAACTTCCGGCACCATTCTGTTTAATGGGCAAGACATCACATCGCTGGATGAAGCAGAACTGCGTCCCATCCGTGACCGAATGCAAATGATTTTTCAGGAGCCGCGCGCAGCGCTTAATCCCCGCCGGCGGATAGATGATGCCATCTCACAGCCACTACTGGCTTATAACAAAGTCACAGGCGTCTCAGAGGCCCGGGAACAAGCTGCAGACTTACTCCGGCAGGTGGGACTTGATCCATCGCTGGGCAAGCGATACCCGCGCGAACTCAGCGGCGGACAACTGCAACGCGTCTGTATCGCCCGTGCCATCTCTATTCGCCCTGCTTTGATTGTTGCGGATGAGATCGTCTCGGGCCTTGATATGTCCAGTCAGGCTCAAGTCCTAAATCTATTGGACGACTTAAGAACACAGTTGGGATTGTGTCTGATTTTTATCAGCCACGATCTTTCAGTGGTGCGCAGCATCTGTGACGACGTCGTCGTCATGCTTGATGGGCGACAGGTGGAGTCTGGGCCTGTCGCGCAGATGTTCACACAACCCAGACGACGGTACACTCAGTCCTTGATAGACGCGGTGCCCCTCCCTGAACCAGATGGGAACTGGCTAAAAACTACGATCGGCGAGACTGAAAATCAAAATAGGGTTAAAGCAATGAACATAAAAGGAACAACAGCTTTGGTGACAGGGTCCAGCAGAGGCATAGGGCGTGAGCTAGTCGAAGCGCTTGCCAAGAGTGGCGTCAAAAAGATTTATGCGACAGCGCGAAACATCTCGGATATCGAGGAGCTCTCCCGGTCCTATCCGGAACTAGTCAAAACACTTTCGTTAGATGTCACAGATGATGCATCAGTTAATCAGGCGGCCGCGCAATGTCAGGATGTCGAATTGCTGATCAATAACGCCGGCGTTAATAAAATGTCGGCGCTACTCGCTGCCGACGGCATCGATGATGCGCGGGCAGAAATGGAGACCAATTACTTTGGCACCTTACGTATGTGTCGCGCCTTTGCCCCTATCCTGAAAAATAATGGCGGTGGCTGCATTGTTAATCTGCTGTCGATTCTGTCCAACGTGGCGCTCCCGCTTATGGGATCCCTATGCGCGTCCAAAGCGGCGGGTCTAAGACTAACCGAAGGGGTTCGCGCTGAACTTGATGCTGACAATACCCTTGTGATGGCAGTCATGCCGGGCGCTGTCGATACCGACATGAGCCGCGATTTCCCTCCGCCCAAAATGCCCCCTGCAGACATTGCCAAGGCCATTATGGATGGGATTTTAAAAGGTGAAGAAGAGATCTTCCCGGGGGAAATGGCCAGCGGACTGCGTGAAGGTTTAAAAGCAGACCCCAAAGGCGTCGAAAAAGAGCTCGCCGGCTATTTGCCCGGCTAAACGCCTTTTCTCTTTTTACACGTTGGCTCATAGGGCGTAGCTACTATTTCAAAAGGAAAGATTAATGAATTGGATTGTTTACTTATCAGGTGAGATTCACTCGGACTGGCGGCAACAAATAATTGACGGTTCGGAGATTCATAAACTGCCGATCACATTTACCTCAGCAGTCACTAATCATGAAGACAGTGATGCTGCAGGGGACATGCTGGGAGCCGAGGCCGCCTCTTTCTGGCGGGATCATAAATCCTCAAAAGTAAATGCGATTCGAACGAGGACACAGCTCGAAAATTGCGATATTGCAGTTATTCGATTTGGAGCCAAGTACAAACAATGGAATGCGGCTTTTGACGCCGGATTTTGCGCAGCGAAAAGTAAGCCTTACATCACGCTCCATGACGAAGATATTGTCCATGCGCTTAAAGAAGTCGATGCCGCAGCGATGGCATGGGCCCAAACGCCTGATCAGATCGTACAGATCCTAAAATACGTCACTCGGGATTAGCCAAAAAAAGAGAGGGCAGCGGGTGTTTTACAAAAGACCAGTGTGACACAACGGTAAAAACAGATGCGATTCAAGCCTCGCGTGGTTTTTCTATGAATAAAGAGTTATGGCATCAAGACAGAGTTGCAATCGTAACAGGTGGCACGGCCGGCATCGGCCTTGAGATCGCCCGAACCCTCAAGTCGCGCGGCGCCAAGGTTGCCATTGGCGGGCGGCGCAGCGCTGAAGCATATGATCATCTGGCTAAAGAAGAATTTTTTGTAGGCACTTTGGACGTCTGCGATTCTGCCTCAGTGAGTCACTTTGTAGCTTCAGTAAAAAGTCATTACGGTGTGGCCGACCTTCTGATTAATTCGGCGGGTGTATCACTCCACCAAGCAGTATGTGGTCATAGTGACGAAGACTGGGATCTTGTGATTGAAACCAACCTAAATGGTCCTTTTAAAATGACGAGAGCTTGCCTACCTGATATGCTGACAAATCGCTGGGGACGAATTGTGAATATCGCTTCCACCGCAGCATCGACGGCTGTCTCTACTCATGCGGCTTACTGCGCATCAAAAGCAGGCTTACTTGGTCTTACGCGCGCGGTCGCTCTGGAAGGCGCTGATCGAGGGGTTACCTGTACCGCGGTCAGCCCAACCTGGGTGGAAACCGAAATGCTTCAAAACAGCATCAAAAAAATGGCGCAGCAGTCAGGTAAAACGCCTGAATCGCAGCAGGAAGAAATCGCGGCCGCGAATCCACAAAACCGCCTGGTCCAGCCACAAGAAATTGCGGAACTTGTCTCTTTTTTATGCTCCGATCTTTCGCCCGCCCTAACTATGGAAGATATACAGGTCAATGCAGGCGCGCACTGGTAGTTTGGGTTTTACCTAACAACCCCCGCAGAAATGGATTTTAGCGCTTCTCTATCGCTCAACTATCTTCCATCTGCATCAAACAGTCCCGGAAATCGAATCAAATCGTCAGGTCGGTCAATGTCATGATGCTCGTGCAGTTGCGAGAAAGTTAAACCTGATTTCTTAAGACGGGTATACGTGCAGGACAGCACCTCCGAACTCCCCCATGGAATGGTCCGGAAAAGATTGGGTTCAGGCCGCTTGAGGCCGATCAGATAGTAGCCCCCATCTGCAGCCGGGCCAATAACCACATCAATGCCGTTATTAAGGTCTTGTTCGGCTTGCCCAAAATCTTCAATACTTAAATCAGGGCAATCGGTACCGATTAATAAAGCCCAATCATAATCCGCCAATGCCTGACTAAAGGCATTTAACATACGCTCCCCAAGATCCACTCCTGATTGCGTATGCAATGCAACGTCATAGGTCGCGCGGCATTGATTGAAAAATGATCGATTCGAATCCGGGCTACACCACAGCTGTACCGCAACGTTATGAAATGCAGTTGCGGTGTCTAGCGTGAGATGAACAAGTCTTGAATGCAATCGAGCAGCTCCTTCTGGCCCTAATTTTGGAATCAGACGTGTTTTTGCCTGACCTGCCTCCGGTGCACGCGCAAACACAAGAATCACGCCACCTGTCATCGCTAGTGATAAAACTTTTTCAAAATTTTGGGTGAAATCCCAATGCCATAGGCGCTACGTAACAACCACATCAGGACGATGGTGCGAAAAATACCGTCCTGCTCCCATCGTCGACTAGAGGTAATCAAGGGTGTTTTAATACAAGCCGGCCGGCCAACCGCTTTCAGAAGCCGACTCAACGCGACGTCCTCCATTAATGACAGATTGGGTATCCCCCCCACGGCTTCCAATACAGAACGGGCAACAAATATCCCTTGATCGCCCGTTGCAATACCGGTTATTTGCGATCGCTTATTCATTAATCCTTCAACGATGCGCAGAAAATAAAAGTGATTTCGGCCGGAAAGCTGGACATTAAAACGTCCCCAACTGGCGCGATCAAGCGCCTCAAGAATTAGATGATCTGCGTTATCCGGCACCAAGGTATCAGCGTGTACGAACCACAAAACAGGATGACGCGCGCGATGAGTGCCAGCGGTTAACTGTTCGGCCCGACCTCGCGGCGCAGACATCACATGGTCCGCATATGATGCGGCGCTTAGAACCGTAGTATCGCTACTGCCACCATCAACTACGATTACCTCATGTCCTCGTTCCCGAAATGCCTGAAGCCTACCGAGCATTTCAGTAATATGGCTTGCTTCATTCAGGGTGGGGACAATAATCGAGATACTTGAAATAGTCATCGGCGCGGGTGACTCAGCTCCTGCCTTAGGAAGTCAACTCACCGCCACAACTACTACCTGATCCAGCCGTACAACCGTAACAGTGATCGGCCACCCCAATAGGTTGGTCTTCGAGATTTACAGGTCTGACATCCCTAATATGGGGTCGCTTATTTCCATCGATCAGCAAGGGTAAACCCAGCATTTGATTGAAATCACAGTCGTAAACGAGGCCCTGCCAGTCAACACTGATCAATTCGCGACACATCACCTTCGAAAGGTTTTCCGAAGAAAAACTGCCGCGAAGCAGCGTCATATAGTCTTCAAACTCACCCTTCGAAACTAAAGTACTGCCGAAACGTTGAATGGGCATGTTTACGAGGGTAAACAGTTGATTAAAATGAATCCCGTACTGATCATCAAGATGTTGTCGATAATCGACTTCCAGGGTCCGCTGGGATGGCGGCAAAAAAGGGCCTGTCGGGTTATACATCAAGTTCAGTTGTAGACCAGAGTTCGCTTCGCCGTAGCCCAGTCTATTCAGTTGGCGAAGCGCGATGATACTGTCATGGAATACGCCTTTTCCACGCTGACTATTTACATTTTCTTCTGAGTAGCATGGCAATGAGGCGACGATTTCGACTTCTTGTCCGGCAAGAAATTCGGCTAGATCTTCCTGGCCTGACTCCAGCAAAACGGTCAGGTTGCAGCGATCGATAACCTCAACGTTAAGCGCTCGCGCGGCAATAACAAGACGACGAAAATACGGGTTCAATTCCGGTGCACCGCCAGTCAGATCCAATCGCTTTACTTGACTCTCATCAAGAAAATCAATCACCGCATCGACGGTATCTGATGTCATCACTTCGGTTCTATTCGGTCCTGCATTGACATGACAATGCTTACAGGACTGATTACAAAGATATCCCAGGTTCACCTGCAGTGTTTGAAGACGCTTTCGCCGTAAACGTGGAAAATCCGTGGCACTCGGATTCAATTTAGACAGCATATCGTGCAAGACAAATCCTCCCTTAATCTAGCGCTACGGCAAAACGAGCGGCGACCCAAGCGGTCATTCCCTCACGCACCACCTGACAGTCATTAAAGCCCTGGCGCTCGAGTATTCGGGCCGCCTTCCCGGACCGCTTATGCGAGCGGCACACAATCACAATTGGACGGTCCAAATATGGAAGCAACTCGTCGATTCGCGTGTCAAGCTCGGGTAGTGGAATGTTCAAAGACTGAGGAATATGACCGTCCTCGCCCATAAATTCATCGCGCGAGCGGACATCCAAAATCAACATATCCTGTCCAGACAACAATCTTTCATTAAGATCGCGGACATCGAGCATTTGATTCTGGCGTAGGCGCCTGATAAATCCAGGCAAAAAAACAGCCAGCGCGAAAAGTCCAATTGCGAGCAGACCTTTTTGAATCAACCCCTCGCCCCCTGCGATCAGCTCGCGACCTGCAAATCCAACATAGGTATACGCCACCGCGCCCGGCGCCATCGCAAAAAACGTAGCAAGGATGTAATGCGAAATCCGAGTGCGGGTGAGTCCCAGCGCATAGTTAAGAACATTAAATGGCAATAAAGGCACCAATCTGACAAATGCGATAAATCGCCAGCCTTCTGCCTCCACCCCACGCTTCAACCGACGAACCCGCGCATTCGCTTTCTGTTCTACCCAGTCGGCTGCCAAATAGCGAGAGATCATAAAAGCAACTGTTGCGCCGATCGTCGCACCTGCCAAGCTATAAAACACGCCCCAAACCGGACCAAAAATAGCACCGCCGGCCAAGGTCATGACAGAGCCTGGGAGAAAAAATACGGTAGCGACGGCGTACATCCCGATAAAAACCAATGGGCCCATCTCGCCAAATCGACGAACCCCTTCCACCAGCATCTCACCGCTCACACTATTTCGATAAGCAAGAGCAATGCCAAGACCGATGATGATTAAAAAGAACAGCAGGAATCGAATGACTTTCTTATTCACAGTAAAAGCTCAAAGGTAGTTACCTCCGTGCGGTTTGCCACACTCTAATCAAGAGGACTTGTGATGATCGACAGTCAATTCATCTGGTTTATTTCGAAACGGCAGAAGCAAAAGTCCCTTGAACGAGGTGACATCCCTGAGTTCGCGATAATTCTGGATCCCCACAACCATTCGCTCGTGACCCGCCCGAGGCTGCTGACGGTAAGTGTCAAAAAGGTGATCCCACAAAGACAGATTAAAGCCAAAATTTCGATTCGACTCGTCTTTCTCAACTGAATGGTGAACCCGATGCATGTCCGGGGTCACAATCAACAAACGCAAAATCCGATCCAGCGCTGCGGGAAGCTTTATATTTCCATGATTAAACATGGACGACGCATTCAGAATTACTTCAAAAATAACGACCGCGGCCACCGGCGGTCCGAGGATCAGGATAGCAACAAACTTAATCAACATCGATACAATGATTTCAAGAGGATGAAAGCGAACGCCGGTCGTGAAGTCGTAATCCAGATCTGCGTGATGCACCCGATGCAGTCGCCAAAGAGCCGGAATCGCATGCATCAGAACATGCTGAAAATAGATCACGAAGTCCAAGACCACAATTGATATCGCGACCGATATGAGAGGTGGCAAATGAAAAAAATTCAATAGTCCCCAATTATGCTCGCTGGTAAAAATCGCGACCCCAACCGCTGCCGTGGGGAAAATAAGGCGCAACAAAATACTATTGAAGACCACTAATCCAAAATTATTTCCCCAGCGGACTATCTTTGAAACGCTGGACGCCCGTCGCGGTGCAAAAACCTCCCACACCACCATCAAGATCAACACGCCACAGAAGGCACCGGCCCGAATGGCAACCTCATGGGTTAAGAGTAATTCGCTGATATCCATCGCTACCTATAGGTTAGGGCCAATAAGGCCAGATCGACGTCAACTACAGATTCTTACATCATTATATAGAGTAACTCGTTAGAAAATTTCCCAAGTAGGCGCCATGCACGTTCAAAATATGTTTTGGATTCCAATTATATTGTTACCCTTTCCCGCGCATGCGGGGTTAGACGGTCAGAACATTCATATTCCGTCTCCACAAACAGGTTACGTTTCAAAGAACTCAGTCTCTCGC
>Ga0209631_10006286_pt1 | contig 12276 bp, 11 predicted proteins | sample COG_08_FD_184752 | JGI IMG/M metagenome (GOLD analysis project Ga0209631, IMG submission 184752) | Pelagic Microbial community sample from North Sea - COGITO 998_met_08 (SPAdes) (version 2) | ecosystem: Environmental > Aquatic > Marine > Neritic zone/Coastal water | place: Helgoland, sampling... | reverse complement strand
GGGTGGATGGCTCCTGCATCAATCGGCGTCGCAATGCGCCATAGTGCAGTTGCTATGAACTGCTTATGAGAGGAGCCAGCCAATGCATGTTACAACAATGGGTCTATCCCAACAAAGGTACGAAACGCGACATAGGATTATCCCTGATTTCTGACGCGCATAATTGTTTGCCTGCTGGTTTTGAATTGGCGTGCAATGGCTGAGATTGCCTCGCCGTTTTTGATGTTCTCTTTCACCTCAGCTTGCTGATCGGCTGATAGAGCTGCTGGTCGGCCCAACATTTTTCCTTCTGCTTTGGCTCGGGCGAGGCCAGATTGCGTGCGTTCGATCAGGAGGTCACGCTCGAATTGGGCCACGGCGTTGATGACGTTCATAGTCATTTTTCCGGCGGAGCTGGTGAGATCAACACCGCCGAGTGCGAGGCAGTGGACACGAATACCGATGTCTTCGAGCTTGGCTACCGTGGTGCTGACATCAATAGCATCGCGCCCAAGCCGGTCGAGCTTGGTGACGATCAACACGTCACCCTTCTCCATTCTGTCCAGCAATTTGGAAAAACCCTCGCGCAGCGCGATGGCCATCGAACCTGAGATGGTTTCGGCAACAATGCGGTGCGGCTGAACTGCAAAACCAGCGGCTTCGATTTCCCGGATTTGATTTTCGGGTGTCTGGTCGAAAGTGGAGACGCGGGCATAGGCAAAAGTGCGTGACATGGACAATCTTCTTTACGAAATAGGTGTACGGAATGATACCTATGTCCTATAATATTACAAGATATTTTACGGACATGCTTTAAGCCCCTGTCCGCAATCGTCCCTTTTCGGTCACCGTTGACAGGATCAGTTTATGCCCCGAATGCGCATTCTCACGGTCAATGAACAGGAGGCCTTCAACAAGCCACCCCCGTTCGACCATCGCGACCGGAAGAAGTTCTTCGACTTTCCAAAATCTTTGCTGGCAGTCGCCGCGACCATGCGCAATCCGGATCATCAGATCAGTTTTCTGGTAAGCTGCGGATATTTTCGTGCGACACGACGGTTCTATGCGCCTGCGGATTTCGTGGATCGCGATATTGCCTATGTTGCTAGCCAGCTTGACCATTCGGTTCCATCAAACGTCCGTTAGCCAGATCGCACGCGTCAGCGCCATCAACAGGTCATCCTGGATTTCCATGGCTTCACACCCTTTGATCTGAGCGCCAGCACTACCTTGGCCACCGAGATCGCGACAATGGCGCGAATGCACTTGAAGCCGCGCCTGATCTTCGACCGCTGCGTGGATTTTCTGATCCAGCGGCGCGTGCAAGTGCCATCCGCCCATCGGTTGAATGACTTGATCCGTGCCAGTCTGCACGAACGCAAGGCAGAGATGATTGCATTGATGGACAGTCAACTGCTTGCCGAAACGCGGAACCTTCTTGATGACCTGTTCACGGCACCGGATGCTCAGAACCGCTACCGCCTAACGCTGCTTAAGCGATTGTCACAATCGACCAGCCCCTCAAGGATCAAGGAAGCCGTCGCTGATTTTGCAATATTGTCGGAGCTGCATCACCAGTTGGGCGACATTCTTGTACAACTCGATCTTGGCACCGCAGGCATTCGGTATTTTGCGGGCGGTGTGCTGCGATCAGAGATTTTCCAGATGCGGCGCCGGGATCAAAATGACCGATACATTCATGCCGCCGCCTTTGTTGCCCACCAATTCTACCGCTGTCAGGACAACATGGTTGATCTGTGGCTCAGCGTCATGGCGTCCTTCAAAACCGCTGCGGCCCGAGACTATCAGGAAACGCTCGTACAGGAGCGTCAGAACCAGCAACGGCAGATCGAAATCGTCGTCAATGGCTTGGAGGTTTCCGTCTTTGGTGTCATGCGCGATATTCGGAGCGTCATGTCTGCGGCCAATCTATCAGACGCTGAAAAGGTTGCCGCCACATTAGCCCTTCTCGAGCAGGGGCAGACGGAAGATTTCGACCGGCTGAAGGATGATCTTGCATCGACAGCTCAAGACGCCAGTTGGCACGCCATTCTGGAAGCGCGGTCGCTGAAACTCCAAAATCGTCTCAGCCCATTGCTACGGGCGTTGAACTTCATGCCGAACAAACGGGCCGCAGCCCTGCTGGCTGCGATTGATCACTTCAAGGCGGATGGGGATTTATCTACCAGCCATGCCCCAACGGAGTTCCTCAATGTAGAGCAAAGGGCGACACTTGTCCGCGCGGATGGTACGTTCCGTGTATCGCTCTACAAGGTTTTTCTGTTCCAGGCTGTCACCACGGCCATCAAGTCCGGCGACCTCAACGTGGAACAATCCTACAAATATAGGCCCATGGACGCCTATCTGATCGACAAAGAACGCTGGCAACAAGAAAAGGGCCATTTGTTGGAACGGTCAGGTTTGACTGAATTTACTGATCCCGCCCCCGTACTGGCCACGCTGAATTCCGCACTCTCCGCCCAGTATCAGGCAACGAATGATCGCGCTGCCGACAATTCCCATCTGAACCTGCGCAAGGACGGGACGTTTCATATTGGCACCCCGGCTTCCGATCCCAGTGAAGCCGATCCGTTGGGCGATCTCTTTCCCCAGCGGCAGGATGTTCCGCTCGCGCAGGTTCTGGAGACCGTCAATAATCACTGCAGCATGCTGCACTCTTTTGAGCATTGGCAGCAGACCCATGTCCGGCGGGCCACTTCCCATCCTGCCTTGCTCGCCGGGATCATGGGATTGGGCTGTGGCATCGGCGTGCGCAAGATGGCGCGGATTTCCTCGAAAATCACCGAAAGCGAGTTGGATCACACCGTGAATTGGCGCTTCTCACTTGAGAACATCCGAGCTGCCAATGACGCGGTGATCAAAGCTATGGACGCGATGGATCTGCCAAATCTGTATCGTCAGTCGCAGGATCAGCTCCATACTGCTAGCGATGGCCAGAAATTCGAAGTGCGCGGTGATAGCCTGCACGCCAGCCGGTCGTTCAAATACTTCGGACAGGGACAAGGCGTCAGCGCCTATACCTTCGTCGATGAGCGTAATTTCCTGTGGCATTCCCTGATGATCAGCGCGGCGGATCGCGAAAGTGCCTATGTGATCGACGGCCTCATGTGCAACGATGTCGTTAAAAGCGACATCCATTCCACCGACACCCACGGTTACACTGAGGCTGTCTTTGGCCTGACCCATCTGCTGGGTTTTTCCTTTGCTCCACGCATTAAGGGGGTTGGCAAGCAGACACTCTATATCTTCAAGCCAATAAATCAGGGGCCCAGAGACTGGGCTATCCGGCCTGATAAGACCATCAACGAAGCCGTGTTGCGCGAAAACTGGGACGACCTGCTGCGCCTCGTGGCCACCATCAAGCTGAAGGAAAACACCGCCTCGGACATCTTCCGCAGGCTCAATTCTTACTCACGCCAACACGCAATTTATCAGACTCTGAAGGCATTTGGACAGATCATCAAATCCCTGTTCATCCTGCGTTACATCGACGATCTCACCCTGCGCCAGGCTATCAAGCGTCAGCTCAACAAGGTTGAGCTGGCCAACCGTTTCACCCGCGCCGTGGCCGTCGGCAACCCCCGTGAGTTCACCCAAGTGGAAAAGGAAGAACAGGAAGTCGCAGAGGCCTGCAACCGCCTCATCAAAAACAGCATCATTTGTTGGAATTATCTTTACCTGACCAGACAGGTTGAAAAGGCTCCAGACACCCATGCCAGAAAAAACCTGCTATGCTTGATCGCCTCCCATTCGCCCATGTCATGGGCACATATCAACATGCTCGGCGAGTACGACTTCTCCGAGGAAAAGCTCCGCGATACCCTTGGCATCCTGCCCCCGAAAAAGGCAGCATAAACAAAGCAGCAAAACGGGAGGGGCGAAAACACGAAAAACGCCATCAGACCAACATCATGGCGTGAACGCTATGTCGCATTAAGTACCTTTGTTGGGAGGAACCCCATGATGCGCGAGTCCTTGCATGACTTGGCGCGCGAGTTCTTCATAGAGATCCACGCTCAAAGACACAGTGCCAGGGAAGCCCATGTTAAAGGGCGCAGGCGCATAGCTCAGAGCAGGGGCAACAACAGCGCCACATATCTCGGCCGCCGCCCATGCAATCTCGCGCGCGCAGATCACATCTGTGCCAATCAGGCCCATAGGGCCATGTTGCTCGATTGACCCCGTGGGCAAAATGACGCCTTTATGAGCACTCAGATAGGTCTCGACTTCGGGCCATGTCATTTCTTCAAGTTTCACAAAGGACACCCCATGAGCTGGACCACATTTCTGAACGACACTATGGGCCGCATCGGCGCTTTGCAAAAAGAAACGCCGGAGATGTTTGCAGGCTTCAACACCATGTCAAAAGCCGCGAAAAAGAACGGGGCGCTCGATGAGAAAACCAAAGAGTTGATTGCGCTTGGCATTGGTATTTCCACACGCTGTGACAGTTGCATCGGCTTTCACGTGAAGTCTTTGGTGCGCCTTAAGACGACGCGCGAAGAGCTGTGCGAAGCCTTGGAGATGATAGGCTATATGGGTGGCGGACCTTCGATTGCGTATAGCGCGAAGGCGCTCGAAGCGTTTGACGAGTTTACCAAACGCTGAGCAAAACGAAATTGAGAGAGGGCACGCGATAACATGCCCTTTCTCGCGTCGTTTACAAAACCCTCTCTTTCAGGATCAAGCCGACGCGCACGCGTTGTTTTGCGATCTTTGCATCAAGCCGATTTTCAAGCGTCCATGGGCTCCAAAATGCAACATAACCCTGATTATCCGAATTTTACTCCGCATCAATCTTGCGCTGCAATGCTTGGCGAAACGTCTTTGCCCCCAAGTCTAACCCCAGATCGATGTTTGGCGTATGCATTGCAGCCATACCTGTGTGCACCTTCTCCAAGATGGCTTTGTCTTCTTGAAACGCCATCAAAGCACCCGCGTTCATCACCTCTGAAATCGCTTTATCCTCAGGGTCGGTATTGCGGTGTTGGAACCAAACATATTGCGTGTTGTTCTCATCGACGGGCGTCATGAAATTATACGATATGTTAAGATAGGTTTCCGCCACCTCAGGCTTGCCCGGGCCACCCGTGCCAATCGGCGTGTAGACGGATTTGTTCAGCGCGATCGCGGGGAAACACATCTCGTAATGCTGCTTGCGATCGCAATTGCCCGCGAACCGCACAAGATCTTTGTAATAGGGTGAGGGCGGTTGATCGTAGATCCAACGCGACACGATCACGCCACGCTCGGTCTTTTCCATATCAAGCGGCGCACTTTCTGTGCCACCCCCTGCGAAGGACGAAACATGCACCCAAGCGACATGGCTCGGGTCCAGCAAGTTATCCACGACCCACAAGTAATTGCACGCGATCGGCAGTACGCCCCCATCGGTATAGCCCCACTTAGGGTTGTCAAAATTCTCGATCTCGAAAATCTCGCCAGGATCAGCTCGTTCAGGATCACCCATCCAAATCCACAGCAAGCGGTAACGATCCACGACAGGATATGTGCGCACCTTTGCACGGCGTGGCGTCATCCCGCGCTGCGTCGGGCTATCCGTGCAATTGCCAGTGCAATCAAACGTCAGGCCATGATAGCCGCAAACAACTGTATCGCCCTCAAGTTGACCCATTGAGAGCGGCAATTTGCGATGCGGGCACGCATCCTCTAGCGCGACAGGGGTGCCATCGGCTTGACGGTAAAACACGATCTCTTCGCCGAGCAGCATTTGCGGTTTCAGCGCGCGCTCGTAATCCTTGCTCCACCCCGCAACATACCAACAATTTCGCAAATACATGATGCGCTCCTTCATACCGTTAAGAGACAGCTTAGTACGCCCAACGCGAATGCCAATCCTGAAACGCATCTCTTTTCATTAGATTGGCTAATGGCTGGCGCGCTTTATACTTGCTCTACCCCCAAGAACCCGTAGCTTTAGGCCCATGTTAAAAACCCTACCCTACAGCGCCTTGCGCACCCTTGAATCTGTTGTGCGCGTGCAAGGGTTCGGGCGCGCGGCCGAAGAACTCAACGTCACCCAAAGCGCGGTCAGCCAGCACATCAAGCAACTCGAGGATTGGCTGGGCCATCCCCTGCTGATCCGGCGCAGTCGTCAGACCATTCCGACCGAACAAGGCGAGCGTCTCGCCCATGCTGTGCGCGCAGGCTTCGGCACGGTTGAGCAGCTCTGCGAGGAGTTGCGCGATAGCAAGAACACCAAGCGCGACGGCCTGCTTGTTGCCGCCCCTCCGGGTTTTGGGTTTGTGTGGCTTTTGCCGCGTCTCTTTCGCTTTGATGCGGCACATCCTGACATCCCCATCTCGCTCTCTAGCGATCCCACCTCGCAATCGCCAAACACCAGCGACGCCGATGTGATCCTGTCGTATAGTGCTGGCGGCTTCCCGAATATGCACGCTGAAAAACTGATGTCGGAAACCATGTCCCCCGTCTGCGCCCCCTCCCTTGCCCAGAGCCTGCACAGCGTCGAGGACATCGCCAAACATGTGATGCTTCTCGACACAACAAACATGCCTGATCATCTCTCAAGCTGGGCGTTTTGGGCGAAAGAGGTCGGTGTGACCCTGCCCCACATCCCTCGTTCGCGTAAATTCGGCCAAGCCAATATGGTGATCCAGGCCGCGATCAGCGGTTCTGGCATCGCCATGGGTCGCGACCCTTTGGTTAGCGATGCCCTCAAGGCCGGCACACTTGTGCACCCCTTCCCCGACTTCGCGCATTCGCAATTTTCGTATTGGTTCGTGTGCAAGCACGAGGCGTTGAAATCAGACGCCGTACAAGCGTTTCGAGCATGGTTGCAGGACGAGGTTGGCGTTTGAAACTACACGCCATCGTTTCCGCGACACTCATCAAGCAAACCGCAATTGCCCACATGCCGCTTGCCCAACGGACGTCGCAGGGTCTTTAAAACTCGCACATAAGTCCGCAAACCTTTCGCGCAACGCACGCCCGCCCCTGATCCGCTCAGGGCGCAAACGACCGCCTTCCCACACAGCGACACCATCCAAACGCACCGTCGCGTCCAATATGTTAAGCGAGATTTCACCGGGCGGATAAGCCCCACAAGTATGGAAATGCATCAGTCGCGGGTTGCCAAATGCGCCGCCGCTCCAGCGCTCGAAATGCGTACCAGCAGGGTCATCAAAGGCACAACCAGGATGGATACCGCCATGCCATGAATGCACATAGTAGGTATCAAGGCCGTACTTGCGCCCGACAAACTCGTAATGCGCCGTCGCTGCGGCCACATCCTTTTGCGACCCTGTAAATCCGGTGATGCGATTGCGTTCGAAGTTCACGAAAAGTGTCTCTTCCAGACCGCAAGACCAAGGGGTGTAATATTGCGAACCCGTGCCCGTCAAAAATCCGTTCTGCGCAATGCGCCCGCGAAAACCGTCCGCAGGGATCGGCGCGTAAACGGAGACGGGAAAACGCTTCAGCGTTGTGTCACTCCCAGCCAGTGGCGCGCCTTGGTAACTGCCGCGAAAATCAGTGCCTGCGGGACAGGTGACATGCACCTCATCGGCGCCACAAATCGCGCCATTGATCAGATCGCGCAGCGCTTCCATCGCTTGGTGTTCAATCGTGCCGAAGGGTGAGGCAAGCATCTGCCCGTCCAGTGCGTAACTCACCACTTGCACCGTGTCCGTGCTCTTGGACCGGAACCGAATTTGATCCCCGAGACGTGCCAGAAACAACGTGCAATCCGCCGCCGCCATCTTGGCCACCAAGCTCGGATCAGGGTCACACACGTCACGGTTCAAAGGCACGCCTACAATCTCGGTAATCAGACCAAACTGCGCGCCTACTGCTTGGATCGCGTGTCCCATCGAAGGATCATAGTAACCCACCGTGTCCGTCTCACAGACAATCAACAGCTTGTCGCCAGTCGCGCATCCCGCACAATTGATCAACAAATTGCGCGCACCTTTGGCAAACCGCTCATGATAGCTTTGCTGCATGCTTGTGTCCCTACGTTGCGAAAAATTCAGCACTCGACCACTGAACAAGGCCCCCACCTTTTCGAAACACTAGCGATATCACGTAGTTATACCTATCACGTTGATATAATGAATGACATTAGCTCAGCTAATAAATATTACCTTCCGTCGTAGCTAATGGCTTGCCGACACGCCAACAGGCGCTACTCTGTGTGCCTATGAAAATGAACAACACACGCGCGAGCGCATCGCTCAAAGAGATGATCCACGTCGCGCATGTGGACAAATTTTACGGCGATTTCCAAGCGCTTAGCGACGTCGACCTATCCGTCAACCAAGGCGAGCGTATCGTGATCTGCGGCCCCTCAGGCTCTGGCAAGTCCACGCTGATCAGGTGTCTCAACGGATTAGAGTTCCACGACGCGGGCGAGATCATCGTTGACGGTATTTCTGTTGAAGAAGACAGCAAGCACCTCAAAACACTGCGCCAAGAGGTCGGCATGGTGTTTCAACAATTCAATCTCTTTCCGCATCTGACGATTCTGGAGAACCTCACAATCGGCCCTATGAAGGTGCGCAAGATCGCCAAAGCCGAGGCAGAAAAGCGCGCGCGCCTTTACCTTGAGCGCGTGCACATCCCCGAACAGGCTGACAAATATCCCGCACAGCTTTCAGGTGGTCAGCAGCAGCGTGTTGCGATTGCACGCTCGCTCTGCATGGAAACGCGGATCATGCTTTTTGATGAACCAACCTCCGCGCTTGACCCTGAAATGATCAACGAAGTGCTCGATGTCATGGTCGAACTCGCTGACACAGGCATCACCATGGTTTGCGTTACCCACGAGATGGGTTTCGCGCGCAAAGTCGCGGATCGCATAGTCTTCATGGAAGCAGGGCGCATCATGGAAACCGCCACGCCGGACAAGTTCTTTACCAACCCAGACAGCGAACGTCTGAAACTTTTCCTTGGTCAAATTCTGGATCACTAACAGATGAGCACGCGCGCCAAACCTCTCACGCTCAAGAAAGTGCTGAACTCTGTTCCGGTCTCTTTTGCGATCTATGCGTTCGTGATGTGGCTGATCATCTATGGCGCTTATGCTGGCGCGCAGGCGATGGGTTATAACTGGCAGTGGTATCGCATGCCGCAGTATTTCTACACGCTTACCGACGATGGGTTTCAACTGGGCGAGATCATGATCGGCCTTGGCAAAACCATCCAGCTTTCGCTCACCGCCTTCGCGCTTGCCACAATTTTCGGCCTGTTCATCGCACTGCTGCGCCTCTCCGATCTGGTGATAGGTCGCGGCCTGTCCATCGCGCTGCTCGAATTTTTGCGCAACATGCCCCTGCTCGTACTGCTCTATTTGTTTTACTACGTGCTCGGCCCCGTCTTTTCGCTCGATCGCTATACCGCCAGCGTGCTCTGTCTTGCGGTGTTTCATGCTGCGCTGATCTCGGAAATTTTCCGCGCCGGCATCAACGCGATCCCGAAAGGACAGTGGGAGGGCGCAACCTCCATCGGCATGTCCAAGGGCCAAGCCTACCGCTACATCATCCTGCCGCAATCCATCCGCTTCATGTTGCCGCCTATGACGGGCGAAGTCGTGCACCTGATCAAAAGCTCCGCCATCGTTAGCGTCATCGCTGTGGCCGAACTCACGACGATCGGGCGCAACCTGATTTCCGACACCTACATGAGCTTTGAAATTTGGTTCACCATCGCAGCGGTCTATATGGTCGTGACCCTGCTTCTCTCTATCGGCGTTTCTCAAGTTGAAAAACGATACGCCGTTCAAACCTAGTTAAGACTTAGTAACCCCAACAAGGAGACTACCCATGACATTCACCAGACGCTTCGCAGGCATCGCACTGGCTTCAGCGGCGGCACTTGCCCTCGCCGTGCCAGCTTCGGCGCAAAGCACGCAGCAGTCGCTTTCAAGCGGCTCTGTGATCGAAAGCATCAAGCAAGAAGGCGTGATCAAGATCGGCCTATCCATCTTCCGTCCTTGGTCCATGCGTGACCTCAACGGCGAACTCGTTGGTTTCGAGCTCGACGTAGGTCGTGAATTGGCCAAAGATATGGGCGTGGAAGTCGAGTTCGTTCCGACGTCATGGGACGGCATCATCCCTGCCCTCGTGTCCGGCAAATTCGACGTCATCATCTCTGGCATGTCGATCACGCCACAGCGCAACCTAACTGTGAATTTCTCTGATCCCTATGCCTACTCCGGCATGACGATCCTTGCCAACAAAGCAATGACCGAAGGGTTCTCGCTAGAGGATTACAACAGCGCTGACGTCACATTCGCAGCCCGTCGCGGTGCCACACCAGCCGCAGTGATCGCGGACATGTTCCCCGAAGCAGAGCTGCTTTTGTTTGATGAGGACGGCGCATCCACGCAAGAAGTCCTGAACGGCAACGCCCACGCAACGATGTCGTCTGAACCGACGCCATCCGAAGCTGCGCGCCGCTATCCTGACACGCTCTATGTGCCCTTCAACGAGGCATTCCAAGCCGGCGGTGAAGCTTTCGCACTGCGCAAAGGTGATCCGGATGCAGAGAACTTCTTCAACAACTGGATCGGCACAAAGACCCGTACGGGTTGGCTTAAAGAGCGTCACGACTACTGGTTCCGTGGCGAAGACTGGAAAGACAAAGTCGCTGAGTAATCTGAGCGAGATCAGACCCTAACAGGGCGGATGGGCGTTCACGCGCCCTCCTCCACCCCCCACTCAAAGGCCCGCACGCATGCAAAAGTTCCTCAAACGACTTCACTGGCTCGATTATGTCATCGTCGCACTTGTGCTTGTTGCTGTGGTTTTTGTCATTCAACGCGTTGGCGGCACGCTGAACTACAATTGGCGTTGGGAAAAAATCCCGAACTACATTTTCCGTTACCGCGAAGATCAAGAGCGCTGGGTCGCAAACCTTCTTATCCAAGGGCTTGTCGCAACGATCCGCATTAGCATTTACGCCAGCATTCTCGCCTTGGTCCTTGGCGTTATATTGGGTGTCGCGCGCTGCTCTGCCAACCTTGCTGTGCGCATGCTCGCACGCACCTACCTCGAATTTCTGCGCAACGTCCCACCCGTTGTTGTCATCTTTATCTTCTTCTTTTTCCTCTCTGAGCAAATCATCGCCGCGCTCAACATGGAACGCTGGGCGCGCGGCATTGCGCGCAGTGACGACAACCAAATCTGGACGTTCTTCTTTGGTGACATGCGCCGCTTTCCAGCACTCATTTCCGGCGTCATAGTTCTCGGGCTTTTCCAAAGCGCCTTCGTCGGTGAAATCGTGCGCGCAGGCATTCAATCCATCGACAAAGGCCAACGCGAAGCTGCGCGATCCATCGGGATGAGCCGCTTCCAGGAATTGCGCTACATCGTGCTGCCCCAAGCGCTGCGCAAAGTGCTTCCGCCAATGGCAAACCAGTTCATCTCACTCGTCAAAGACAGCTCGCTCGTCTCGCTCATTTCGGTGCCAGACCTGACGTTCAAAACAGTCGAACTCGTGGCATCCACCCGCATGATATTTGAGGCGTGGCTGGTCGCTGCCGCCTTCTACTTTGTGATCTGTTTCAGCCTGTCGATGCTGTTCAGACGGTTAGAGCAACCCTAGCCATCCACATCCTGCACAACGATCATCAACATATCACCACGTTTAACGTATCCGCGATTGGTATGCGCCAACACGAGCCCGTCATGGCTAAAGCGCACCGTTTCCGATGCTCGTTCTGGCTCCATTACAAAGTGAAAACGCCCCGCAACATCACCAGCCTTCACCCGCGAACCGGCGCTGATAAAGCGATCAAAGACGCCTTCGCCTGTGGCGTTCAAACTATGCTCGGCTGATGTGATCTCAACCATCTCAACATCCGCCCTCGGTGCGACCGACCCCTTCAGAATCCCCCAACTGCACAGCATGTTATACAGCCCCAGCTCCGTCGCATCGGTAATCTCAGGATCAACACCGCCCCCGCCGCCAAGCTCTGTCGCGATCATCGGCACACCCGCACGCTCTGCTGCAGAATTAAGCGAGCGCGCGTCGTTGAAACTGCCCAAAACCCAAATCAGCGGCAACCCAAACACGCGCGCCAGTTCCAAATTCGCCGCATACAACTCCGCATCTTTTGTGCGTGTCGCCAAAGTACACGGCGCAAAGAACGATGCCTTCCCACCCGAATGCAAATCCACCGCAATATCCGCGCGCGGCAGTAACTCCGTTTCGACATATACACAGAGTCCTCGAGCACCCGACTTTTGACGGGTTGACGTCTGACCGTAGAACGATTCAGCTAACCGCATGATCCGT
>Ga0209631_10006284_pt1 | contig 12277 bp, 9 predicted proteins | sample COG_08_FD_184752 | JGI IMG/M metagenome (GOLD analysis project Ga0209631, IMG submission 184752) | Pelagic Microbial community sample from North Sea - COGITO 998_met_08 (SPAdes) (version 2) | ecosystem: Environmental > Aquatic > Marine > Neritic zone/Coastal water | place: Helgoland, sampling... | reverse complement strand
AGATCTCATCGCGGCGGCCCTTGCCGAGCTCAACATCAAGCATGTCTTTGGCATTGTTAGTATCCACAACATGCCCATATTCGATGCCATCAATCGTCTGGGGAAGACCGCGATCATTGATGTTCGGCACGAGCAAGCCGGCACCCATGCCGCCGACGGCTATGCAAGAGCCACCGGCGGTCTCGGCGTAATGATTGCCTCAACCGGTCCAGGCACTTCAAACACCGTGACAGGGCTCTATGAGGCTCAGTACGGTTCATCGCGGGTGCTCGTGATCACCGGTCAGGCAGAGACGACTTTTTATGGTCGAGGGGTCGGTTACGTCCATGAAGCCGAGCAGCAGGTGGCGATGCTCAAAAGCGTTTGCCGGCGCGTCGAAAGCCCGCGACACATCACTCAACTTGGCCCCTGCCTTCAATCTGTGATAACTGACCTGTTCACCGGTCGCCCAGCGCCCGGGGCCCTCGAGATCCCCATCGATCTTCAGTACGCTGAGACCGAGCCCTTTGGGATCGATTACCCTGAACAGGTTGACTATCTACCAAAGCCAGCCGCGATCACCGCAGCCGCGGCACGCATTCAATCCGCAAGCCGAAGAATCATCATTGCCGGTGGTGGCGTTATCGCATCAGGCGCCAGTGCTGCGCTGTGCCGTCTGGCTGAAAAACTCGACTGCCCCGTCATCACCACCGTCGACGGACGCGGAGCGATTTCCGAGTTGCATCCCCGTAGCATTGGCAATTATTACAACAGCGCCGGCATGTACGCAGCGCTGCAAGAAGCCGATGTCACCATCGCTGTCGGTACACGATTTGCTGTAGGGGTAGACGGTCAATTTCAATCCCAAACCCCGCCTGGGGATCTGATTCAAATCGACATCGATGGTCCCATGATCGGCCGAACTCACCATGCCCAATACCCCATCGCTGCTGATGCCCGGGCGGCCCTTGAGGCTCTTGATTCCGCCATTACAGAACCGAGCATGAACGACGACCAATTCAACCAAAAAATCTGGGAGGCTCGAGACGGCCTGAGACAGGCCATGCGTAAGCGTCTCGGCAAGGATTTTCCTAAAATTATGGATCTCATTCGTGAGCAACTACCCGATGACGGCTTGTTTGTTCGCGACCAAACCATCTCAGCCTATAACTGGGGCAATCAACAATTTCCGATTCTCAGCCCAAGAACGTCAATGAATCCCTCCTCCGGGGCGATCGGACCCGGGTTCCCAATGTCTTTGGGCGCTGCCATCGGAGCCGGTAAAAAAACCGTCGTTGTGCATGGTGACGGGGGCTTTATGTTCCACGCCACCGAGCTCGCGACAGCCGCCCAATATCAAGTGCCCCTGGTCATTCTTGTTTTTAACGACTCAGGCTATGGCGTGCTGCGCTGGCTGCAAGATACCCGATTTGGACGAATCAACGAGACCGATCTCGGAAAGGTCGCCTTTGCAAAAATGGCCGATAGCATGGGCGTGCCCGGGGCCCGGGTTCAATCCGTCTCGGAGTTTGAGCAACATTTAAAGACCGCGATGGCAACCGAGGGTCCCTATCTCATTGATATTGATATGGCGCATCTAGACCCCATGGAAATCTCAATCATGCCGAAGAAAACGGTCGAACTGGGCATGGATTAAAGCAGTGGCGGGCCTCCACTTAGACAAACCCTGGCGTTCAATGGCTGAGGCTCTGCCTAGTATTCGCGGCCACCTCGGCGTCTTTCAACTGGCTAATGCCGATTTTAAGATCGTTTATATGGGTTACGCGGGCGGGCGAGAACCCTTTGGATTAAAAAGTGCCATCGAAACTGCGCGCCTGCGCTGCCCGACAGCGGTTCACCTCCGCTATGAAATCACCAGCAGTTATCAGACCCGATACCGGGAGCTCTTAATGCTCTACCAAGCAAGCCACGGCAAGTTACCCCAAGACAACTCACCAATGCGGCTCGGCCGCCTGAGCCCAGCATCATGAACCTTGAACTCACTCAAGAACAAAGCCTGATCGTTGCAATGGTCAGGCGCTTTGTTCGGGAAGAAATTTTACCCCTTGAACTCAATCTCGACCCAGATGGGGATGAGCTCGCGCCGGAGGACCAAGCGCGACTGATCGAGAAAACCAAAGCCATGGGACTCTATGGACTTGATATTCCGCCTGAATACGGTGGGCCTGACATCGATCTTGTCACTCGAACCCTCATTGCCGTCGAGATGGCTCAGCATCGCGCAGGGCTCTACGCACCTTGCTACGGCACTTTCGGTGGCGCCGGGCTTGCGCAGCTTTTCGAAGCGACAGATGACCAGAAAGAACGCTATCTTTATCCAACCCTTCAGGGCGAGAAGCGCGGATTTTTTGGATTATCAGAGCCTTCTGGCGGCTCTGACCCAGCCCGAGCGATTCAAACCAAAGCTGTTCAAGACGGTAACGACTGGGTAATCAATGGTTCCAAACTTTGGATCAGCGGCGCCGACCGTGCTGATTTTGGCCTCGTCTTCGCGCGGACCAGCCCGGATAAGGGCCGAGGCGGCGTCACCTGTTTTATCGTCGACACCGATACCCCTGGATTTCATGTCCGCAGGGTCGTGCACACCTTGCGAAGTGCCCATTATGCAACCGAATTGCATTTCGATGACATGCGCATTCCCAGTCGCAACATTCTCGGCGAGGTCAATAAAGGGTTTGCGATCGCCAACGACCGACTGACACGCCAGCGAATACCCTACGCCGCAGGCTGCATTGGGGTCGCGATCAAGGCTCAAGAGATGGCCCTCGATTATGTTCCCCAACGAGAAACCTTTGGCGCCCCTTTGGCCTCGAGGCAATCCATTCAGTGGATGCTGGTGGATAACGATATCGATATCAAACAGTCACTTTGGATTACCCTCGAGGCAGCGAGCAAAGCCAGTCAAGGACTTGGCTTTCGCAAAGAAGCAGCGATGGCAAAGCTGGTGGCAACTGAGGCGGGCGGTCGTGTGGTCGACCGGTGCATGCAAATGTTTGGTGGCCTTGGGGTCGCCAAAGACCTGCCCTTCGAGCGTTGGTTTCGCGAAATGCGTATCCGCAGAATCGGTGAAGGTCCGAGCGAAGTGCAGCGGCACGTGATCGCGCGAGAGCTCCTGGGATCCTCTCTACGCTGAAATCATGGGTGAACTTGAGACCCTGCGGCGCTAGAGTTGCAAGCTGGATTAAAATCTTGAGCCAACGCTGACCGATTTTGAGGGTGCTGCTAACCTCGGTCAGTCTATCGGGCTTGAGAAGCCTACCTGGCGTGTAACGGCGATCACCTAAGCAATCGGAGCATCCTTACCCTCTCAATTCAAAACCCCTCGGTTCCATAACCCCTCGCTTCCGTAACTCCACGGTTTCATTTCCGATAGATTCGACTGGGCCCTTCGGATCAAACCAGCCACACGCTTTTACAATCATGTCAGTCACTGAGACCTGATTTAAAAGCGTCCGCGGCGCCTCGCCAGCGCCCTAAAATTTGCTACACTCAAACGCCCAACCACCAAGGACCCGTTATGAACCTAAAGCTATCCGAGGCCGTTATCGGCACCTACAAACAGATGATTCCCGCTGTTTTAGGCTATTTGGAGAAGGGACGTGCGCACTATGAGGCTGCAGGTTTAGACATTAACGATGCGGTCGGGGTCTCCTTGATCGAGGACATGCAGCCCCTTCATTTTCAAATGGTTTCAGTGGTCCATCATTCGCAAAATGCCATCAATAGCGCGATGAGTGGCGATGCCGGCATCCCAGATTTTTCACTGGCTTTCGACTATCAGGGCTTGGTTGAGCATGTTGAAGGCGCCCTTGCGGCGGTTGAAAGCGCTGACCTCGATGCCCTTGATGCGAGAGCCAATGCGCCGGTGACCTTTCGGTTAAGAGATCGAGAAATGCCGTTCACCGCAAGCAACTACTTACTCAGTTTTTCCCTCCCAAACTTTTATTTTCATGCAACGACCGGATACGACCTGCTGCGCATGAAGGGCGTCAAGTTGGGCAAATTTGATTTTCTCGGCGCGCTTAGGATGGGGCACTGAGGCCTCGGTAGAACAATGACAATTGCAACCTGTGCAGATGCCGGCCGTAATTTGAAAGTTGCGACCTGCCTGCTATCCCTTGATCAAGATCTCAAGCCTCTACTGCTCAGAGGTTTGCTACCAAGGGACTGACCTAACGCACCGAGAAGCTCGGTTGAGCGCCGGTGCTGGCCGCTGGCCGCCAGGCTCTGCGCTGTAGCCTGGCTTTGACCTTTATTAGGTCTATGGTTTTACGGCTATCACTAAATGACTATCGCTTAAAGGCTAAGGCTTAACGGCTAATGCTTAACGGCTATGGCCTGCAATCAATACCGTGCTTTGACTGTATTGGATTTCTCGATAGACGCTATTTGGATTCAGAGGTCGGGATTTGGTTAAAAGCCAGTCCCTTATCAGCGCGCATATCCTCGGGCAACCCCAAAACTCGTTCGGCGATGATGTTTCGCAGAATCTGGTCCGTACCACCCTCAATCCTTACCGCCGGTGACCGCATCAACATCGCCTGGATCTGAGCTTGGCTACGCGCTATTTCAGGATCTGTAATGAGCCCTCCAAGACCCTGAAGGTCTAACGCAAACTTCGCAATATCCTGCATCATGCCGCCGGCAACCAGCTTGCCAATGCTGTTTTCTGGTCCGGGGACTTCGCCCTTCGATAACGCCGACATGGCTCGAGCACCGGTGTTTTTCAGTCCTGCACTCTTGGCATACCAATCCGCTAGCTTAGACCGCACAGCGGGGTCATCAATCGCTTGCCCGCTCGCAAGCGGCAGGGCCTCAGCCAACGCTTTGATTTCTGGAAAGCCCGTAGAGATACCGCCGCCGATAGCCAGGCGCTCGTTCATGAGCGTTGTTAAGGCAACCTTCCAGCCATCGCCGACGCCGCCAAGTCGCTGACTGTCTGGGATCCGAACGTCCGTGAAAAAGACCTCGTTAAACCCACTGTCTCCATTGGCTTGTTTAATCGGCCGGATCTCTACCCCTTCACTTCGCATGTCTAAGAAAAACATCGTCAGCCCGCGATGCTTGGCCACTTCGGGATCGGTTCGAGTAATTAGGATCCCATAATCACTGTAATGCGCGCCGGAGGTCCAAATTTTTTGCCCGTTAATCACCCACTGATCCCCGTCCTTTTCAGCTCGAGTTCGGAGACCCGCAAGATCGCTACCGCCCTGGGGTTCTGAGAATAACTGACACCAAATCTCTTCACCGCTCGCAAGCTTGGGAAGGTAGTGCCGTTTTTGATCTTCGCTGGCATACGCCATCAGCGTCGGCGCGCACATTCCCTGACCAATAATAAATGTCCCGGTGAGCTTGCTGTAAATACCCTCTTCTTGATTCCATATCACCTGTTCGATGGGCGAGGCGCCACGGCCGCCGTAGGCCTCAGGCCACTGAATACAGGCCCATCCGGCATCGGCTTTCGTTTTTTGCCATCGCTTTGCCTCAGCGATTGGGTCAAGATCGCCAGTCTTGGTCGATCCGAAACCGCTCTGGGTCAGGGGTTCTGCGAGATGAACCGGCGCGTTGGCTTCGATCCATTCCTTTGCGGTTTCCCGGAAAGCCGCCTCATCATTTGTGTCAGTAAAATCCATTGCTACTCCTAAGCTGCCGCACCCGGCAACGCTTCAATTAAACGGTCTTCCCATCGATTTAGGCCACCCAAAGCCACGGATAGATAGTTTGCGCGACGGTAAAAGAGGTGACAATCATAGGCCCATGTAAAACCCATGCCTCCATGAACCTGAATGTTATCCCGCGCGCACAACTGGGACGCTTGGGTCGCTGAAACCCGGGCGGTTGCCGCGGCCAGGTGCAGATCCGGCGCGTTATTCTCAAGCGCCCAAGCCGCATAGTAGGCATTCGACTCGGCCAGCTTTAGCGCGACATACATGTCGGCCATCATATGCTTTAAGGCTTGAAAGCTGCCAATCGGCCTTCCAAAGGCGAACCGATCCTTGGCGTAAGCCACCGCCATATCAAGGGCTCGAGAGGCGCCACCGATTTGCTCAAAAGCAAACAACACTGCAGCACGATGCAACACCGCTTCGAGTTGAGGCCATCCTTGGCCCGGCTCGCCAAGCATCTCCACCTCAGTGCTTTCAAAAGTCAGGGTTGCAGCTGCCAGCGATGGGTCAATAATCTCCACCGGTTTTCGCGCCACTGCATCCAAGGGGGCAACCACCAAACACGGACCTTCCGAGCTGGAGGCCAGCACAACAGCAATATCGGCAACCAGCCCGTGGGGGACAACGAGCTTAGATCCATTGAGCGCACCCGCTTGAACCGAAGCAGAGAGCGTCGCCTCGGTGACTTCTGCCAAGTCTTCAGCCACGGCAAAGGTCCCAATCAGCTCGCCACTGGCCAGTTTGGGCAGCCAGTCTTCCTTCTGCGCCTCTGAGCCGTAGAGCCCAATGGCCTCACTCGCTAGGTAGACCGACGAAGAAAATGGAACCGGGGCTAAGGCCGCGCCCATCTCTTGAGCTATTAGGCAAAGCGGCAAATACCCGGCGCCAACACCACCATAGGCCTCTGGGATCGCTGTCCCCTGTAGCCCCATTTCCGCCATGCCTGTCCAAACCGAATTGGCCTGAAGCTGCTCGCCCTCCATAACGGCTCGATGGACCGATAACGGGCTATGATCAGACAAGAAACGCTGCACTTGTTCTTGGATCATTCGGTGCTCGCTGGAGAAATCAAAATTCATACGCTATTTCCCTAGTTTATTGATGCGCTCTCACGCGGATTTTATCTTTGGGTTGTCTCGATCATACCAGAGCTTTTGGGGAATTTTAGACCCTAATCGCCTTAGTTTCAGGCACAGGCAAGCAAGACCAGCGCGCCTACACCATGGCATCAGAAAGGCTAACAATGCGGTTCCCCGGCAACTCACGCTGATCTGATCGCTTAATCGGCGCAATGCGGCAGTATTGGACGCCGCAGTGTTGGATGCCGCAGTATTTAAGCCCCCTGGGGGACCGATCGATCACCACCGACAGAACCCGATTGCTTTGGATCAATCAACCGATCTCATGAGGCGCCCCTCACTGACAAATCACCAATACAGCGAGTGATGATCGGCTGCCGCCCTGGGCAATGATCCAGCACTTTCGGCTGACTAGGACGTCAAATGTCCTAGCTGAGCCTGGTCATCATTTCTGATCTCGTAAATTTCAATGATGTTCCCGAACGGGTCTTTCCCGTAAACCGCACTGGCACGACCAAAGTCGACGGGGTCGGCGACAAAGGTCATTCCCGCCGCCTTGAGCCGTTCATATTCAGCCGAGATGTCGGTCACCTCGAGTGCAAAATGTGGATAGCCCAAATCACAGGGACGGGCCGTCTTATCTTCACCTTTGGGTGCTCGATACTGCCAGAGTTCAACAAAGCAGTTCCCCGCGTTCATCATCGCCATATCCGCATCCATATCTGTCAAACCCACGGCACGGTCAGCGAGGGGAGCGTTGGCAATCGTCCCCGATTGAGCAACAGTAAAACCAAAAGCCGCTTCGTAAAATGCAATGCCTGCCGCAAGGTCAGGCACGCTGATCGCAATATGGTGAATTCCCTTGATCATCATCGGCTCCTCTGTGAAATCAGCTATACCATTTGTGGCAACCGCTTCTTAAATATTTCGGCGATGCCTGAAGAGAATCTAGCCAAACCTGGTGAGGCGGGCTGACTTAGGCCCACTTTATATCAAAGCACAGGCAAAAGTGTCAGGAATCAGCGCCGCGACAAAAAGTGCGCGAAGAAAAATAGGATTTGGTGAGTCAGAGCCGGGAACTGATTGATAATAACGTCGCTTTCTTAAGACTAAAAACGCCGACCTTGCTCCAATCTGGACAATAACATTAGTATTGCCCAGCGCCTTCAGAAAACGAGTCGATTGATGAAGCTTTACCACAACCCCATGTCAAGCTGTTCCCAAAAGGTAAGGCTCGTCCTCGCCGAAAAAAAACTACCCTATGAGAGCGAAATCCTCGATCTACAGAAAGGCGCTCAGTTCAGCGAGGAATACCTCCGGCTCAATCCCAATGCCCTTGTCCCGACGCTCATCGATGACGGAGCAACCTTCATTGAATCGACATTGATTAATGAATATCTCGACGACCAGTATCCTGAACAACGACTGTGTCCAGAAACGCCTGAGCAGCGTTATAGGATGCGTTTATTTTGCCGAGTACTTGACGACCTGGTCCACCCCGCCTGTGCCGTATTGACCTACGCAATCGGTGCCAGACCCGGTCTTCTGGCACTCTCAGCAGACGAACGGGACGCTTTACTCGAAAAAATACCCGACCCCGTGAGACGCGCGTCGCGACGAACCGTCATTGAACACGGACCGGACTGCGAAATCTTTCAGAACAGTCTTTCAACCTATCTTCACATCATGGACCAGGCCGAACAGCATCTCTGCGATAATGAGTTTATTTGCGGCAAGACGGTAAGCCTAGCCGATTTTGCGCTATTGCCTTATGTGCTTCGGTTAGAGCAGTTGGCGATGGATCGCGCCATTGAAAACCGAGTTCGCCTCAGCCGATGGTTCGATGTGATGAAAGCCCGGGAAAGCTTCACAACCGCGATCCAAAATCTATTGCCAGAAAAAGCGGTGGCTGGATTCAAAGCCGCTGGGGAAGCCGCTCTGAGAGGTGTCACAATTACCTAATGGATCACCCCCGCCAGGCCGCCACCATGCGCGACCATGGAAGCTTGTTATGACAGGGCTGATCAGAGATCAGCCCCCTTACAGGCTCAGCGTGGGTCTAAGCCTTTGCTCTCACGGCTTTTGTTCATGCGCTGTGCATCCGAGCTCAAACGTTCTCCAAGCTCTTCTTCCTTGACCGTGCCCGCCATATGCGCCCCAGCCAACTTGCTGTTGTACATGATCTTTTTAACTGGCGTGACGGACAACACAGTCCGAAGCGGAGAGTCTAAAAAATCAACCCAATAGGCTTCACCGTCTGGGTTGCCCGGATTAAGCTTTTGAGCCAGCAACCGATAAAACCACATCTTGGTGTCTTCATCATCATGGAAAGCACCAGTGCCCTTAAACGTAATCGCGCCGCCTGGCAGGTCAGGTGAAGCACCGTCGTTGTAGCCCTTACTGCTGACGTTGACCGAGACTTTGGGATTACGCTTGATGGCAGCGGTACGATGACGATGCTCGGAGAACGTGATCCAGATCTTGTCGCCTTCCCAAACAAAGGCATGGGTCACACCAACAGGCCAAGAATCCTTGGTTGCCCACATGAGGACGCACTCCATAGAGTTTGTCATCATTTGGTCAACCTGCTCATCCGTAAACGGGTAAATTGAAACGATTTCGTGATCGGTGGTTTTGGCCATGGAAGATTCCTTTATCTAAAACAGTACGCGTTGACTGTTTTATACAGGAATTCCCAGCGCTCGGCTATATGCTAGCCACAAAACTTGCTTGATTTTCAGGCTAGCTCAAAACATGTTTGTTCAAAAACCGGATCAGCAAATTATAATAGTCTTTGCGATTATCTTCACTGAAGAATCCATGACCCTCTTTGTCCCTGATCAACGTCTCATAGGGTTTATTGGCTTGATCCAATGCGCGAATCAGGAGTTCCGCGTGTTCAATCGGTGCTCGATCATCGTCTTTACCATGGACAATCAATACCGGGGCCTTTAAGCGCGCGACATAAAAGGCTGGAGACTGACGAATCTGTTCGTCTTTGTCTGTTCCTAAGGTTTCATCGAGATAAAACTTACCTCCCCGTTGATAACGATAATTGCCGGCATTGCCAGAAACATCGCCCTTTGTATAAAGCATCGGCAATGAATAAACGCCCACATAGCCCACTGCCGCCTTAAACAAATCAGGCTCTAGGATCGGCGATTGCAGCGCGGAATAACCACCGAAGCTAGCGCCAACAATGGCCACGCGATCAGGGTCAGCGTAGCCTTGCTTGATGGCCCATTTAACCGAGTCAATAATATCGAACTGAGTCTTGCGTCCCCACTCCCCATCACCGCGATGCATAAAGTCCAATCCAAAGCCGTCCGACCCTCGGAAGTTTACTTTCATCACCATATAGCCATGGCGCGCCAATACCTGAACCTCAGAATCAAAACCCCAATAATCTCGTGCTCTTGGTCCACCGTGGGGAATGATAACGAGGGGGTTATTTTTTTCTCCGGCTGCTGGAAAGGTCACGTAGCCGTTAAGGAGCAAGCCATCGCGGGCCACAATCGAGACCGCTTCTGTTGGCTGCAACATCGACCGTTCAACTTGGTTGAGGACTTTTGCCAACAGTCTCACCTGGGAGGTCGTGCGATCAAAAAAGTAGAGTTGTCCCGGTTCATTACCGGCGTACACCCTAAAGATCACTTTTTTAAGGTCATCCGAGTAGGAGACCCCACCTATCCCGAAGGCAGGAAAAGCTTTCATGATCGAGACCAAAATACCCGCCAACTCATGGTCCGGATCCAAAATGTGAATTTCTGGGTAGTTCGTTTCAGTTTCTACAGCGACCGGATGGCCCTTATAGGAATAGATGGAAGTCGGGTCTGAGTCTTTTCCTGAAAAGATTTTTTTGACGGATTGTGTCCTTGGATTCCACTCAAACATACTCCGTACCGACTCACCCGGCAGCGCCGCCGAGACCACAAGATTGCCGTTACGCATCACCCCACGAGGAGAGGCGCCATAACCAGAAAGCTCTTTTCGAAAAGGATTTTCCTGCTCTATCCATTCAACACTCTTGGCAGGACGATAGAAGAACTTGCCCTGGGACTGATCGTCAATGCCGAATGCATAGGCCAGACGTCGCCGATATTCACCGTCTTCTGAGCGTTCAAAAAGTCCCTGGCCCAGTAGCGGCATGTCTTCAAATTTTTTACTGTTGCACTTTTTAGCGTAGGCGGCCACACCCTTACAGTTTTGACGTTTTAAAGCGGTGGCACGACTGGCTTTTTTATCAATGCGGTCAATGTAGTAATCCACACGCCGCGCGTTGTAATCAAAGACTGAAGTGATAATTTCGTTTTTGCTGTAACGGCCTTCGTAGCTCCCAAAGCCCTCTATTTTATTCTTCCCTGTATAATCCATGACATAATATCGAAGCAGATTTCGGCCCGCCTCTGACTCTTTACTATCTTGTCTGATATTGATCAAAATCTTTTTACTGTTCAGCCACTCAACATTAGATACATCACTGCCGTCCTTGAATCCGATTGTGTTCAGCACTTTCATTGATTTTAGATCTAGAATATGAACCCCTTGGCGGCGCTTACCCTTTTTTTCTTCATCGCTTAGAAATCCAAGCGCAAGGCGCTTACCATCGGGAGATATGCGTGCGGTCCAAATATCTGAACGCATTGATACCGCTTCGATAAAGGGTTCATCAATCATCACAGCCGAAGCCAGAGAAGGCCAAAAAACCGTCGCTAGCACCAAGCCAATCAAGGAGCCCTTAAAATATTCAATTAACCTAGGCTTAGAATTCATTACTGCTCCTTTGGAGAAATTTTGCGCTGGAGAATATTAACAAGAACTTTTGAACCGTTCTACAAGCCGAGTAAGTTAGTATCTGGAACCTCAAAGCAACCCGGATTGAAACCCGGCGACGGAGTTCATGAAATAGTAGAGAGAAACTTGGCTTTGGGGAACGACAGAATAGCGCATAATGCGTCCTTTATTCAGTCAAAGCCAATGACTAAGCAAATTAGAGAGGGGCATATTACAGAGAGGCAAATTACAGAGGGGCAAATTGCAGAGAGGGCAACCTGCACGCATCCATTGAGTCCTACCGCGTTACTTCCTTAACCTTTAAACGCAGTCCATCCGAGCGGACCAATATTTTCGCACCCATAAAGCCGCGCTCAAGCCTGACCCGATCACCCTCACTAAAAGCTAATTGATGGGTCGATTGATCGACAAATCGACGGCCATCATCACTGATATAACTCATTCGCAAGATCTTTGATCGTACAGCACGTTTAATGGTAAATGAGTCTGTCGCAGGTTTTTTTCCGATCGCAACTGCAGCGGCTTCTTGACGAATTACTTCCCGCTGCTGGGTTGATACTGCAGGCGCTTTGCTCTCTGATATCTTTTCTTCGACCCGCCCAGCTAAATCATCGTAACAAGCCAGCCGCGCTTCAACCGATTCAATATCAGCGCAATCCAATAGGCTCGCACCGCGAGCCCCCTCAGCCAAACTCATCAAGATCGCCAAGAGAACTATTTTGTACCTGAAATTTTCCA
>Ga0209631_10006274_pt1 | contig 12288 bp, 9 predicted proteins | sample COG_08_FD_184752 | JGI IMG/M metagenome (GOLD analysis project Ga0209631, IMG submission 184752) | Pelagic Microbial community sample from North Sea - COGITO 998_met_08 (SPAdes) (version 2) | ecosystem: Environmental > Aquatic > Marine > Neritic zone/Coastal water | place: Helgoland, sampling... | reverse complement strand
CGCTCCCGCCGGTGCCAAGCCTCCCCCGCCGCCGCCGCCTCCCCCGCCGCCGGGGTCGCTCGGCCCGGGTCCTCCCCCGCCGCCGCCGCCGCCGCCGCCGCCGGGATCGCTGGGCCTGAACAAGCCCAAGCCCGCGGGTGACGGCATGTCCGCGGTGTTCCAGGAGCTCAACAAAGGCGAGGCGATCACCAGCGGGCTGAGGAAGGTGACGGACGACATGAAGAGCAAGAACAGGGCGGATAGAAGCGGTCTGGTCGCTTCCGGCGACTCTTCCGGTCCAACCGTAGCCGCCAAACAAGTCGCCAAACCCGTCGCCGCCAAAACCCCGAAGTTCGCGCTGGACGGCAAGAAATGGGCGGTGGAGCACCAGGTGGGCAACAAGACAATCGTCATCGACGACGTCAACCCAAAACAGACGGTGTACGTCTACGACTGCGTGGACTGCGTGATCCAGATCAAAGGGAAGGCCAACGCCATCACGCTGGACAAGTGCGTTAAGACGGGAGTCGTCTTTGAAGACGCGTTGGCCACGTGCGAGCTCGTCAACTGCGTCTCCGTGCAGGTGCAGTGCACCGGTGCCGTGCCCACGGTGGCCATCGACAAGGTGGACGGGTGCCAGGTGTTCTTAGGTCCGCAGTCGTACGGAGCAGAGGTGACCACCGCGAAGTGCAGCGAGGTGAACATCACGTGCGTGCCCGAGGCTGGGGACGAGTCGGACCCGGTGGAGACGCCCGTGCCTGAGCAGTTCGTGACGACGCGTGATGCAGGGAGTGGGAAATGGGTGACGGTGCCCATGGGCCACTCGGGGGGGTGATTGGTGAGTGAGTTTATTTAGCTAGCGAGCGTTTGGTTCATCATCAGAGAAACTTTCATTGAACCCAACTTTTGCGCGCGAGATCCAGTCAGGTCCGTTTCGCGCGAACAGAGAGATTATCTTGGATAAAAAGCCGGTGAGATTGGGGCGGTGTGACACTCCTCGACGGCGGTGTTCCGCGACTCCGAGGGAGGCGCGAAGGCCATGTCCGCGCCCCGATCGCCGATGAAGACCGTCGCCGCCCTCCACAGCGTGCAGGAGCAGGTGCGCGCCCGCGTCCCAATCCCATTCCCGAACAAACGCGTGAAAATCCACCCTTCACGCGGATTGCGCCAATCGCCGCCCCTGGCATCGATCGAGAGACCACGCCTCTAACGCGCCCCGTTCCCCTTCCACGCAGCCGACGGTGGTGATCAAGGTGGGCACCAGCAGCTTACTCCGCACCGAGGCCGGCACCCTCCACCTCTCCCAGATATGCACCCTGTGCGAGACCGTCGCGCGGCTCAATCGCGCGGGGGTTCGCGTCGTTTTAGTGTCATCCGGCGCGGTGGGCGCCGGGATGTTCCGCATGGGCCTCTCCGAGAAACCCAAGGAGGTTGCAAAGAAACAAGCCCTAGCCGCGGTCGGCCAAGTGCACCTGATGCGATACTACGAGGACATCTTCAACACCATCGGCGTCAAGTGCGCGCAGGTACTCCTCACCCTTGAAAATCTCTCCAACCGCAAGCAGTACGTTCGGGCGCGAAACACGTTCAACGCGCTCTTCGACATGGGAGTCGTACCCGTCGTGAACGAGAACGACTGCGTCGCGGTGGAGGAGCTCCGGTTCGGCGATAACGACACACTCTCCGCGCAAGTCGCGGCGCTGTGCGAGGCGCAGTGGCTGTTCCTCCTCACCGACGTGGACGGTGAGTTTATTTTTATTTACGTATGGGCAATTAGAATGACGTCGTGTTTTGTTTACAGGGCTCTACACGTCCAACCCGAACACGGACCCAAACGCTAAACGAATCGAGGTGGTGGAGAACATCAACGAGCTGGACGTGGACGTGGGGGGCGCGGGGAGCAGCGTGGGAACCGGCGGGATGGTCACGAAGCTCACCGCCGCGCGAATCGCGTGCGCCGCGGGGTGTAAGACCATCGTGTGCTTGAGCTCAAACTTGGAAAAAGACGTCGAGGTGATTTTATTTTTATTTCCGTATAGGCAATTAGTATGACGTCATGTATTTTTTACAGGCTTGCGTGCTCCGAGGGGAGAGCGTCGGGACCGCGTTTCTTCCCGCGAAGATCGCGGCGAAAGGTAAGAAGAAGTGGATCCTCGCGGTGCCGATCCACGGAACGATCAAGGTTGACCGCGCGGGTGCGAACGCGGTGATACGCGGCCTGCCGCTGCTCACGACGCACGTCACCGAATGCGACGGATCCTTTCGAGTGCAAGAGTGCGTTCGCATCGTCAACGAGGACGGCCAAGAGATCGCCCGCGGCCTCTGCAACTACAACAGCCAGGTGCTCACCGAAAGCGCCAAGGACTACGGCTGTTCCGCGCCCATGGGCACCGTGGAAGGGGACCAACTTGACGGGTGGGTGGATGACGAGGACGGGCCGCCCGAGTGCGTACACGCCAACAACGTGTGCGTGACGCACGTGGAGACTTTGAAGAAATCGTTCACGTTCAACGACTTCTTGGGAGCCGGGTACGATTCGAACGATTCACGCGGCGCCAGCCCTGGGCCTGGCATGAGCCCGCGGCAGTCCGACGAGGACAGGGAGTGAGAGTGTGAGGCGGTGGGTGAGAGCGTGAGTGAGGCGGTGGGTGAGAGCGTGAGTGTCAAGGGCGCGTTTCAACGTTTATTAGACTTTGATATTCGTTGTCGTATTTAACGTGAGGTCGAATTTGGACCTGATTCATCAGTACCCCCCACTTCTTCTGAACCGGGACATCACCACCGTGGAGTCGTACCTCTTCCGCTGCGTCGCGTCCGACAGCGTCGCGTACGCCTGCGCGACGTGCTTGAACATAGCCTCCGCCTGCGACCGCAGCTCCGGCTTTGGCGCCTTATCCGGGTGCATCTTCAGCGCCAGCTGTCGATACGCCTGCTTAATCTCGCTCCCGCTCGCCTCGTGCCCGAGACCCAGCACCGCGTAGTGATCGCACGTGGTGCCCTTCTTCACCTTACGCCGCGCCTCCGCCAGCTTCGTCGCGCACTCCGCGCCCATGTGCGGCGCGAGAGACTCGAGATCGTTCGCCGCGTTGGGCCAATCGCCCATGGACAAATACGCATCCGCCCGCCGCTGCAACGCCCGGAGGTACTTTGAATCCAGCAAGTGCGACGCGCAGCAGTCCATCACCGCGTCGCAGTACTGCCGCATGGCCTGCAGCGCCGCCGCGCGGTTCGCGTGGAGAATCGCGCGAAACGAATCGTCGTGAAAGGGCAACGCCAGCCCGGCGGAGTATTGCGCGAGCGCCGCTTCGTAGCGCTTGGCGTGAAACTCGTTGTTGCCCTTGACCTTGTGGTGCTCGGCTCGCGCCCTCGGGGACGCGTTGGGTCCAGGGGACTTGGCGGACGCTCCGCCGGAGTGCTTACCTTTCGTCGGGGTCTTCGTCTTGTGCGTCTTACTGGACCAATTGGTGGACTTGCCGTTGTTCGCCTTGGGCTCGTTCGTTTGGGGTCCGGACGCGTTTCCATTCGTGCTCCGGAACGGGTCTCGATACGGATCGCGGTAGGGCGCCGAGGGGTTGGACCCTGTCCCCGTGGGGTTAGAAGACCCGGACCCGCCCGTCGTCGACGATGAACGGCCGGATGCCGACGCGCTCCCCGTGGAGTCACGGGGCGCGGCGCGGGCCTCGTGGCGCGCAGCCGCCGCGTCGCTCGCGGCTCTCTTCGCGGCGTCCTTCAAAGACGCAATCTCACCCGACCACCGCTTCCGTTCCGCCTCCCACCGCGCCCGCTCCGTGTTGAACGAAGCGCGCTCGACGTCGAGCTCCTTGCGCGCGACGCGCACGGCGATGGCGATCTCGTCGTCCACGCGCGCGCGCTGCGCCGCGTGGTCCGCGTCGAGCCTCCGCTGCGACCGTTCCGTCTGCGCCAGCCGGTCTTTGAGCTTCTCGAGCTCCCGCGTCGCCGCCCTCGCGCTCGCCTTCTCGCGTTCCGCGGTAGCCTCAGCCTGCGCCACGTCCGCGTCTTTGCGCGCGGCAGCCTCGCGTAAGGATGCAGCCTCGGACTGGGCGGCGAGGAGCCTCTGGGCGATGTCCGCGGCGTCCGTCGCGTCGCCCTTCTTCGCCTCGGCCACCTCGGATTTAAGGCTCCGCACCTCCTCCTTCTTGGCGCTAAACGCGCTGACGAGGCGCGCGTTTTGCGACGCCATCTCGGCCAACGCCGCGCGTGCGCTGCGTCGTCCAGCCTCCACCTCGGAGCACCGCTCCGCTGATCGCCGGAGCTCCTCCTCGAGGGTTTCTTCCCGCCCGTTGGCTCGGGCGAGCGCGGCGGCGGTTTCCTCGTGAGCGTTGACGGCGCCGTCGAGTTGTTCCGTCAGTTCCTTGATCGTAACTCCCCTGGAGTTGACGAGTTGTACGAGCTGCGCCTGCGTCATGCGCGTCACGGCGTCGTCGGTGACGTCGTCGAGCGTCTTGGACACGGCGCCGTGGACACTAGAGTCCACGCGTTTTCTCAGTGAGGAACCTTCGGCGGATGGCGGATTGTCGGTTCCGGATTCCGGAAGGATTGGCGGTGATTTAAGATGCGCGGCTCCGATGGATTCAGCCGCGCGCAACGAGTTGCCGCTCGCGGCGGCGCTCGCCAGCGTCTGCGCGGACGGCTTGGAGTGCTGCGACATCCCCGTCGCCTGTCGAACCGCCTTGGCCTGTGCGACGACCGCGTCCATCCACTCGGACACGCCGCGGTACCCTTTGTTGTTCGAATCCCCTTCGGCGGCGTTGGGCGTGGTGGGCGCCTCGGCGTGGTCGGCGCCCGTGGATGACGCCCGCGCATCCTCCTCGGCACCCTCGGCACCCTTCTCGGCGGCATCCTCGACGGATCCGTCTTCGGATGCCGCCGCGGGTGAGTCCGGCGGCGGCGGCGTCCAAGCGTCCGTCTCGGGATCCGCGTCGGCCGCGTTTGGCTCGGACACAGCTGTGTTTTCATTCTCCTTGTCCGAGGCGGCGGGCGATCCGCTCTCGGACGACTCCGAGCTGTCGGTGTCGATGTCCACGTTGAACAGGGACGATCGCGGGGGGTAGTACGCCGCGGGCGGGATGGCGTCGCGGCGCGAGCTGACGTTGGTGGCGTCCGATACGCTTCGCTCCAGTCCGGGCGGGCGCCTGGGCTGCTCGCGGACGGATGCCGCGTCGTTGAAGGATCCCGCGCGCGCGACGGACGGATCGGGCGCGGAGGATGACCCCGGCGGCGACGTCGACGATCGCCGCGATCGCGCGAGCGTCTCCTCCACCGAGCGGAGCGCCTCGAGCCGCGCGGCATCTCGCGTCTCCTTGCTCAGCTTCGACGAGGGGTCGGAGGCGAATCTCACGTTCGTCTCGGCGCTGGAGAGGGGCTTCGCCGACGCCGCCGCGGCGGCCGCGGCGCGCAGCCTCGCGTGGTAGCCGCGGTCCATGTCTCGCGAATGCTTATCCGCGATGTGTGTGACGTTCTCTTTCTCCTGCGGTGAATCGGGGGTCGGGGTCGTGAGGGTCAGAGGGTGTCGGCACGGGGGCGTTACGTGATGTCGTGAAAAGACATCCGGGCGACACGGATGGCCGGTGGAGACGCGCTTGGGCGGGATGCGGGGTGTATCGCGCACCTCGACCGATCCGGATGGCATAGTCCACGTCTCCTCCGACGGCGCGCGACTTTCAATCGGCGAAAGGTGGCGTCGGCGCGTGTGACGCCGGCGGTCGGAGCGTCCGAGCCTCTCGGTCAAATGGTTCCCCCCGCGTAGCGAGTTATTTTCGTTGGCTCGGGCAGCGCGTTAGAAATTTCCAGCGTTTTCTCCCGCCACTCAACCTTTTCCGCCGCGTACTGAGTGCTCTTCACGTCGTCCCGAGGTCCAGTGTGGGCTCGCGCGGCGAATCGCGAACGCGCGGACGCATCTCGACGTCGCACTCGGGCCGCAGACACCGCGGGTCGCCGGCATCGTCCAACCCCGCGCCGTCGAAAACCTTCGAAACACGCCGAAGGATTTGCCCGAGGCGCGCGGAAAGAAACACAGCTGTGTGCGATACGTCGGGATGGAGGAGGACCTGTACGCCCTTCTCGGGGTGAGCCGGAGCGCGGGCGGCGACGAGATCCGCCGCGCGTACCGCAAGCTCGCCGTGCGTTGGCACCCCGACAAAAACCTCGACGACAAGGAGCGCGCCGAGGCCATGTTCAAGAAGGTTGCCGCCGCGTACGAGATCCTAAGCGACGACGACAAGCGCGCGGCGTACGACCGATACGGCATCGAGGGCGTCGAGGGTGCCGCATCCGGCGGTACCGGAGGGGGCTTCGGGGGCTTTGGGGATTTCTCCAGAGGCGGCGGCGGCTCATCCTCGCGCGCCTCCTCCCGCGGCGGAGGAGGGTACCAGCCACGCGGCGGGTTCTACCACGATCCTTTCGAGATCTTCAAAGAGGTGTTCGGCGGGCGGGACCCTTTCGACGACTTCTTCGGTGACGGCGACGCGTTCATGAACCGCGGCGGCGGGCCGGGGTACATGGACAACGGCCGAGGCGGACACGGGGGCCAACGCGGCTTCTCCAGGGATCCTTTCGGCGAAGATCCTTTCTTCGGCGGCGGCGGAGCCATGGGATCGATGAGCGCATTCGGGCCCCGCGGCGGCGGCGGCGGGGTCATGGGCGGAGGGTTCGGTGGCATGGGAGGCATGTTCGACCGCATGGACCGCATGATGGACGCGCACCACGACATGATGGGCGGCGGCTCATCGTTCCAGTCGTCGTTCTCGTCGGGCGGCGGCGGCCACAGCGGCGGGTACAGCAAGAGCACCCAGTCGCAGACGGTGATCGTCAACGGGCGGCGGGTGACGAAGACGACCACGACGATCCGGCACGGCGACGGGCGCGAGGAGACGTTCACGGAGGAGCATCGGGACGATAACGTGGGTGCGAACAACGGGGGATACCTCGGGGGCGGGGCGCCGGGTAGGCCGGCGGGCCGCGGCTACCTCGGCGACTGGTGAGAAGAAGCGAAAAACGCGCATCGTACGACCCTGATAGTCTCGAGATTTCATCGAATGTAAGTGTTAACAGCCGCCGCATTCATATCATTCTCGGGGGTGCCGCCTCGGACACCGCGCCGTCCATCGCGGTTCCGCCGGCGCCGACTCCGGAAGCTTTCGGCGCGGATGCATTCATCCTCGCGAACGTTCTTCGCAACACGCGCTCGCGCTCCGTCCACGACATCTTCGACACGTCAATCGTCCCGCCCGTGTTCGAGCCGATGACGTCGGGGTTCACCCCGCCACCACCTCCTCCTCCTGCCCGCTCAGCCTCCATCTCGCGCTTGCAGTGGTCCAGGGACGAGATCATGAACCGCTCCAGCTCGGACCGCTGCCGCACCGCCTCCCGCGCCAAGCCCTTGATCTGTACCAGTTCGTCGCTCCTCGCTTTCAACAGCCGGCGGGTCCGCGCGGCGTCGTCCACGGCGCTCGCCTTCACCTCACGCGCCTCGGCTCTGGCGAGCTCGATCTCCGACCCGTACTTGTCCGCCAACGCGCACATCGTTCGCTCTAAATCGCGCATCTTTTCCCTGGATTCGCTCGCCGCTTCCTTCTGCTTCATGCCCCGCTTGGCGAAGAGCCCCTCCATCTCGCGTCGAAGATCGAGCTCACGCCTCAACCGTCGGTTCTCCTGTCCGAGCGACTTGGCCCGTGACTCGCTCGTCGCGGTCACCTCCGTGTGCAGCTTCAACTCGGACACCATGCGACGATTTTGCTCCAATATTCGCTTCACCCCCGAGTCGTACCTGTCCTCGATGGACGCCTCCGTGCGACGCTTCAAGTCCTCGAACCTCTGCTCCCACTCGCGCGTGAGCTTCCCGCGCTCCGCGATGAGCCGTCGCTCGCCGTCCGCAGCCTTCTGGTCCAACTGGCGACGTAGAGACTCGCACTCCTCGCTCTTCGCGGTCAGCCTCGCCTCAACCTTTTCGTAATCCTCCTTGAACTCGCGAACAGCCTCGAACTTTCGCGCGTACTCCGCGACGGTGGCCTCCGCGGCGGCCACCTTGTCATCGCGGTCGTCCGAGAGCTCCTTCTCCCGGGACGCGGCCGCGGAGGCGTGCGACGCGAGGCGCTCCTCGAACGCTAAATCCTTCGCCGCGGCTTCCTTCGTCATTCGCTCGACGCTCGCGACTGCATCCTTGAGTTGTCTGCGGAGGTACTCCGTGGCGACGTAGTCCTCGGCACCGTGCCTTTCCATCTCATCCGTGAGCGATTGGTTCTCCAGGACTCTGTTTTTGATTTGGGATGTATTGGACCGGTGGGTCAATGGTTCAGCGGGGTTCAGCGGGGAGGTTCATCGGAGTTGCCAAAACGGGGATTCCCATCCCCGGGGACGAGTCGTCGGCCCTGGGGTGGCGGGGGTTTAGGGTTTAGGGTCACGTGTCACTCACAGCTCCTCGCATCGTCTGCGCATGTCGTTCAGCTCGTACTTGCTGTGCTGGGTCCTGTGTTTAGGGGATGGGGGGCGTCTCGGGTCAGCTTCATCGGGGACGACGAGTGAGCACTCTGAATCTTCTGGGGGAGATTGGTCCCGGGGACGCACTGTTGCAGCAGCATGAAGTGGGTCGACGCGGACGGGGCGGTGGACGCCTTCGTTGGAGCATCCTTGGCACCCTTGGCATCCTTCCCGTCGTCCTCTTTCCCTTTCTTCTTCGGGGGCATGTCGCGGCGACGGTGGCGTGCCCCGACAATGACGCAATGAAATGACGCCCTCGACTCTCGTTTCGGCCGGACCTCTTCCGAAACCGACCTCGATGGGCACCTCTTCGGATTTCAAAGTTTGCGAATGACAGCTGCGCATTCGAAAATTTGCCTCGTTTATGGAATATTTTGCACATGCAAATAGACATACGCACGCCTCGTTTATACAATCAACGGCTACTTTTCAAAAATGTCGAGAATCAAAATGCCGAGAATTTCGAACAAACTTTTTCAAGTGTCAACTTGAACGCCGAAGATGGGCGCTCACACCAAGACGCGTCGCGGTACCAGCGCACCCGTCGCGACACCCAACGCACGTATTCGTGCAGGAGGCCGGACCACCAGTCCGTTTCACCTCACCCGCGCCGATTCTTCCCCTCGCGTCGGGGTAGCGTCGCGCGTTTCCGTCGCCATGTCCAAGATGACCGAGAAGGCTGCGCTGCTTCCTCCCGTGCAAGGGTGAGCGAGCTCCCCGGAAATCTGACCCCGCCCCCGCCCCGGGAACGCCCCTCGCGGTCCCTCTCCGAGGATCCCCGAGCCGCGAACTCGCGTCCCACAGATCGATCGACTCATGAACCCTCGTTCTCACCGCGATCCCGACCCTTTACCATCCTCCGCAGGCGCATCGGTGGCCCCACGCGCAGGTCCGCCAAGGGTGGCTGGACCCCCGACGAGGTGCGCTCTCAACTCGATTTTCTCGCGTCCCCGACGACCGCCCCTCGGGTCCCCGCGCGGCGTACGCGCGATACGGCGCGCTCGCGGATAGGTTCGCGGCGTGTCGTACCACAACACGCATCGATTCCATCCGTGGCGCGATCAAAACCCGCGAATACCACCCGCGGCGCGTCCACGTCGGCCGTCTCCGGGCATCCTCCGGCGGCCGGGGAATCACGACTTTTTCAAAGCCTTGACTTCGACCGACCTCCCCACGCGCCCTCGGCGTATCGCTGACCTTCACGCCCTCCCTCTCCCTCGATCAGGACGACATCCTCCGCCGCGCCGTGGCGCAGTACAAGGGCAAGAACTGGAAGAAGATCGGTGCGTTCACGACCCTTCACGCACCCTCCGACCCACCGCAGATTCGAACGCCCCCTCACGTTCCGCACGCCCCTTTGAAAACTTTGAAATTTCGAACTGACCGTCATCCCCCGCCCCCACCTCGCGACACCTCCATCCAACAGCCGAGTACTTCGAGGAGCGCACGGACGTCCAGTGCCTGCACCGCTGGCAGAAGGTTCTCAACCCCGAGCTCGTCAAAGGCCCGTGGACGACGGAGGAGGATGCCAAGATCATCGAGCTCGTCGGCCAGCTGGGCGCTAAGCAGTGGTCCAAGATTGCGCAGCAGCTCCCGGGCCGCATCGGCAAGCAGTGCCGCGAGCGCTGGTACAACCACCTCAACCCCGAGATCAAGCGCGAGGAGTGGAGCCGCGACGAGGACCGCAAGCTGATCCTCGCCCACAACCAGTTCGGCAACAGGTGGGCCGAGATTGCCAAGACGTTCGTCGGTCGCACCGACAACGCCATCAAAAACCACTGGAACTCCACCCTCAAGCGCAAGGTTGACGAGGCTGTCGCGCGTGGACTCGACGCCCTCGCCGCCGCCGATACCCCCCGCGACGGCGAAGGCAAGAAGAAGAAGGGTGCCAGCAAGGAGGAGAAGGCCTCCGCCAAGAAGCAGTCCAAGGCTGAGGCCAAGGCGATGGCTAAGCAACACGCGCAACACGCCAAAGCCGCCGCCAAGGCGGAGCGCGCCGCCGCCGGGCCCAAGGGACGCAAGCGCAAGGCTGCCGAAGATGCCGCGCTCGCCGCCAAGCGCGGATCCGGCCCCGCCACCTACGGCGTCAACCCCGCCGCCGCAGCCGCCGCGGCTGCCGCGGTCTTCGACGCCACCCTCCACTCGATGATGTCCCCGATGGGCGCGTCGGGCGCGGCGCCGTCCCCGTTCGGCCTCGGCACCAACAGCTGGTACGGCCCCGGCGCCGGTACCTCCATGTTCAACACCGGCGGCGTGGAGGGTACCAACAACCTCGGCGCGCACAACCTCGCGCCGCCCCGCTCACCCTTTGGCGGCGTCGGCATCGACGGCTTGTTTGACGGCGTGGGCGACGCGTCCAATCCCCCGATGGGTGCCATGGGCGGATCCCCCGCGAAGAACATGAACGGATCGTCCTCCCCGCTCGGCGCGCTGTCCACGATGATGGCCGGCGGCGCGTCCCCGCTGCTCGCCAACTTCCCCGGCATGTCCGGCGGGTCCCCAGGGAACCTCTACGCGTCCTTGCTCTCATCCCCCGGGTCCATGGGGCGCAAGAACACGGTGCTCAGGTCCACCCCAGGCGCCTCTGGCCAACTCGGAGCCCAGGGTACCATGGCCCCGCCGAGCAAGGCGTCCAAGGGTGTCGACTCCTCCAAGGCGGCGGACATGCCCCAGATTGCGGAAGACTCCCCTTCCATCTCTGGCCTCGGCTGGTTCGACACGCCGGGCGGGAAGCAGCGCGGGGGTGGCGCGGGGTCCAAAATCACCCCCCCGGCTAACGCGCCCGTGCCGCGCATGGCGGGCATCTCCGCGGAGCTCGCGGGCCTGCAGTCGCCGCCCCACCTCAAGGGTGGCGCCGCGGCCATTCCCGGGCGCCTGTCCTCCATCTTCCGCCGCGCGGCGTCCGGCGCGGACATCGCGTCGCAGGGCGCGGTTAAGACGAAGGAGCCCGCGGCGTCGCGACCGGCGGATGACGTGCTCGAGGTGATGCGCCAGCTGGAGCAGCAGAACGCGGGTGACTACGCTCAGGCGGAGCAGTTCCTCGCCGCTCAGGAGCGCAAGACGCGGGCGGGGGCGGCGGCTGCTGCGGCGGCGGCTGCGGCGATGGGGGTGCGGGTTGAGGGTGGCGACGGCATGTCGCCCAGCCAATTCTTGGAGATGCGCTAAGACGAACGAGGGATTCGAGTCGAGAGAGAAGAGAAGAGAGAAGTGACGTCGACGCGATTGACGGAGCGCGGACGCACGGCGCGTGCGCCCTGTAGATTTCCATGAATTATTGCCTGTTTTACTCCAACGTAGCTGTTTCCAAACCGCCCATCGTCGTCCAAAGTTCCACGTGTTTCGAGTAGGATGTGAATCACCACCCGTCAGGGGTAAAGGTGCTTGTCTTGACCCAAAAGCCTGGCGATAAATCGCCAGACGCTAATACAAAGGCTAATCAAATCGCGACGTGATGTTATCGTTCAGCACACCGCGCCGGACCCTCTCAGAGTACCTCTCGAAGCGTCACACAGCCGCGCCCTGGTATATGCCGCGGATGCCACCCTGCGCGTCCGCCCCGCTCGGATCCACCTTGACCACCTTATCCCCGTCCACACGTATCCCTCCCGCGTACACGTCGCACTCGAACCCCACCAGAGGGCACCGCGGTGACTTTACAACCTTGATCACCCGCCGGCGTTGATGGTACCCGGCATCCTCCCCGTCGTTCGCCTTCCCGTCGGCACCCTCGGCACCCTCGAGCACGAGGCGGGTGTTCACGCAGTGCGCCCACTTGGTCCCGAGCGCCGCAGTCACGGAGCCGGCGTCGGCGTC